>Ga0082207_1000632_pt1 | contig 19348 bp, 13 predicted proteins | sample LakMenEpi10Aug09_FD_71540 | JGI IMG/M metagenome (GOLD analysis project Ga0082207, IMG submission 71540)
ACACCAACACCATCGCGACCAAGGTTGCCGGTTGCCATGGCCAAGTTGGCCATGCCCATCACCATGGTGCTGCCTTGGCTGTGCTCGGTAACGCCCAAGCCGTAATAAATAGCGCCGTTGCCGCCAGTTGCGAACAAACGTGCTGCTTCGCGTACCTGCGCAGCTGGAACACCCGTGTGGGCTTCCATTGCTTCTGGGCTGTTTTCCTGGCGTGAAACGAACTCGCTCCAAATTGCGTATTCGGTTGGTTCGCAACGCTCGGCAATGAACTTGGTATCAGAAAGGCCCTCGGTCACGATGACGTGAGCGAGTGAGTTGATGACTGCCACGTTGGTGCCTGGCTGTAGTTGCAAGAAACCAGAGGCTTCGATGTGTGCAGTCTTCACCAAGTCAATCTTGCGTGGGTCAACAATGATGAGCTTGGCACCTTCGCGCAAGCGCTTCTTCATGCGTGAAGCAAACACCGGGTGAGCATCGGTTGGGTTTGCACCGATAAGCAAGATGACATCCGAGTATTCAACCGACTTGAAATCTTGTGTTCCAGCCGAAGTTCCGAATGCATTGCTGAGTCCGAACCCAGTAGGTGAGTGGCACACACGTGCGCAGGTATCGATGTTGTTGTTACCAAAAGCCGCGCGCACCATCTTTTGCACGACGAATACTTCTTCGTTCGTGCAGCGTGATGACGAGATTGCTCCAATTGAATACTTGCCATGGCGCGACTGAATGTCTTGTAATCGTCCAGCGGCGTACGCGATGGCTTCTTCGAATGAAACTTTCTTCCATTCGTCGGTGATCGATTCGCGAATCATTGGCTCAAGCTGACGATCTTGGTGGTTTGCGTAACCCCAAGCGAAGCGTCCCTTTACGCACGAGTGACCTTCGTTTGCTCCACCGTTTTTGTATGGCGTCATGCGTACAACGGTTTCGCCTTGCATCTCTGCTTTGAACGAGCAACCAACTCCGCAATACGCGCACGTGGTGAGCACGGTGCGACGTGGTTGACCAAGTTCGATGACGGTGTTCTCGGTAAGCGTTGCTGTTGGGCACGCTTGCACGCATGCACCACACGACACGCAAGGCGAGTCGAAGAAGTTGCCGTTGAAACCAGCGGCTACACGTGAACCGAAACCACGGCCTTCAATGGTGAGAGCGAATGTTCCTTGAATCTCTTCGCATGCGCGCACACAACGGTTGCACACGATGCACTTCGATGAATCAAAAGTGAAGTACGGATTCGAGGTGTCTTTGCCGAGGCTTAGGTGGTTGTCACCTTCGTATCCGTAACGAACATCGCGAAGGCCAACTGCGCCAGACATGTCTTGCAATTCGCAGTCGCCGTTTGCTGCGCATGTGAGGCAGTCCAATGGGTGGTCGCTGATGTACAGCTCCATTACTCCGCGGCGCAAGCGCTCGAGTTTTGGTGTCTGTGTGCTGACCGTCATGCCAGGTGAGCATGGGGTGGTGCACGAAGCAGGGGTGCCCTTGCGTCCATCAATTTCCACCAGGCACAAGCGGCATGAACCAAATGGATCGAGTGAATCAGTTGCGCACAACTTCGGAACGTCTACGCCTGCGAGCGCTGCTGCGCGCATGACTGAAGTTCCTTCGGCAACAGAAATCTTTACGCCGTCAATTGTTACTTCGACTGCGGTTTGTTCTCCGTTACGGCTGCTTGGCTTTGGGGCCGGTGTACCGAGGTCGTGACTAATGAGTGTCATGTTGATGTTCCCTTGTTAGCCCTGAAAGTCTTCGGTGAAATTTTTAAGTGCACTGCGCACAGGAAGTGGCGTGAGTCCACCCATTGCACACAGTGAACCGTCGGCCATTACTTCGCACAGATCGACGAGTACTTCTATGTTGGCATCGCGATTAATGCCTGCAGTGATCTTGTCAATTAGTTCAACGCCGCGGGTGGATCCAATGCGGCATGGGGTGCACTTTCCGCAGCTTTCGGCAACGCAGAACTCCATGGCGAAACGGGCTTGTGCCGCCATGTTTACGGTGTCGTCAAACACCACGATTCCTCCGTGGCCAACCATTGCTTCCGCTGCCGCAAATGATTCGTAGTCCATTGGCAGATCAAACTTGTCGGTAGGCAAGTAGGCACCAAGTGGTCCACCAACTTGTACTGCGCGAATTGGGCGACCGCTTTCGGTTGCGCCACCCAGGTCGTTCACCAGTTCGCCAAGTGTGATGCCGAATGCGGTTTCCATAATTCCGCCGCGTGCAATGTTGCCAGCAAGTTGGAACACTTGCGTTCCGCGACTGCGACCCACGCCAAGTGCTGCATACGCTGCTGCACCGTCGGCGAGGATTGCTGGAATAGTGCCGAGCGACAGCACGTTGTTGACCACAGTTGGTTTTCCGAAGAGTCCTTCGAGCGCTGGTAGTGGCGGCTTTGCACGAACAACTCCACGCTTGCCTTCGAGGCTTTCTAGCAATGCGGTTTCTTCGCCGCAAATGTATGCACCTGCACCAACGCGAACCTGAATGGTGAATGCAAAGCCAGAACCCAAAATGTTGCTGCCTAGCCAACCTTGCTCGGTTGCTGCATCAACTGCTTTGTTCAACGCTTCAATTGCTTCTGGGTATTCGCTGCGCACATAGATGTATCCGGTGTTTGCGCCAACAGCCCAACCAGCAATGGTCATGCCTTCAAGCAGCATGAACGGATCGCCTTCCATGAGCATGCGGTCTGCAAACGTTCCGCTGTCACCTTCGTCTGCATTGCACACGATGTACTTCGTGGTGCCTGGCGCTTCAAGAACCGTGCGCCATTTAATTCCGGTTGGGAATGCGGCGCCGCCGCGACCACGAAGGCCGCTATCGGTAACTTCGGTAACAACATCACTTGGCGTCATGCCAAGCGCACGCTTCAATCCTTTAATTCCACCGTGTGCTTCGTAGTCCTGCGCAGAACGCGGGTCGACCACACCAACACGTTGGTAGGTCACACGCTGCTGTCGCTTGATCCACGGAAGTTCGGTGGTCAGACCAAGTCGAAGTGGGTGAGCGCCACCATTCAACACATCGGCGCTCAGCAAACTTGCAACGTCGTCAACAAGTACTGGACCGTAAGCAATGCGACCTTCCTTGGTTGCAACTTCGATCATTGGCTCGAGCCACATCATGCCCCATGAGCCGTTGCGTACAACGCGCACACCTTTTTGCTTAGCAAATGCTGCAGCAACATCGTCTGCACCTGCTGCACGTGAAGCCGCATCGCGCGGCACGTACACCGTGATGCCTTCGCCAGTGGTGTCGATAGATGGCTCAGGAATGCGCTTGGCGATTGCGTCGCCAATAATGGTTTCAATTGATGTTTCGTTTACGCCGCCGATAAGGCGACCATCAACTGAAACTGAAGGTCCGAGTGCGCAATGACCTAAGCAGAACACTTCTTCAACAACAACCTTTTTGCCATCGCCTGCAAGTAGTGCACGGTCCCACACATCGCGACCACCGCGTGACTGACACGCTTCTGCGCGACACACCTGCACGATTGGGCCAGCAGGCTCCTCGGTGCGGAAGTCTTTATAAAACGTGATGACTCCATGCACTTCGGAAACCGTGACATTAAATACATCGGCAAGAACTGGGATCAGATCTTTGCTGATATATCTGGCGTGATGCTGCACTGCGTGGAGTGCGGGCAACATGCCACCTTCTACGCCAGCGAATTGGCGGACAATGGCTTCAAGTTCGGGGAGCGATGCGTTGGTACTCAAGGCTCATAATCGTAGGCGAAATAAGGGCTAGAGCGACAGTGAGCCCTCGAAATTGAGCAATTCTCGAACTAGTTCACAAAGAGACTACGGATCTCGCCTTCAGGGTCTGAGAGGACGTTCATTTTGGCGTTGATCTCAAGGGTTTGGCGGTTGCCAAGGTTGAAGGCCGGCCAAGTCGGCTCAGAGGCTTTGGCGAACTGTGCGATCTCATTGGCAAAGCGAGTGGCAATACCTGCGCGCTCAGCGCCATCACCAGTGAGCATGTCGGTACCTGGGGCTCCCAAATTGTCGAACGCAAATGGAATGTCAAGTGCATGGCAACTTCCAAGCACGCCACCGAACGCAGGTGTCGCCCATGTGAACCAATACATCCATGTTGGGTTGCCAGCGGCCACATGGCTTTCTGCCAGTCGTTGCGCACGCTGACGGAATGCCGTATCGGTGTGTACTGAAGAAATGAGTTGCCGTGGTGATTCTGTTGGCCGATGTTTTTCATACACCGCACGAGCATCTGCTGCACGGTGTCCAAACACTTCGCCACTCACGCGCTCCCAATCATGATTATCAAATTCGGCTTGCATCGGGTCAAATGCCGACCACAAACGATCTTCGTCGTGGTTTGAACCAAGTACAAGAGGAAGTGGGGATTGCGCTGCTGCACTCAAGATGTCAAACGGCAATGCAGATCCACCTGCAGTTGGTGTGTAGAAATCAAAGTTCGTCGTGGGAATGGCCATTTGTTTTGCTTGTGCAGCCAACATGTCGTCAAGCGACAATGCTCGCACTTCATCAATTGATGAGACCTTTGCTATTTCAAGAAACTGAGTTTGTAGTTCTTGTGCGCGGGGAAGAGTTCTGAGTTGTCCGATGCTTGGGCTCATTGCCCATACTTTGTGAAACAAGCCTTTGGCTTCTGGGCTGCTCATGAGCGACACCACTGCTGAACCACCGGCTGATTCGCCAAAGATGGTCACGTTGTTTACGTCGCCATCAAATGCAGCGATGTTTCTGTTCACCCACCGCAGTGCGGAGATCATGTCAAGTGTTCCGTAGTTACCTTCACCAAGGAATCCAAATGCGCCAAGTCGATAATTGATGGAGACAACAACTGCTCCGCGTGATGCAAGCGCACTTCCGTGATACCAAGGAATTGAACCTGAACCATTGGTGTATGCACCGCCATGAATCCAGACGAGCACAGGAAGTTTCGTTGCACCAGTTGGTGCGTTGCTCGTGAACACGTTCAAGTTCAAACAGTCTTCCGACATGTTGGAGCCGTCAAAGCCCAACATGGATTCCAACATTCCCGGAACTTGCGGGCAGATTGGACCAAATGTGGTGGCGTCTAATTCACCGTCCCACGTCGTGATGTCGTGAGGAGGCATGAGGCGATCGGCATGCGCAAAACGGATTCCGAGAAATTCGCATCCACCATCTGGGCGCAGATTGCCCCGAAGTGAGCCTGAAGGGGTAGTGAGTGTGGTTACCTGTGGCATGGGGTAACCGTAATGGAGCGGGTGACGGGAATCGAACCCGCATAGCCAGCTTGGAAGGCTGGAACTCTAGCCATTGAGCTACACCCGCAAATTGCGGAAACCTTATGATACAGCCGTTTCAGGCCGTTGGCTAACCAGATTGAGGTTCGTTTATCGGCTCTCTCCACCTATGGTGGATGTGCATGCGTAGTACAAAAATCATCGCCACTGTTGGTCCGGCATCGCGCGCTGAGCACATGTTGCAAGGCCTTGTTGAGGCTGGCGTCGACACATTCCGCATTAACTGTTCGTATCTCGAGTCACATGAGGTGTTGGAACTCATTCAACACATTCGTGCTGCAACTCCAGACGTGGGAATTCTTGTCGACGTGCAAGGTCCAAAGTTGCGCACTGGTGACTCGCATTACACATTTGTTGAGGGCACCGAAATTGAACTCACGCCAGACATGTTTGGTTTCGACCTTCATGAAATTGGTATTCAGTCGGGCGAGCGCGTGTTGGTTGCAGACGGACAAATTGAGTTGTGGATCACTGCGATTCGCGGTGGTGATATAACGGCGCGCGTGTTGGTTGGCGGCGAATGTGCTCCACATCGTGGCGTGAACTTCCCAGACACCGATGTGAAGGTGTCGGCGTTGAACGAAAAAGATTACGGCGACATTGCAGCTGCCAAGCAGGGTGGCGCAGAATGGATCGCGCTTTCGTTTGTTCGCGACTCGGCAATCATTGAAGAGGTGCGCAGCATTGTTGGTGACGAACCGCGCATCATCGCCAAAATTGAGCGTCGTCAAGCACTGATGAATCTTGAGGCCATTACGCGAGCAGCCGATGGAGTGATGGCGGCGCGTGGCGACTTGGGCGCTGAGTTGTCGTTTGAAGAAGTGCCCAACATGCAGCAACGTATTGCCGACTTGGCCATGATTGAAGGCAAAGTTTCTATTTGTGCCACTGAAATGATGGAATCCATGCGCACTAATCATCGTCCAACGCGCGCAGAAGTTGCCGACGTTGCCGGGGCAGTACACGAAGGTTTCAGCGCCGTCATGTTGTCTGCCGAAACCGCAACTGGATACGACCCAATCAATGCCGTTACCGCAATGGCTCGAATTTGTGATGCCAATGAAACCCATGATGGGGCAAAGTCGTATGCCGATGCGCATCCGACAGAATCTGCAGTAGGCGCCGCAACTGCTGCGCTTGCAAAACGAACAGGTGCGGCCAGCATTATTGCTCTGACGTATTCGGGTTACTCCAGTGAAATCCTGTCCTCTTGCCGACCTGCAGCCCGCATCATTGCCGCAACACCATCGCCCGAAGTTGCGCGCCGACTTCGTTTGTATTGGGGAGTAACTCCAATCGTCTGTCAGCGCAATATCGACATGACAGTTGCTGTTGATGACGCATTTAATGCAGCAGTCGACGAGGGTTTGGTGCAATCGAATGAACTTGTTGTGGTGTGTGCTTCGCGTGAGAATATTCGCTCGGCAGCCGACACCATTTGGGTGCACAACGCCTAACTCTGCGCTCGTAGGCCTACTGGCCTAAGGATTAGGGTTCTACACATGACTTCCGAACATGTCGATGTAGTGGTGGTAGGAGCGGGGCTTTCGGGAATTGGTGCTGGTTACCACTTGCAAACCATGAGCCCAGATCGCAGCTATGTCATTTTGGAAGGTCGCGAGAGCCTTGGCGGCACGTGGGACTTGTTCAAATATCCGGGTGTTCGTTCCGACAGCGACATGCACACGCTGGGGTTCAGTTTCAAGCCATGGACAGAAGCAAAGTCCATCGCTGATGGTCCATCAATCTTGCAGCACCTCAAGCAAACGGTTTCGCAATTCGGAATCGACAAACACATTCGCTACGGACAGTTGGTAACAAAAGCACAGTGGTCAACTGACGATGCTCAGTGGACAGTGACTTCGACAAACAAGTCGACAGGCGCAACCAATATCTATACATGTTCGTTCTTGTTCATGTGCTCTGGCTATTACAGCTACAAGAAGGGCCACACACCTGAGTTCACAGGGCGCGAACGGTTTAAGGGAACCATCGTGCACCCGCAAGAGTGGCCGACTGATCTTGATTACGCCGGTAAGCGGGTAGTGGTCATTGGGTCTGGAGCTACTGCGGTCACCATTGTTCCGTCAATGGCAGACAAGGCTGCACATGTCACCATGTTGCAGCGTTCACCGACATACATGGTGTCGCGACCAGATCATGACGTGTTGGCCAACCGCATGCGCAAGGTGTTGCCACCGAAGATGGCCTACAACCTGACGAGATTCAAAAACACGTGGCGTCAGCAGTTGGTGTACAACAAGACACGCACCGACCCAAACAAGGTGAAGCAACTCTTGCTTGGCGGAATTCAGTTAGAACTTGGCGCCGACTATGACATTGCAAAGCACTTCACACCGAACTACAACCCATGGGACCAACGCTTGTGTCTAGTGCCAAACGGCGACTTCTTTAAGTCAATGCGCGAGGGCAAAGCTTCGGTAGTTACCGATCACATCGCGTCATTTACGGAAACGGGAATTCAACTCGCATCGGGTGAACACCTAGACGCCGACATCATCGTTACGGCAACTGGGCTCGAACTCGTCACGCTCGGTGAAATGGATTTCTTTGTCGATGGTAACCAAGTGGACTTTGCCAAAACCTGGACGTACAAGGGCTTTGCGTATTCCGATATTCCAAACATGGCTTCCACATTTGGTTACATCAACGCATCATGGACTTTGCGTTCCGACCTAACCGCAGAATATGTGTGCAGGTTGTTGAACCACATGCGCAAGAAGGGCGTCACACAGTGCACGCCTCGATTGCGTGAACAGGACCGCAACATGAAAGAGCGTCCGTGGATTGATGGGTTCTCTTCTGGTTACATGCAGCGCATGATGCACCGCATGCCACGACAAGGCGACCACGAGCCGTGGATCAACCCTCAGAACTATCGCCGCGATAAGAAGATGTTTAAGCATTCACCAATCGACGATGGTGTGATGCAGTTCTCAAAGCAATCTGCACGTGTCTAACGACAATCTGCTGCGCCTCATTCGCACCATTCCCGACGTTCCGTCGCCGGGAATTATGTTTCGCGACATCACGCCGCTGCTGGGCGACGCCGAAGGGTTTCGTCAGACCATTGCGGCGCTTATCGATGAGGTGCCAAGCCGAACGGTGTCCAAGGTGGTTGGGGTAGAGGCACGGGGATTCATCTTGGCGGCTCCAGTTGCAGAAGAACTTGGCGCTGGGTTTGTTCCCGTGCGCAAACCAGGGAAGCTGCCATGGAAGGTAGTCAGTCAGGACTACGAACTGGAATACGGAACCGACCGCCTAGAAATTCACGAAGACGCCGTGGGCCATGGCGACACAGTGCTGATTGTGGATGACGTGTTGGCTACAGGCGGAACAGCCGAAGCCACCATTCGATTGGTGGAGGGCCTTGGGGCAACTGTTACCGGGCTGGTGTTTCTCATTGAACTTGACGCACTAGGCGGACGCGAAAGACTGCGCGACTACCCAGTTGCTTCAGTGCTGCACTTCTAACAATTATTCGTAGTCTTCAGCGTCAATTACAGCGTCGTCCTCTGCCGGAAGTTCGGCGATGTTTTGGCGCTGGCGAAGCTCGTCAATCTTTTTGATTTCGCGGCCAAGGCCCTTAAACCGTTTGCCAACCGTGAGGTCATCCAACTCTTCTTGCAGGTTGTCGAAGTTCTTCTTCACCTTGTCGAGCGACTTGGTGTAAGCCTCCCATTGCTTTTTGAATTTGCCCATCATCTGCATGATTTGGGCAGCCGTTTCTTCGGTGTGGAAGCTTTCGGTGGCTTGGCGAACAACAACCAAGAATGCGTACAGAGTGAGTGGGGAACACAACACCACTTTGCGCTCGAGTGCCCAGTCGATCAGTTCTGGGTCGGCTTCATGCACAAAACCGGTGATGCTCTCATTTGGCACAAACAGCAACACGTAGTCGAGCGAGTGCTGCGTGGTGGAGACAACATAGTCACGCTTTTGCAATTCGGTAACGCGCGCGCGCACCGCTGTCATGAACTCGCGCTTCAATTGTTCGCGAGAAGTTGGTTCGGTTGCGCCAACGTACTTTGCATACGAGTCGAGTGGAAACTTCACGTCCATGTACAACACACGGTCGGGTGGCATAAGGAACGTGTAGTCGGGGCGACCGCCGCCGGTAATGGTGTCTTGCTTTTCGTAGTTGATGCCTTCGATAAAGCCGGCGGCACGCAACATGTCTTCTGCCATGCGCTCGCCCCATTGACCGCGGGCTTGCGAACTGGAAAGCACGCTGTTTAAGTCTCCAGCAGTTTTGGCAAGTGCTGCAACTGCTTCTTCTACGTTGCCAAACTTCTTGGTGTTCTGTTCGCGCAGTGAAGAGATTTCGGCGTCCATTTCGGCGATGCGGCGACCGATGTCTTCCTGCACATTGCGCAGTGAAGTATCAATTTGCTGAGCGCTCTTGCCGAATCGTTCACCTGATGCTTCGGCAACACGGTCGGCTGCAAGCTTGATGGACTCTTCGCGGTCACGTCGTGACTGTTCGGTGAGGGCGGCAAGTGCATCGGACAACGCAGATTGCACCACGTGGTTCACTTGTCCAGCGATGTCGATTTGTGGCGCTGTCTCAAAAGTAGGCATCGAAGGCGCGGTGCTTCGACGGGTTGCAAGAAAGAGAACACCTGCGCCAACGGCAAGGCCAACGATGAGGGGGAGAATGAAGTCCATCAGGCGATGGTACTGAAGGGGTGGCGCGGGATTCTGCGGTCAGGCGCGCGGGTAATGGCAGGCAACAAACTGTCCGTCTGCAACCTCGCGAAGCATTGGTTCTTCAGTTGCACACAGTTCAGTTGCGGCCGGGCAACGCGTGCGGAAACGACAACCAGAAGGCGGGTCAACTGGCGATGGTGGTTCGCCCGTAATTGGCGTGCGTTGAGCCTTGTGGGTTGGATCTGGAACAGGAACCGATGAAATAAGCGCAGCGGTGTAATGGTGTGCAGGTTTCGAATAGATCGATTCGGTGGTGCCAATTTCGCACACCTTGCCCAGATACATCACCATGATTCGGGTGCTGATTGCTTTGACCACTGAAAGGTCGTGGCTAATAAAGATGAGTGTCAGACCGTAACGGTCTTTCATGTCATTCAAGAGGTTCAGAATTTGCGCTTGGATACTGACGTCAAGTGCACTCACTGGTTCGTCGCAAATCAGCATCTTTGGTTCAAGTGCCAAACTGCGTGCAATACTGATGCGCTGGCATTGACCACCAGAGAATTCGTACGACTTTCGATCAAGCACCAACTCTGGATCGAGTCCAACGTTGTTCAGAAGGGTCTTGACTTTTTCGATGCGCTCGTTCTCGTCACCTTTTGACCAAATCCATAGCGGCTCTTCAACGATTTGACGAACGGTCATTCGTGGGTCGAGCGAAGAGATTGGATCCTGGAAGATCATTTGAATGGATGTGCGGGCTTCGCGAAGTTCGTTCTTGGAGAGAGCGGTCAACTCATTGTCGGAAAAGCGAACTGTTCCCGACTTTGGTTTCTGAATTTGAAGCAGTGCCTTACCGAGGGTCGTTTTTCCGCAACCTGATTCACCAACAACAGCTAGCGTTTCGCCTTCCTTAACATCAAAACTCACCTGCGAAACTGCGTTAACAACCTTGTTTCCAGGAACTTTGAATTCAACAACAAGATCTTCAACTCGAAGGATGACATCTGAGTCTTTACGTAGATGTGCATGATTAGTCATGGTCAGTTCACTTTCCTCTGAATTGAGTCTCCAAGTGGAAACCAACAACGGTAGAGGTGACCATCCTTGGCCGCTTCAAGTTCAGGATGATCAGTAAAACACTTGTCCTGCGCGTAGCTGCAACGAGCCGCAAATCCACATCCAGGTGGTCTGTCAGTTGGGTCGGGGAGACGACCTTCAATGACTGGTAACCGTGAACCAGCCTTCATATTGATATTTGGAATCGATTTGAAGAGTGCTTCGGTATAGGGCATCTTCATGTTTGCAAACAACTCTGTGGTCGGTGCCTGCTCTACAATTTCGCCCGCGTACATCACCGCTACATAGTCGGTGTTGCCAGCGACTACACCAAGGTCGTGGGTGACAAGCACCATCGTCATGTTGAGTTCCTTGCGCAAATCGGTGAGCAATTCAAGAATTTGGGCCTGCACAGTTACGTCAAGGGCAGTGGTCGGTTCGTCTGCAAAAAGCAGTTTCGGATTGCAAGAAATAGCAATTGCAATCATGATGCGTTGGCGCATGCCACCTGAAAGCTGATTAGGAAATTTGCGCAACATTCTCGCTGGTTCAGGAATACGTACAAGTGTGAGCAACTCAATACTGCGAGCTTTTGCTTCCTTTCGGCTCATGCCAAGACGAACACGCAGGCTCTCCTGAAGCTGCGAGCCAATCCTGCGAACTGGGTTAAGCGCAGTCATTGGGTCTTGGAAAATCATGGCCATGCCAGTTCCGAATTCGTTTCGGACATCTTCTCTCGACATGTCCGAAAGCACTTTGCCATCAAAAGTGATGCGACCTTCGCGTGTGACGTTGCTTCCGGTGAGCAGACCCATCGCTGCACGTGACATAACAGTTTTTCCGGAGCCAGATTCACCGACAATGCCAATACTGGTTCCGGCCTCAACACTGAGGTCCACGCCACGCACGGCTTCAAGTTGGCCACGATGTGTTGAGAAGCGAACCTTCAGATTTTCAAGCTTGAGAATTGAACTCATATCTTGCCCTCGCGAGAATCAAGCTGGGAACGAAGGTGGTCGCCAATTTGGTTAAAAGCAATAACGGTGAGTGCAAGCACTATGACGGGCACGTACATGGACTGAGGAGCGTAGGTGAAGTCACCAGCAACTCGGCCGATCATTGCGCCCCAACTCACTCCGTCAATAATTCCAACACCCAGCAACGACAGAGCACCTTCGGCAACGATGACTACGCCGATTGCCAAGAAGATCACTGCGTAAATTGCTGGCAATACGTTTGGCACGATGTGTTTGAAAATGATGTGACGATCTTTCATGCCCATTGACCTGGCAGCAACGATGAATTCACGGTTTACCCACGACAGTGTTGCTCCACGTGCAATGCGTCCGAGGATTGGAATGATCACCACAGTGAGGGAGAAGATAATGATGAAGACGCGACGATTTGGGTCAATTGGGATAGAGGGATCCACACTTGTTGCAAGAATTGCGACAAGTGCAAGGCCAAGTACGAGGTTAGGGATGGATAGCAAGATATTGAAAAACAAGTTGACTGCAATATCGAGTTTTCCACGAACATAGGCAGAGCCAATTCCGATTGCTGACCCAATAAGTCCGCCTATGCCCACTGAGATCAAGGCGATGAGGATCGAGATGCGAGCGCCATTGATGACGTTAGAGAGCAGGTCGTAGCCATTGATATCGGTGCCCAATAGGTGTCCAGAACTGAACAGGCCAACTCCCGACGCATCTGGGTCAAACTCAGTGGGGTCGGGTAGAGGCAGGAAGCTACCGGTCAGAACGAAAAAGAAGACTAAGGCCACCCAAACCACACTTATCTTGGTTGGCAAATTAAAGGTCGACCACAATTTACGCATTGCGGCGCTCCCTCGTTCGAGGATCTACAAATCCAAGAATCACGTCGATGATGCCGTTGAACACCACATAGCCCACTGCAATGAGCGCAATGTAGGACTGCAATGCAAAGAACTGACGGGAGAAGATGGCAATTCCGATTTCGGAGCCAAGGCCAGGAATTGAAAAGATTTGCTCAATAACCAGCGTGCCACCAATGAGTGCTCCCATGTTGAGTGCTGCACTCGTAAACAATGTGGTTGAACTTGGTCGAAGCACGTGAGTGAACAAAATGCGACGGTTACTTAATCCTTTTGAAGCAGCCATGGTCACATAGTCTTCGCGGAGTGTTGCGATTACGTCACTGCGCAATAGGCGAGAGTAGGTCGCAATGGTTGGTATCGCGAGCGACAAGACGGGCAGGATCATGGTCTTGATGTGTTCCACGATGTCTTCAGATGGCGAAACGTAACCCAGTGGAGGCAACCAACCCAACTTCACTCCAACAAAGATTGCAAGCAGAAGACCAAAGACGAAGTTGGGGATTGATGCGGCGGCGAAGAGACTGTAGCTGATTGCTCGATCGGAGCGACGGCCTGCGCGGTACGCAGTAAAAATTCCAAGTGGAACGGAAACGAGCAGTGCAACGATTTGCACATAGACAACGAGTCGCAGCGATATTGGCAAGGCGGTTGCAAGTCTGTTCGACACTGGCTCTCGACCACCACCAGGGAAAATGATGTATCCAAAATTGCCGCGAACGAAATCATTGAGCCAATGCAGGTAGAAGGTAAACGCATTGCCATCGAGTCCGAGTGACTTCAGTTGCTCGTTCACACTCGCTTCATCGCCGGGAGCGATGTAGAGGTCTTTCAGCCCAACAGGCAGCAACTGGAGTAACAACGAAACAATAAGCGTCGAGCCCAAAATCACCAGCAGTAACGGCACAACGCGTTTCAACACATTGTTAATCCACCCCAAATTATTCCCCACGACCAAATACTAATCACCGCGATGCGGTTTTCATAATTGGGGTATCAACAAAAAAACCGGGTGCTGGCTTTCGCCAACACCCGGTTTCTTAAATTACGACTTACTGATTATCTACTTTTCTAGGTATACGCCTACGAAGTTGATACCAGCATTCGTCATCGGAACTCCTGCTCCACCTGAAGCGAGAGTGAACTTGTCCCAACCCTTGAGCTTCTTGCTCATACCTGTTGAGTATCCAAGTGTTGGTGCAGGAAGAACAACAGCTTGTTCCTGCAAGTACTTGGTTACTGCCTTCACGTTGGCGGTACGGGTTGACGTGGTGTCAAACTGTGCCTTCCATACCAGTGCATCAAGCGCTGGGTCGTTCAAACGTGCTGGGTTGATAATTGCACCGAAGTTCTTGAACAAACCACCAAGTGCTGCACTTGCCCGGGTTAGACCAGGAAGGAAGAGGTTGCCAGGTGCGCTAAACGCGTTTGACTGAACGAATGGAAGCGTGAATTCAGTTCCGGTTCCTTCAAACAATGTCGTTGGGTACATCTGGTACGGGTTGGTCTTTCCAGTCGATGGCGATGGGAAAGCATTTGCCGTGATTGTTGCGGTATCTTCTGTCGAAATATTGACAGTGATGCCAGCCTTCTTCATGATCTGAGCAAATGTCTTCGCGCCTGCTTGTGACTCAGCGCTTGGGTCTGCTGGCAAGGTGAAGGTGAGATCTTTTCCGGTCTCTGCCTTGTACGCAGCAACATACTGCTTGGCTTTTGCAAGGTTGAAGGTAATGAATCCAGCCTTGTTGTAGCCAACGTTGGTCTTGCCAACTACTGAGCTAGGAATTTCTCCCAAGCACTTGCCCTTAAAGCAGTTGCGTTGCTTGAAGTAAGCAGCCGAGTCGTAGGCATAGGCAACAGCCAAACGTGCATTGAGCTTGTTGAACGGCTCGATTGCATGGTTGAACATCGACATTGCGTAGTAGTCGTAACGGCTTTCAATGAGTTGCAAATTCTTGTTTTCTTTAACGTTCAGAATTTGCTTGACTTCACCAGCTGAGGTGAATTGCGCTGCATCGAGTGTTCCCGACTTCAGACCGTTCACACGCTGTGTTGCTTGGTTGACGTACTTGAACGTAATTGAGTTCAGGTATGGCAACTGTTCGCCAGCGCTGTCCTTACGCCAGTAGGAAGTGTTCTTCACTACTTTTGTCTCGGTTGGGCTTACTGAGCTGAACTTGAATGGTCCAGTTCCAACACCCTTTGTTGCACACTGTGTTGCATTAGCAAGGTCCGAAAGTGAGCGCACGAAGTTGCGACCCGATGCGTACATCGTTGCTGGCCAGTCAACTTGACCGTTCCACAAATCAATTTTGAACGTCATTGTGTCGAGAGCAGTCGCAGACTTGAAGTTTGCCGAGAATGGGATTCCCGATCCAAGTGTGTGGGCTGGGTTTCCGCGACCAGTTGTGACGAGACCCAAGTAATAAGCACCAGCTGATGCTTGAACGTTGGCAACTCCCGCCGCAGCGTTGAGATCTGAACCGTCGTGGAACTTAATTCCTGAACGCAACTTGATTGTCCAGGTCTTGAAGTCTGCACTTGGAGTAACAGCCTCTGCGAGGTACGGAACGATTTCACCGTTTAACTTCTTTTCAAAGAAGCCTTCGTACACGGTTTTCATAATTCCCAATGCCGAGTTTGAAGCATTAGGTGAGAAACACGTGGTGAGCAATTGGTTAAACACACCAACGGTGATGTCTCCGCCAGATTTGCTTCCTGCTTGTACTTTTGCTGCGCTACTGCCGGATACGCCGACAGTGGAAACAGCAAGTGCGAGACCCAAACCAACTGCGATTTGGCGTACTCGACGTGAACGCTTGACGTTCAATGTCATGAATTTCCCCCTATTCAGCCACCGGGATGGTGACCATTGAATGGGGCAAGCCTACGGGTGGGTTTAGAGCCGCGTCAAGCCACGAGCCCTAAGTTTCCTTGGTATATCAGCGCTAACTATTGCAAGCGAATAGTTGATGGTGAAGTGAAATTACTTCTGTTGCGTAGCGCGTAATTGATCAAGTGGTATGTGGCAACGCATGAAGTGTCCAGGCTCAACTTCCTTGAGTTCTGGCTCCACGGTGGTGCACAAAGCTTCGACGCCACTGCCGGCCATGCGCGGGCAACGTGGGTTCAGTACGCAACCCGTAGGTGGATTAGCAGGGCTTGGAACATCGCCTTCCAAGCGAATGCGGATGCGCTGCGAACCATCAATTGCAGGGACACTCGATACCAATGCTTCGGTGTACGGATGGTGTGGTCCATTAAACACGGTTTCTGCGTTTCCGAGTTCCATTACGCGCCCCAAGTACAGCACTGCAATTCTGTCGCTGATGTAGCGAACTACTCCAAGGTCGTGAGAGATGAACAGGTAACTGGTGTCGTCTTGTTTTTGCAAGTCAACAAGCAGATTCAAAATAGTTGCTTGCACCGACACATCGAGTGCTGATGTTGGTTCGTCGCACACCACGAGGTTTGGTGAACCTGCAAACGCACGCGAAATGGCAACGCGCTGTTTCAACCCGCCAGAAAGCTGGGCTGGGCGAGCGTTATGCAGTGATGCATCAACGCGCATTCCGGAGAGCAGTTCATGTGCGCGGTTATCAGAGTCTGTTCGACTGAAACCAGAGAGACGCTCAACTGCTCGCGAGACAATGCGGGTAACGCTGTGTCGTCGATTGAGTGCTTGGTCTGGGTTCTGGAACACGATTTGCAAAGCTCCAACGTCATCAACCGAACGCTTGTTTAACGTTCGTGCAAGTTTCTTGCCGCTGAGTGTCATCACGCTTGTTGTCTCTGCACTGGTAAGTCCAAGAATCATTTTTGCAATGGTGGTTTTTCCTGAACCTGATTCGCCGACGAGTCCGAGAGTTTCACCTGGTTTAACAAACAGCGATACATCGTTAACAACCTGAACCTTGTTTCCGTCTTGTGCAAAAATCTTCGACAGGTTGTTGATGTTCAGCAGATCACCATCTGGAGCAAGGCGCTTGTTTGGATTTGAAAGCCCTTGTGAAGCGCCTTCAATGTTTCGAGCCATTGACGGGGCTTTGTCGTGGTGGAAACAACGAGCAACATGCGATGGACCAACAGTGACCATCTCTGGCTTTTCGGTTCGGCAACGATCGTCCGCCAAAGTGCAACGAGTCGCAAACACGCAGCCATCAAAATGCAAGCCAAGCGACGGAGGTGAGCCAGGAATGGTTTCAAGGCGATCGGTGTTCTTGTGCAAGCCACCACGCGGGATGCAGCGAAGCAGACCAACGGTGTATGGATGCTGCGGGTTAGAAAGAATTTCTGCTGTAGTGCCTTGTTCTACAAGAGCACCTGCATACAACACACCGACTCGGTCGCACATGTGGCGAATAACTCCAAGGTTGTGCGAGATGAAGAGCACTGCGGTTCCTGTTTCGCGACGAAGCTCGCGAACAAGGTCAAGTACTTCGGCTTCGACCGTTGCGTCGAGACCCGTTGTTGGCTCATCCATGACCAGCAGGCGAGGGTTTGATGCAAGTGCCATTGCAATAACAACACGCTGTGCCATTCCGCCTGAAAGTTGGTGCGCATAACGGCGCATCACTTTTTCTGGGTCGGCGATCTTTACACGGACCAATGCTTCAAGAGCGAGCTTGCCTGCTTCTGACTTAGATTTTCCTGCCAGTTCAAATACTTCCGCAACTTGATCTCCAACTCGAATAGTTGGGTTCAGTGCAGCAACTGGGTTCTGGTACACCATGGAAATAACTGAGTTGCGAAGTTCTCCAACTTCGCCATCGCTCATGGTCACCATGTCGCGACCCTCAAACAAAATAGAGCCACCGGTGATCTTGCCGTTGCGCGGAAGATAACGCATTGCGGCATACGCAGCAGTTGATTTTCCGCAACCAGATTCGCCTACTAAGCCGTAAGCCTCACCTGGTTCGATGGACAACGAAATACTGCGGAGAACTTCACGATCAATTCCGCGGACGGTGTATGCAACTTCAAGATTGCGAAGTTCAAGTGTAGGAGTGCTCATATTTCAAATACCTCGAGTAGTCCGTCCGAAATGAGGTTGACACTTACCGCCAGCGATGCAATGGCAATTGCAGGGAATGCCGTTGGCCACCACTGGTTGTTAAATATCTGTGCCCAGTTTTCGGAAATCTGGGTTCCCCAGTTTGGCGAACCATATTCAACTCCTGCGCCAAGGAAGGACAGGGTGGCGATAGCGAAAATTGCGTAGCCAAGACGCACAGTGAACTCCACGATGATTGGAGGCATTACGTTCGGCAAAATCTCTTTGAACAAAATGTGTGGGGTGCGCTCTGTGCGTAGGCGAGCGGCTGCCACATACTCAAATTCGGCTTCGGCAAGCACCGCAGCACGTACGGTGCGAGCGATATTTGGCGTAAACACGAAAGCAATGATCAACACGGTGAGTGTTGGCGATGAACCATCAATTGCCGCGATTGCGAGCAGCGCAATGATGATGGCCGGAATTGCTGAAATCGCTTCAAGCAAGCGCATCACGATGGTGTCAAACCAGCCTTTGAAGTATCCGGTGATCAGACCGATCGAAGTACCTGCGATGGTTCCGATGATTGTCGCTGCAAACGACATGACCAGAATGAGACGGGAGCCAACAATGACTCTTGAAAATACATCTTGTCCGTTCGGGTCGGTACCAAACCAATATGTTCCATTTGGCGGTACACCAACGAACTCGTAGTTCTGTTCGTCGACGGCAAAAGGAGTAACGAATTTTCCAAAGATGGCGCACAACACCCAAAAGCCAAGAATGCTTGTACCGATGATGAACGCCTTGTTGCTGCGAAGAAGCGCCAAACGCTCTTTACGGATTTGCAAACGTTCAGCGTTTGACTTGTCAGAGATTTCTGTGTTGGTGACGCTCATTCGGAAATCCTTTGGCGAATTCGTGGGTTCAATACTGCAAAGAGAATGTCGGCAATCAATTGGAATGAAACGATTACCACGCTGGTCAGAATGACTCCAGATTGAAGAACGGCATAGTCGCGACCACCAACGGCGGTGAGCAAGATCGTTCCGAATCCGCGATAGTTGAACACTATTTCAACGGCAACTAATCCACCGACGAGGTAGGGGATTTGGCTGGCGATCACTGCAATTGTCGGGAGCATGGCATTGCGGAGCACATGCTTGACAACTGCTTTGCGTCGTGAGTATCCCTTGAGGACGGCTGTACGCATGTAGTCGGAGTCGAGCGCTTCGATGACTCCTGCGCGGGTAATGCGAGCGATATATCCAAAGAGAACGAGCAAAAGGGCAATTGAGGGAAGAATCAGATGCCAGATGCTTTGCAGGATGCCGGCGTTCTCCTCATCAGGCATTGCTGAAATGGGGAAGAACCGAAAAACTACACCGAAGAGCAGAAGCAGAATTACTGCCCACACGAACTCGGGAATTACGGCAGCCGATAATCCACCAACAGTGATTGCACGATCAATCTTTTTTCCGCG
>Ga0082207_1000634_pt1 | contig 19291 bp, 15 predicted proteins | sample LakMenEpi10Aug09_FD_71540 | JGI IMG/M metagenome (GOLD analysis project Ga0082207, IMG submission 71540)
ATGCAAAGTGGATGATGCGCTGATCACGCTGAAACGGGCAGGATGGCTCGACACAACGTGTGTCAGATTCGCCTTCCACCTGCACCAATACCGACTTCAAATCGCACGGGCACGTTTCGGGAAACTTCCATGGCTTGGAATTCTTTGGTCGTTTCTCTAGAACCGGGCCAACAACTTCAGGGATTACATCGCCGGCTTTGCGCACCACCACGGTGTCGCCTGGGCGCACATCTTTCAGTTGCACTTGCTCGCGATTGTGCAGCGTGGCCATGCCAACTGTGGAGCCGGCCACAACAACTGGCTGCAACACAGCGAACGGCGTGGCTCGGCCAGTGCGACCAATAGAAACCTGAATGTCGTCAAGAATGGTGTTGCGCTCTTCGGGTGCGAACTTGAAGGCAATGGCCCAGCGTGGCGCACGTGATGTGAAACCAAGTTTCTCGCGTTGGCCTAAGTCGTCCAGTTTTACTACTGCCCCATCTATCTCGTAGTCCAAGTTGTGTCGGTTGGCTTCGGCGCTCGCACAAAATGCCTCAGCCTGTTGCAACGTGTCCACAAGTTTGTGCTCGGTGTTTATGGGAAACCCGAGTTGTTTCAAATAGTCGAGTGTTTCGTGATGACTGTTGAGCGCGGGAACGCCTTGGGTCTCACCAAGTTGGTAAGCAAAGAATGCAAGGTTCCGAGACTTGGTGATGGACGGGTCTTTCTGTCGCAAACTTCCAGCACCAGCATTGCGAGGGTTTGCAGGAACAGCCTCGGGTTTCTTACCTTGCGCGATGCGTTGTTCGTTCTCGCGTTCTTTGTCGGCTTTGAATTGTTGAAAGGCTTTGATCGGCATATACACCTCGCCCCTCACTTCAAGAACCTCGGGGATCTTGGTTCCCTTTGGCGCAGTGAGCTGCTTCGGAATTACCGAAATGGTCTTGATGTTTTCGGTGACGTCTTCGCCAACTTTTCCATCACCTCGCGTGGCGGCCTGCACGAGCACGCCATTCTCGTATCGAATGCTCATGGCCAGGCCATCAATTTTCAGTTCGCAAATCAGGCGCATGGGTTGCGCATTGTCTAACCCTTTTGCCGCCCTCTCGCCCCAGGCCTGCAACTCGTGGATATCCATTGCGTTATCCAGGCTGGTCATCGGTGCGCGATGCGTTACTGGCGCGAAGGTGGTGAGTGCCGGTGCGCCAACTTGGGCTGTTGGCGAATCCAGCGTGATCAGGCTGGGGTACTTGGCTTCCAACGCAATGAGTTCGCGCTTCAGTTCGTCGTACTCGGCATCACTTACCTCGGGTGCGTCGTGAGTGAAGTACTGCTCGTTGTGTTTGTTGATGATGTCGCGTAAATGCGCGGCGCGGGCCACATCGCTTTTTGAGGGTTTTGTGCTCGCCGCCATGTTCTCAACATTACTTGCGGGCTGTACTGCCCTAGGCTCGTGAGGTGATTTCAACACTGCTCACTCGCCTTTCCTGGCCAGTTCGGGTGTTGTGGATAATCGCTGCATTGTTGCCCAATTCACTCACCTCTGATGGGGCAACGCAAAGCGTTCTTCTTTGGGTGCTGTGGGGCCTAGTGGCGCTGGCAACCTGGTTGCATCACCCCATTTCTCTCACGGTGGTGCGCAGTATCACCCCAGTGGTGACTGCATGGCTATTGGCTGGTTTGCCCGATGCGTCTTGGGAAGCATTGCAAGTGGCCAGCGCGGTGTGCTCCGTTATTGCAGTAATGCTCATCTTCACTGCTGAATATGGGTTGCTCCACGTGCAGGCAGGTGCGTATGGCGACGAGCGTCGTTACTTGCTGAAGATTCCTGCACCGCTTGTATTGCCAACATTGCTTGCATGGGGTTTGTTGGTCCTCTTCGTTTGCTCCCCTCCAGTTTTGTTGGCACAAAGCAATTTCATCCTTGGCATTCCGGGTTCAATCTTTGGCTTGTTGCTGCTCTGGAAACTCGCCCCGCAACTACATCGTCTCTCGTGTCGTTGGTTGGTTCGTGTTCCCGCAGGCTGGGTGGTTCACGACAGCGTTGTGCTGGCCGAAAACTTGATGGTGCGCAAGCACGATGTCGTCTCGATGAAGCTTGCCTTGTCCGACAGCGAGGCAATCGACCTCACCGGCATGACGCGTGGTGTGCCCATCGAGGTGCAACTTCGCGACATGACCGATGTTCGTCTATCGACGCTTACTGCTCGCCAGCTAAAGACGCTTGATGTTCTTCACGTGAAGGCATTCATGGTTGCGCCTTCGCGATCAATACTGATCATCGCGCCGGATGCCGCTATGCGGCAGGCCTAAACGTCTTTGCTGTTTCACGCACTTTAGACATTTTCTTGCTTACAGTCTCACGACGAAGATTCACTTTCTTCGCGATTTCGGTTTTGGAATATCCCAGTGCTGCCAGGTGAACCATCTTCTGCTCTTGAACACTGAGTACACCCATAATCTCTTTCGCGAGTGACATTTTGTCCATCGAGTCTGCCCAGTCTTCGGATTTGTTTGAGGAGATTGCCTCAATTGCTTCCGCAATCTTTTCATTTGCGGAAGATTCCCACCTGCGCTGTCCCAATGCCCCAGAACCCGCCTGTGAAGACTGTCGACGCTGATAGTCCGTGACGACATTGCTAAATCGTGCTGCCGCGTAGTGTGCCGGATTCGGGTACTTGCTCATGATGTAGGTGATGCGCTTCATCATTTCCTCAACCGAGAACTGAACAACATCGTCAACGGTTTGACCCTTGTATGTTTCACGTCCACCAAACCTCGAGTAGACCGCCTTATAGAAATCAATAACGTACGCTTCCTGCAGTTGTTTCTTTTGCTTGTTGCGGTTTTGTGGGTTGCGCTTTGTGGTCATTGGATCCCCTTTCAAGAGACGATTTACTGTGGTTGCTGGCGGTTGTATACTGGTATCTGTAAAATTGACTGTTCGAGTGCCCTTTGGGGATTTCGGTCGATTTAGCTCTATTTGTTGACTATTTGCGGTAATTTCCTTTCGTGCTTTTTCGGGATGATGAATATAGCACACGAGATACGGTCTTTTTTACTAATATATCTCCGCGTATAGGTCATATTGACATTATATCGCTGGGTGTAACACAGTGGCACCAAACCCTTATGGGTATTGACTTTCCCTCCCCAGGATCTGGCGAACGCTCCCCCAAATCTCAAACGGGCTCCCTGCCCCTCTTGCCCGGGCGATGCTGGCTCTAGATGAATCTCGGGCGGGCTGCAGGTGTTTAAGTAGGCTTACCATTAAGTCGCCATCGTGCGTATATGTTGCGAGACACTATGAACCCAAACGCCAAGCCAACCAAATCCAAACTGCCGAGTCACTTCAATGTGGCCGTCGATGTTGTTGCTCTGACGATCAAACGGGGCCTATTGCAAGTTGCTGTAGTTCAGCGTCACGGCGATATCTCGTGCATCGTTGATAAGCGCACGGGAAGAGCTTCTGAGGTGACGCGACAAGATATTGATTTTGCTCTTCCAGGCGGTCGCGTGGAGGAAATTGATCAAACATTAAGTCATGCAGCACAAAGAGAACTCCATGAGGAAACGTCCATAACGATTGATGCCAAAGATCTCATCCAGATTGGCGCATATGGTGATCGGGGCCGAGATCCTCGGCCGGGTCGTACTGTAAGCGTTGCGTTCGTCGCTCTTAGTCCAGAATTCGGGTTGCCCTTTGCAGGCAGTGACGCCGAGCGAGCCCAGTTCGTTGATGTTGTTGAAATACTTTCTCCTCCAAACCGCCTCGAATTTGATCACGGCCAAATCATTCGCGATGCCATTACTACGGTCCGCGATCTAATGGAGCGAACCCCGGTTGCGCTAAAGCTCTGCGGCAAGGAATTCACAATGAGCGAATTGCGCCACGTGTACGAAGTCATTTTCCACCACGCCTATAACCCTGATGCCAATTTTGAACGGTATGCAGAACGAATTCGTCGCGAGGACGAGAAGTTCGGAAGCAAGGTGTTTGATGACCAAATCAAGAGTCTCTCGAGGGCTGTTGGATTCTCTAGCCGTGGGGAAGATTCATTGTCTTTGCCATTCAGCGATGTTGGAATGCGGCTATCCAGCGGCCGCAAAGCAACTCGTGACATGGACGTATTGTCAAAAGTGCAGAATTTACTGGCCGAAGAGTACCGACGAAACTCTCAAACATCGAGTCGCGGCGAACAATCAGCACGTGAGAAATTGCGACTTCATTTTGATCCCGCCAACTTCACACGCAAGGCCGAATTCATCCCTGGCTTCGTCGAAAAGATTCCAAACAAAACGAAGATTCCTGCTTCCGGAACCGGGAAGCCAGCACAGGTCTATCGCGGAGGAAAAGCAGAACGGTTGGACCCGCCGCTGAACATTCCTCGTCGAGCCTCAAGCTCTGGGAAAAAGACCACAAAGTAGCAGTTACACCAATCGCTGGAATTCGCGGATAGTGGGTAAGTGCAATCTTGCCACTCCGTCTAGGTCTAGTTTGCTGCTCGTATAACCGCCCGCCAGCACAAAGAGTGCTGGTGTTTTTGTGCGAAGACACCACTGTGCAACCAGTCGCTCGCGCTCTTCAAGTATCTCTCTAGTGATACCGCGCATGCCACCACCATCTTCAAACGGATCCATACCTGCGTTATAGATGAGGAATTCAACTCCCTGTAAGTGATCTAACGCCATTTCTACTTCGCTCAGGTATACATCTGCATCATCCACTATGCGAAGTAGATGACGAGATTCAATCGAATTCCATGAGTCATATCCGTTGACGCTCACATCCGCAAGACGAACCTTTGGGTTCTCTCCAACTAATTCGAATGTTCCACCACCGCAGTGTGCATCTAGGTCCAGAATTCCAATGTCCTGCATTTTGTATCGCTCAATCCCGTGCAGTGCCGCCAGTGCTAGACCGTTGACGTAACAAAATCCCGCATACTTGTCGCGCTTTGCGTGGTGTAGACCGCTTGACAAAGATCCAGATGCGCCATCGATCATTGCTTGATCAACCGCCGCAATCACTCCACCGGTACTTGCCAGAATGCTTCCACGCAGTGCGTCGGATTCACGCCAAATCTTGTTTACATAGGTTTCGCTATGCACTTGTAAGAGTTGCTCACGGGTCGCCGCCACGGGAGATGCCAACCGAACTCCCTGCACCTCCCCCTGCTGGATCAGTTCCGCGATTGGTTTCGCCTTAGTCCGGGTTTCAATATCTGTTGGGTTGATGTAGTCATCGTTGTAGAAGACGGTAAGTGTTGTTTCGTTTTGTGTTTTCATGTCACAAGCACTACGCACGATCAACACTTGGGTGTGAGGAAACACTCACTTACCCAACCGTGTTACACCCATAATGCATACTGTGAAGGTCAAACAAGCACGTATCCACTTTGTGGGTACGTGTTTTTCATTTCTATGGGAGGTTTTATGGAAGTACGTGAAGCAATTGGTCTTTCGCAACACATGGCACGCAATATCTCTGCCATCCACATCAGCAATGGTTCCCCCAAAGCCGCTCACTGCGTTTCGTGCGATCAGGAATATCCCTGCCTCACGGTGCAGTTCGCCCGGACTATTGAAGCGATCACCGTGGTGGCCGCAAGAGGCCCACAGGGTCGGGGTTCCATCATTCGCAATCGAGACACATTGGTTGTCGACGCTCTGCAAGTCATTGCGCAGCTGGCTGAAATCCTGTTCGACCAACGCAGTCCAGAATTCTCAGAGATTTTTGAGCAGTTGACAATGCTCCACGGTCTTACTGGCATTACCCAAACTGGCTTTGGTACCGATTCTCACGCGCTTTTTCAGGTCAACCTCATTCACCCTCGATTGCCGGAACCGGTTGCGTTGTGGTCAATCAGGGCCAATTTGGTTACTCAACAGATGTTCGTGAAACTGTGGCTCAACCCGTCCGAAACATCGGCCACCCGTCCGTTCCTCGTAGACATGATGGTTGCCGCCATGACCCCGATAGAGGCGGCCGATCTCATCGACTGGTGGAAATCCCCAGATAAGGCCCCCTCATGCGAAGTGGAGTATCTGATGCCCCCAAATGGGGCCGTTATGGGCCACATAGTGGGCACTCTCGTGGCTGCCACCGTCGAGGCGGCCCACCATATTCGGCCTGAGACCTTCCTGGACTGGGATGATTTTTGCCAGGAATAGGCACATTTGTAACAACTTTGTGCGTTTTAGTCCTGGAGCCCAAAATGCCGTGCGGGAGAACAAGTGTTCGCCTACACTCGCTTCCCCACCAAACACCGACTCGCAAGGGAGACCATCATGACCAATGACAATCCACGGTACTCAGACAACGAACGCGCGGCACTTGCACGCAGGCTTCGCACGGCACTTGCCGATGCCGGACTGAGTGGCTCAGTGCCACCCAGTTCAGTTCACGTCACCGAAGAAGGAGTGTCATTGACCATGAGTATGAATGAAGCACGTTGGTTTACCAACCAGATCAGCGATCTGGCAGAAGGAACCGTCACAGTTGGAGTTGGTGTGCAAACACAACAGAAACCCACTCAACATGAGTTGACATTGGTGTTTGAAGAAGTGCACACACTTCCAACTGGTTACAAACCGGCGAAGGTCATCGCAAAGGTGGCGGCATGAACGTTCACCTCGGCACAATTCTTGAAGAAGAACTCGACCTTCTCAATGCAGCAGTCAATATCTGCGGACCATCGGAAGTTGATGGCGAAGGGATTTTGGTAACCTGCATCAACGGCATACGAACATGGCAAGTGTGCACTAAAGATTTTGGAATCACCATTCGTGGAGATCAGCATCAGTTTGATGGAAACTTTGTCATTCCTGGTCGTCTCATTAATGGCGCAGCATCATTCGGCGACATGGAGCATTCGTGTCAGATTTCAATTGAAGACAACTTTGCGATCGCATCTTCATCATCTGGTTCTTCAATGCGTATAGCGACCGCAACAACTGTTCCCCAGTTTCAAACCTTTGAACACAACAATGTTGCAAAAGCAGTAGTTCCATTTCGCGAACTTCAACGAATGAGTTCACTCATGGGTCTCACTCCGATGGATTTCAGCGACTACGACAAAATGTTCGCACAACCTCCGGCGGGGCATATCAGCATCGAGTCTGGAAAAGTGAATTTCAATCGTTCTTGGCAATACATCGGATGTCCCGACACATCACTTTCCCTCAGTGCAAAAACTCATCAGAGCGGGTCTTTTTGTGTTAATCACTTAGCGTTTGAGATGGTACTTAATCGATTCTGGTGCATCCATGAAGCGGAAGCGACCATCGGTTTCGACCCGGAAGAAGGGCAATATCTCGAGGTTCGTACCGATCGAGTCTCAATTCATTTCAAACTTCTTCTTGATGGTGCAGCACGATTCTTCCCAATGGTAAAGGACTACCTCGACACCCGAAAGATCGAATATCTCATCCACGACAACGGTCAAATTGCAATGAAGTACAAAAACGTCGTCGTTCGTGCACAACTGTTTGATGGTGTTGAACCGATATTGCGTTGCACCACAACGGTCTTGCACAACACGGTTGAAAGCATCAAACTTCTGCGTGAAATCAACCGACTGAACACCACCCGGGTTGGCACTCGCATCTGGTGCGATAACAACATGGTTGTTGTCGGCGCAGAGATGCGATGTGACGAGACCCGACAACTCACCCCATTACTTGATGGTCTTGTTCGAGAGGCGTACAACCTTGGTGATGTCCTAGGACCGATGTACGGAGGCACATCCTCCGCGGCCTAGCGGCAACTGCTCATCATTTACCTAGTGGCCAGTAAACAAACTCATTTTGATCACCCTTTTTGGCGGTCACCTTGAGTCCTTGGTAGAGGTAGTAGTCATCAAATGCTTTCCCCGTCGTTAGCTGGGTCAGTTTGAACGCAACTCTGTTGTCTATTTCCCTACCGAAAATGTCGTCAATGCGATAGACGGCTTTGGTTTCCGTCTGGAAGCTTGCAACAACGTGCTCAATACCACGCGAAGCGAGATCTTCAGGTGTAATCGACCACCATGCACGAACAGAGTCCATCAGCTCGGTCGGCGACATGCTCTCCCTGAATCCGTAACCCGCACGAGAGTATCCAGGCTCTACGTCTTCCGGGAGCACTGTCCATTTTGTAAGCCGAAAGATTACGGCTGGAATTGCTGAAGCACCCAATGGGGCCTTATTGCTCTTCATATTCGTCTCCTTCTCGTTCGTCACTATCGGCTACTGCCAGCATCTCTGTCCAGACATTTCCAAGCGCATCATGAAACACGTTTCCACGAGTTTTCCAGATGCGGTTCTTGAAGTTGTCATAGTCGAGCATGTCAACTGTTGTTTCAAGCCAACCCTTGAATACGGCATCGGCCACGATCACTCGATAGCCATAGTCCGCATAAGGGGTATGGATGATCTCGGTCTCTGCAAGCTCGGAAAGAACCTGTAGCGACTGCTTGTCACGAGCTCGCGCTGTCACTTTGCTTGGTGCATCTGACTTGCGAACCGCACTCACGAAGCCGGTTTCGGTGAATATCCACATACTATTTTCCTTCCGTTGCTTGAAAATATTGGGCCCACCATAATTGCAATTCCTCGGGAACTTCATTCAGCCATTCCACAGTCACAGTAAATCCTTCTTCCCGCTGGTTGCGGGCATAACCATGCACTGCCTCAACGGCCATAAACGTCGAGAATGGACCACTTGATGCTTCACAGGTCACCTTTGCCATTACTGGTACCTGCTGCCCGGCCTCGTCGTATCCGGTGATGACGTATCTCTTTGGTTTCTTCATATTTCTCCTTTGTTTGGGTGTTAAATCTGTACAAAGTTCGGCCCGGTACATAAGTACCGGGCCGAACAGCTTGCAAAAGACGAGGAAAGGGTTACTCGTCTTCTGCGTCCTTGCCAGTCTCGAAGAAGGTGCTCGAGTCGTAATACTCGCCACGACGCTTCTTTTCGCGAAGATTGACCATGTTGCGGGAAAGACTGTCGAATCCCCTGCGTGATCCATCTGCCGAGTGACTGAACTGCTGAGTCGCACCACTATGCACGCCCATGCGTTGCGCATCGCCGTATGCATCCAGTGCTGCCGAAAGGTAGACAAATACCCAACCTGCTGATTCGCACACTCCAATGAGGTCTCGGACCTGCTGCAGTGAGTACTCAACACTTTGGTTTTCCTCGCCGTCGGTAATGGTGACAATGATGATGTCTTCCTCGGGGAGATTTGCTGCCTTTCGCGCCTCTGCCTCTGCACGTGCACGACTGATGATTGATCCAGTTGCATCGAGAAGAGGTGTTCCGCCACGTGGAATGAACGTCTGAGAGGTCATCTCTGTCATTTCACGAATCGGGATGCCTGCTGCAATGACTTCTGCTGGGTTTTGCGAATCAAACTGAATGACAGTGATCCGTGCGTCATCACCGTTTGCTTGCTGCTCGCGGAGGAAATGGTTGAATCCACCGATCACGTCGCCCGCAATTGATTCCATTGAACCGGAACGATCGACGAGTTTGTAGATGTGGGTGCCCTTTTGAGGGGCCGGGTTGGGGTTTGACATGTGCTTGCCTTTCATTATTGAGTGGGTGTACCTGTAATACGCACGCGGGACCCAAATGTGTGACATTCAGGTCCCGGAGGGTGTTTACGCCGCGTATCTATTGCCAATCTGCGCAATGCAGTAACTGACGTCCAATGGGTTCTCGGTGTGCCACTCCAGAACCTCCTGGAATGCCAGTTCGATTTCGCTCGCCGACTTTCCTTCACGATGCGCGAACCACTGAATCGCATCAAATGAATACATCATTGATGCGACTGGTCGTGCAGACCGGATCTGAGTTAGTGCTTCAACCGGGTTAATCCCGTTGGTGATCAACGCAGTGAATGCCGCTGACGGACCTCGGTTTACGCCCATATGACAGTGAATAACCACTTTTCGTTTGGGGTCTTTGAAGATCATTTGTGCGAGTGCCTCGATTGCTTCGAACCACTCACCGCTTCGCCTTCCACCTTCATCATCCACCCCTAACCAGTGGTAGGTGATTCCAGGTGCGTGCTTTGCAACGAACGACTCGTCTGATGCTTCGCCGCGCAAGTCGATGATGTCTGTAACGCCTTCGCTCATCCATTTCTGGAGTTGACCGAGTGCCTCAGAATCGTGGTTGGATAAGTCGCCGCTTACTGCGACCTGTTCGTTGACCCAACACAGTCTGCGCCAAATTGCGCCTGCATTGCTCGGACGCGCCTGCGGGTTGCGTGCGAATAGGTGGTGTGGTGTCTTTATGTATCTCATCTGTCGGGTATCTGCCTTTCTGTAGGTTGTTACCTACACAACGCATGCAGCCCGCAAATGTGTGACTAGAGGCGGGAGGCCAGCCCCGATGCGCGCCGAATGGCCTGAGACACGGCACTACGTACAACTGTTTCATTACCCACGATTGTCAGGCGATTCTTGGTTCGGGTGACACCCGTGTAAAAGAGCTCACGCGTCAAAATTCGGCTGGAATCGTTCGGCAAAACAACAATTACGTCGTCATACTCCGATCCCTGGCTTTTGTGAATTGTCAGAGCATGGACACTCTCAACATCTTCAAGTCGCATGGTTGGAACCAACCGGAACGTCGAACCTTCTGAAAATGCCCCTACTGGTACGCCGTCGGCACCCGGAACAATAATTCCGACATCACCGTTGTAGAGATCTACTGCCCTATTATTTCGCGTCACCATCACTGGTCGTCCCAGATACCAGGGAGTTTCGGTATATGGCCCGAGTTCACGTTCGACGAAACCATTCCAGTAACTGACACCGGTCCGTCCTTCGCGATGCGCACAGAGGAGCTGTAGTTCTTGACGCTTGTTGAGCGCAGCCTGAGGATCGCCGCTTAGAGCAGCCGTGTGTAATTGACGAGCATGATCCACAACCTTCTGACGCACACCAACGAGTTCATCCTTATCGGTGTCAGGATTGATCCAGGAAATCAAGGTCTTATTTGATTGCAGATATTTGATTACGGCATCAACATGTTCAGAGTTTCCTAACGCCTGGCCTCCTATGGGAGTTTCGAGCCTCAGCAACCGAGCGAGACCGTCAATCTCTTTGGGTAGACGCCATTGATCTCGCATCGGGAGCGTTCGAGGAAACAACACCGAACCCTCTTGCGTGGCAACCTTGGCAATATCACCAAGCACCGAACCGGCATCCACGCTTGCCAGCTGGTCTGGGTCACCCACCAACAGCAACGATGTTGCTGGATTGAGTGCCTCTACCAGCCTGTACATCATTGATGACGGCAACATGGAGGCCTCATCAATCACTACCCAATCAAATGGCAGGTGGTTGTCGGCATTGAATTTGTAACGCACATCGCGGGACGGCCCAAACCCAAGCAATGCGTGTACTGTGCCAGAAAAAGCGGAACCAATTGCTGCATCCGCTGCTTCCCAATTGACATCGTTCCCTTCTGGCGTGTTCTTCAACTTGTCGCATTGACTCTTCAATACTTCACGCATACGTGCAGCCGCCTTGCCAGTGGGTGCGGCAAGTGCAACCCTGATGTCTTGCTCTCCAGACCGGAATAACTGGATGAATTTCATTGCAACTTCGCGGGTCTTACCTGTTCCTGGGCCACCAAGAACAATGTGCAAATGCTTGGCATTGTTTCGAGTAAGCGCTGATGCGATTGCACCCTCTTCAACGAATGAACGATTGAGGTAAACACGACTTTGATCAACAATGAGAGGCGTTGACTGCCCTGGTTCACCGAATACCAGTGGGCAAAGTTTTGTTGCAGCCAACCATGTGGCAGCATCTGTCGGCAAATCAAGTTGTACCGATTCGCCTTCAGTCGTCAGCCAGTCGGCAATTTGATCCAGATCGACGCAGGTGTGTCTGTCACGCGGGGTTCGCAATGCAAGGCACAGCAAAATCGTTCCCAACAGATTGGGTGTCGCTCCGTTTCTTCGAGCAATCATGGCAATCAGCGTTTGGGCAGCAGCGGCATCTGACGCTTCTATGACGTTTGCCTTGAGGTACTGGCTCAAATCGATCTGGCTCATTGGACTGGCTTCTTTCCAGCAAACAGATCGCTCAATGCAGTCCATAGCCCTGCAGGGGCTTGCCACGTAAACACGCCGTAACGGTGGCCATTCTCATCTACAGGCGTATCGGGGCCAACCATTCCACGAAGAAACCCATAAGCAATGCCCTTGATGCATGAATCATGATCGGCTTCTGGCAGGCGCCAACGCAACATGCGAAACACACTTGTTCCATAAATGAGAGCTTGCAAGATGTAGTGAGCCTCTTCCATCTTTGCCTGAATGTGGCTGGGTGAATAAGCGGCAATCGGCGTCTTGTCGTCGTCACGATGCATCTTGTTGCTCTTGTAGTCGGTAATGGCGAGGAGTGGCTGGCTTGGTGTACTTCCGGGAAGACGAAGTAGTGCATCCAGCGATCCATTGATGAGACCGGCAACGGGAATATCAAATGATTTGTCCGTCAGCGCTGCGGCGTAATCGCATAGTACGTCCGTAGGGCTCAACACTGACTGCAATACCCGACCGATATCACTGACCTGTATGTTTGCTTGGCTCAACGCAACATTCATTTCAAAATCCATTTCCGCTAATCGATCAGCGGGATCAATATCTGCAAACGCGACATCACCGAATGCGCCACCGAATGGCGTCTCAAGCGCGCGGGCGAGCATGGATGTGAGCGGCTTGTGATAACCGCGCAAAAGGCTTGATGTTGCGACATGCTCAACAGCACGACCTACTTCATCATGCAAGGGGCGAACCGACGTATCAACAATTTCAAGAATGTCATGAATCTGATCTCCAACGCTTTTTCCAGACGGAATACGCGGGATGGTAAATGTCTGTAGATCAGACAGTGTGCCGGTGTTTTCTTGCTCAGCCAATTGGTTGATTTCTTTTCCAAATTCATCGTTGCCATGCCCGGATGGCTCGAAGTAATCACGACGTACGGCTTTACTTCGAATGTCCATAATCCCCGAAAAAGATGTTCGGCGATAAGACTGCAGAATTGAATGAGTTATCTGCGCACAGCGAAACTCTTTGACATCAGGTTTCTCATGCTTAGGCTGATACTGCTTGAGTTTGGCGATACTTGTAAGTGAGCGCATCGTTGGCATCTGAGGAATCATTGATGGGAGGAGGCTCTGGGGATCCTCTGTAACCAGTACGGCAAGATGATGCATCGTGCGCGTGAGGGCTACATACATAAGCCGACTCAACTCTGACTTTTCCGCATCTTTTTTCGCATTTTTCGCCACGATCTTTGATGCCTCAATCGCGTCGTTTAAGCCATGAACGATGTCAACTACACGCTGATCATTTTGATTCGGATCATAAAAGACTCGTGCATCGCCACGATCCTTACCCGGCTTCCATAGATCGGCGACAACTACGCAAGGAAACTGCAGACCCTTTGCGCTGTGAATCGTCATGATCTGAACTGCGTCTACGTCACTCTCCACTCGCCTACTTACCAATTCGCTCGTGGCATCCGCGTCCAACAACGAAACAAATACTTCGAGTGCTCGGGTTGGCGAACATGGTTTACCTTCACTGGCTATATGCAATACGTCCATAACGTGCGCAAAATCAGTGATGTTTCGCTCTCCAGAAATACCCTTTGTTAGCCGAGTCAACATTTGGCTGTCTGCGCCGATCTCACCGGCTAGCGCTGCAATTCCCTTTGTCTGCAGAACCAATCTCAACTCACTTACTTGATTTTGTATTCGTTGCAAATCAAGGTCAGAAATATCGTGTTCATGACGCAAAGACAAACCAAAGAATGGTGTGCTGGCCGCCCGTCGGGTACGACCCTGATCCGTAATGCGTTCCATGAGTTCGAGCAAAGATCGAATGTGGCTAGCCATTTCGCCTTCCATAACCGACTCCGTGCCGTTGCTCACTGCAGGAATTTTGAATTGCTTTAACTTGCGCTCAATTGAACGTCCAGCGGTTTTATTGCGCACAAGCACGCAGATGTCTTTGGGCTCAATATCTCGTTGCACTCCATCAATTGTCAGTTTGCTTACCGTCAGGAGTTCATGCACGACTATTGCCGTTGGTTCGTCAAGCCGGCTTTGATTCGTAATCTTTCCAACATCAATAAACTCAACTGAGTTTCCTGGGCCAAACCGAGCAGTCTTGTTCTTAGTGCTTGCATTGACCGGAATGTAAGAAATATTCTCGCCAAATTGGTTGGGGTCTGCGGTAGATAGCGCTGCATTCAGTTGATCTAACACTGGCTCATCCGACCGATGATTGGTGGTCAGAGTGCGCTTCTTTGCAGGATCTGAACGGCGAACAAAAGCGCGCACGTCGGCACCCCGGAAACCAAATATCGCTTGTTTGGGGTCACCAACAGCAATCAACGAACGATCATTTTGATCTGGTGGAAAAAGTGCATCAAAGAATGCCCACTGAAGCTTGTCTGTGTCCTGGGCTTCGTCCACAATGGCCAACTTGAACCGAGAGCGAATGTCTTCAATGAGAGCGACGCGAGATGGATCCGTAACCACATCATGCGCTCGCTTAAGTAGATCATTGAAACTTGGATGATTCAGAGTTGCCTCTTGAACACGAGCCTTGCAGTCGGCAATCATTTGCCGATAGGTATCCAAAAACTGCTGATCTTCGTCAGATATCGGTTGTCCTTCAACGAATGGGTTTTGTTGATCCATCCAGGGCTCTGTGAATGGATCGTCCAGCAGTTTTGTCACTACTTGAGCCAAGCGATCTGGGTGTATTCGAGTGACATCCAACCCAAGCACTGCTTGAGAAACAACCGCGTCATTAACCACCTCCGCAACAACGCGACTGGTGATGTCGTCCTCGCCAACGTTGCTCAGATTCACGCCTGCCAGATGCAGAACCTTGGTGCAGACACTGTGAATTGTTGAAATTGTTGCGCTATCAAATTCGACCAAGGCCCGCTGCAATCGTCGAATCATTTCGTCTACATCATTCGGAAATGTGGCTAAAAGATGATTTGCCATTACATCATCTTTGTTTGCACTTCGATTTATCAACTGAAGACAGGTGTTTAATGCTGCACCCCGAATACGATCACGCAATTCTGCCGCGGCAGTGCGGGTAAACGTAGTCACTAGTACTTCACCGATGCGCAGATTTTCGTCTGTTGCCAATTCGCGAACCAACAGAGCAGCTACTGAGTAAGTCTTTCCGGTACCAGCGCTGGCTTCAGCGACTAGGCCGTTCAAGATGGGTTGATGTGCGAGATCAAGTTCGATGTTGCTCATTTGACTAGGTATTCCTTCTTGGAGTCCTTAAGTGGGAGTTCAAATAGACCTTGATGTGCTTTCCAAAATGCGGTTACCGGACTCTTCGAGTGGAACACATCTTCGAATTGCGGATTGTCACCAAAAATGATGAACTCCTCTGATTCGTGATAATCATCGGCAGAGACAAATGCGTCAAATTCGTAGGCCATCTCCAAAAGATCGGCATAGGCAGTCTTGCCAAAGCTGGCGCAGGGAGAAACTAGAGCGGTTTGGGCCATGTCACATAGGTGGCCAAGCCGCTTTATGGCATCATCCTGTGTGATTGCTGCATCAAGCACAACAATGCGATCGCGAACGATGTGGCTTGGATCGTTAGGCCATTTTTCGTGGCGAGCCAACACGTATCCATCCTTGATTGGAATTCCTGCAGCACGAGCGATGAGTAACCGAATGGCCAACCTTCGTAATGCAGGAATGTACTCGTACTCTTTGGAACCGGCTCGGAAATACACTGCTACCGCTGTCATCCGATTGCCAATGGTGCACAGTGGAATCTTTCCAATCAGTTTGACCTCGTCTGTAATGTTGATTTCAACGTCAACCGATTTAAGTGCTGCAAAATCAATGGAATTTGCTACAAGATTTGACTGCATTGCATCGACCAATTCATGCAATTCAGTGAATGCTTCATCACCAAAAGGTGATGGCGGGATTACCCCAGACCGTCGGACTTCGTTGTCCCAATCTGTCTCAGAAGATAATGATGTCTGTGCTGTTTTGAATGAAAGCAGTTCTTTGGCCAAACGAGCCGCAACCTTTTTATCAACATTCAATGGAATCGTTGCTGGCGTGTCTTTTTCATTCTTCCGATACGTGAACATATCTAGGGTTTGGCGAATGTATAACTCGATCGGCTCGATATACGTGGTCTCCAATATCTCTGGTGTGAGAATTATTAGACCGGTTGACGTATTGGACGATAATGGGGCCTCAGCAATGGGAGCGCCGAGTGTGGTGGCGGCCTGTCGAGCGATATCGTCGTGCGCCCAGATAATGCCAGGCTGAACTTCATCCAGAAAGAAATTGCGCACACTTGTGGCGTGACGCGGATGTTCAACTTCAATGGCGCTTAGATTTTTGTTGTTCAGATTGCTCTCAACGCCCAACCGGCGCGTGAAATCGATAAATTCGGCAAGCGGTGTAGCGAGCGGGAGACGCTGGTTGTTCTTGATGCTTTGGCCGGTGCACGTGATGATCAGTCGGTCTTGCGCAGCAAGTGCAGAATCGAGCAAAGATCGCCTGATGTCAAGCCTTGTGTCTTGGTCGCCGATAAGCCGCTGACGTTCAACGAGGTCATCGCCTTCGCCCTCGCTTGACGAAAGCGACGCTTCGTCGAAACCAACCACGCAGACAACTCGGAATGGAACACCTCGTAAAGGGATCATCGATGTTGCAGTAATTGCGCCAGTTCTCAATGGTTGGCGGCCTGGGATCTGGCTCATCATGTCGCCCAATTGCCTTGCGACATCGGCAAAAGGAACTTCGATTAAGTTGCCAGCAGCCGATGAGCGCAATAAACCAATCTGCTTCACCGCAACCGCGATTTCATCGCAGTTTTCACCGCACAACAGAAGCATGGCTGACTCAGTCAAATCGCACCAATCCGTAACGGTGTGCTGTTCTCCAGTTTGATCTGACAAGGCCAAAATCGCATTAAATATTTGAATCAGCGCGGCAATTTCGTCAACGTCAGACATGTCCACATCATCAAGGGCGTCAACACCGAAGGCTTCGAATGAACCAGTGCCATCGGGCAATAGCGCCCCCAACAACATCTGCTCCAAAGCATTTCGCCAGGAGTGAGCGCTTAACTCTGGTGCATGTAGTCCATTGCGTTTCCGATGCTCTTCAGTAAGCCCCCATCGCACATTTGCTTTTTCCGCATAGCGATACCAGTGTTCGACTCCCTCTGAATTGACACCTAGGTTTTTGAGAATCAAATCTGATGTCGCGAGCGAGAGCACTCCGTCGAGCGAGCATCGCGATTGCACCAGGTCCAAAAGGCCTGCGAGCAATGCGGCACCCTCATCTACTTGGCGGATACCTCGATCTGCCACGACTAACGGAAGCTTGATATTGCGACCATCAATCTTTAGAACTCGAGCAAAAGTGGATTCCATATATGGCGCCGCAGCTTCAATATTTGGACAAAGGACCACAACCTCATGGGGTTGCAGGTCCGGCATGTCGGTAAATGCATGCAGCAGTGCATCATGAAGTACCTCAACCTGCCGACTCAGATTGTGGCATCGGTGGATCGCGACTGATCGGTCTGTGCTCTGAACTGGTTCTTTGGTTGCGACCAATTGCTGGGTGACCGTTCGCTGCAAACGACCAAGTAAATCTTGAGAAGCAAAGTCTGAATGCGGATTGTGAATAGCCTCGATTTGTTGCGAAGCGAGTAAATACTCAAGCTCCTTCGAACCAAGCAACCAAGAGTTGACCAATGAGTCAACATCAGCCGGCAACGATGGGGTTGGATTGCGTTCGGGAATAAGTCCAATTGTGGGCTCAACTGCCACTCCCCACTTTTTGGAGATGGCTTGAGATGGATGGACCAATACGACGCGCAACTCAACATGTTCCTTGAGTTGCAGCAAAGCATCAATCTGACCTGGGCTAAGTGTCTGGAAGCCGATCACGAGCAATCTTCGAGGCGTCTGAGAAGACAACTCTGGTTCGCGGGCAGCAGGACTTGGATGCCCAATTCGCTTGCGTACTGCACTCCAGAGTTCAAACTGCCACATGTCTGTGGCGTTGAGCTGTTTTGCATTGGGGTTGTGGGCAGTAGGACTAACTGTGGCCTTGCCTTGTTCCCAAAGTCGGATCATGGCAGGACGACGAACGTGATAGCGATCAAATCTGTCTGCGATTGCGCGGGCAGCAATGAGCGGGCCACCTGATTGTTTGATTACTGCTTCGTAGCGGCCGTCGGCGGAAATGACATCAAGAACATGAAAGGTCAGGTTTTCAATAAGCCAAGGATCGCGTTCGCCCTTTACTTGTGGCTTCATAAACTTCGTGAGCGAGCCGGGAAAGTCGACTTCGACGTTGGCAATGACTCCGTCAGATGAGGTTGGGCTGCTTGTACCCAATTTTTTCGCTATTTCCGGCATGAGCCAGGCTTTAACACCTGCTGTTGGCACCACAATGTGCTGCTTTTCAAAGAGATCTGCTGGCTCGCGTAAAAACTCGATCGCAGGCGTGATGATGTCGCTCAAGCGACTGACAAACTCAACACGAAGGGTCATAGATCTCCAATAGTCGACATTACGGCATCAAATACCAAATTTCCAATGCCCACTGAAACTACGCATCGGGTGCCACAAGGTGTGACCTGATCTGCGAGATATTTGAAATGTCAATGTCACACATCTGGGGCGCTCATGCGTGTACACATCACACCCATAAGACCACGGAGGTTTTCCCATGTCAGTCACCATTCTCGAGCAAGCAGCAATTGGCCGCCCAATCACCCGACTCGGCGCGTCCATGTACCCCATTTATATGCCAGCGCAGGGGCTCCACTTTCAATTTGCAACAGGTGCCGCCACAGGGCTGAAGGTCAGCGAAAAGACCGATGCTGAAGTGCCCACTCTTCAGGTGACGAACCCAAATCAACACCCAGTCCTTATCCCGGAAGGTCAGGTTCTCGACGGTGGCCATCAAACCCGCACCGTCAACGTGAGCATTCTCGTGCCAGCTGGCGCCACTATCGATATCCCAGTTACGTGCGTTGAAGCCGGCCGTTGGGGCGGAACACATTCGTTCACCAACTCCGATCGTTTTGCCAACCGTCGCATACGCCGAGCAAAAACTGAAGGTGTCATCAATGGATTGCAATATGACGAACACCGCCGTTCCGACCAGAGCGCCGTATGGGGTGCAGTCAATTACGAGCTACACAGAAAAGGTGTGGAAAGCACTTCCGCAAACTTCCGAGACATTGAAGACTTTGCCCGCCGCGATGCA
>Ga0082207_1000636_pt1 | contig 19260 bp, 20 predicted proteins | sample LakMenEpi10Aug09_FD_71540 | JGI IMG/M metagenome (GOLD analysis project Ga0082207, IMG submission 71540)
TTGCAACTGAGTTCGTCGAAGATATGTGTGTAAAAACTTCGGGACTGAGAAAGCGTTAAGCACACTACGCCCGTAGAAGCCCTGTTTTAATACCGAAGGACCCGGGTTCGATTCCCGGCACCTCCACCACATTATATTTATTAGGAATTTAGCCTTGCGGCATTAATTCCTACTTCTCGTAGATTAAATCTGCACCTGCGCGCTCATAGACTTGTGTGGGCTCTTGATTGATTCTTGTGAAAAGAGCATTCCAACCTGCACTCTTTACTTCATACTCGGAGCCACCGCCCCATTGGCGACCAAAGGCATCCGCGTTTTCAAATGTGAGTGTAAAACAGGTTGAAAGTGCATTGTTACCAATTTCAACTGTGCCGTAGTGAACATCCGAGATACCTAGCTTTAAGGCTTCAGCTTTAATTTCTTCAAAGTATTTAGCTGCTTTAGCACCCTGACCAAAATGAACTTTGAAATAGTAGTTAACAAATACGCGCTTACCCATGATTTTCCCTTTCGTTAGAGAAGCAAGCCAAACAGGTTCCCTTAATTTATGGAAGAGTAATCAGTAAGATTTTTAGTGCTGGCCTTCTGGGCCGTGCCCATCATCACCTGATGAACGGCCATTCTTGCGAGTGACGCCGAACTTGGCGAACAGGTCTCGCATAAAGAAGAACTCTGGAAAGTACTCGCGTCGTAGCCCGATGTAGCAAGTCACGATGGAGAAAAGGCCGACCAACCTAGGAAATACCGGCAAGCCATTGATGAATAGAAATTGAACGCCAATTAAATTTCCAAAAGCAACAAGAATCAAATGTACGAATTTGCGAAGTAGATTCAGTATGACTATCGCTATAGAAGCCTTGGTTTCTAGCCGAGTCTTAACGAATTGTGAAGAAAGTCCAATAGATAAAGGCCCGGCAAGAAAGGCGATTAAAAATAGAAAGGCAACGACGATCGCTAAGGACTCCACTCATCTGCCCCAATCGGTTCTAATTGCTGCGAATAGAACCATGTCTTCGCGAGTGCCATCATCTTGCAAACTTTTGTCTCGCATGATTCCTTCTTGCATATACCCGGCATTCTTCAACACCTTCAATGACGGAACATTGGATGCAACTACCAACGCTTCAATTCGGTGGAAACCAATACTCTCAAAACCGTATTCAGTTAGTAAGCGGGTGGCAGCAGTTGCAACACCTTTGCCTCGCACATCTGCCGTTAACCAATAACCGATTTCAGCCTTTGCAGAATCTAAATCGAGCGTGTGAAAAGAAAGCGCTCCAGCAAATTTTCCATCGTATTCAAGAGCTAACTGAAGTTCTGTTCGCATTGTGAACCCATTAGGGGAGCGTTCACGAACATAGTGTTCCGCATTAGCCATTTGGTAATTAGCTGGAATGCGAGTGAATTGCGGAATGATTGGATCTTGCACACCTTCAAAAAGCGGAACGATGTCGCGCTCTTCAGGCTTGCGAAGTGTGATCAACCCATAGTGCAGGGTTGGAACTTCAGAAGGCCACCAAATCATTGCTGAAGTATCGCAGGTAATGGATTTCAAAAGTGCCTACTGACTGCAGGGGTCAAGAAATCTCACACGGCTTCAAGGAATGGGCGAGAGGGAACGAAAAAGGTTTTTCCCTTTGGCGATTTCCATGTGCATGAGCCATCGGGATTGCTTTCGAGGCTCCAACCACCATGTGTTTTCATTCTGTGGTGACGTCGGCACAGCAATCCAAGATTTGCAGGATTTGTTTCGCCGCCTGTTTCCCAACTGTGAGCATGATCGATATCCGAACTTTGACCCGCCCGTCTACATCCAGGGAATCTGCAAATTCGATCACGTGCAAGGAGATAATCAACAAGTTCTTGAGGTGGGGTGTATTTCTCTCTTCCAAAGTTTAAAAGATTTCCTGTTGTTGGATCACTAACAAAGCGTTGCCAATTTCCATCCGCTGCTAAACGACGTGCAACAGAGGCTGGAATCGCCCCGTATCCGGCAAGTTGTCCAGGATTTTCTGCCAACCCCATCAAAGTTGGCAGATCAATTGCAACGCTGATTGTTATTGGGCGGCGGTGAGGCTGCACATCAGTTGCCATTGCAGCTAAAGCTTGAGAGGCGATAGCAGTTAAAGCATCTGCACGCTTCATATCAGCAGAAAGCATGGACCATTCTGTTGCGCCTTCATGACTGTGGTGCAAGCAATCCTTTGATATTCCCGAAACGGCATCACATAGACATGCCTCTTCATCTTGATTTCTTTTTAGAATATACGCTTCGATGGATTTCATAACTGTTTGCGCATCTTCTGCTGGCAAAATTGCGATAACTGTCGCCATTCCATCTGCTTCTGGGTAAAAGGTTACGCGACGTGAATCTCGTGCACGATCAACAAGTTCTTCGAAATCTTCTGGTGCAAGCTTTGCAATAGTTGTTTTAACTTTTGAGGCAACTTGTCCTGGAGTATGAAACTCAGCATGTGCAAGCGCGGTTTGTTCGACTCGGAAAACCGATTCTGGACTCAAACCATTCTTGATTGCAGTTGCTGTTTCTCGAGCAATTACAGTTGCATGTGCCACCGAGATTTCACCAGTAGAAAGTGCTGAAATAGTGTTAGGAAGATGTCCTATCAACACACGCGCTACATCGATTCGGCTTTGTGCAGTTGTTGGCGATAATCGCAAAGCGGTAGCAACATCTTCTCGTTCTTCGTCATCAACACATCCAAAAATACCGCCATCTTCATCGGCGTATTCACCAGCAATAGCTACCAATGCCTCTTGCTTTAACGCACAGATCCAGGACTCTTGGCGATCAAGGGCGGATAAGTAATCTATTCGCCCGGCAGAACTCAATGACAGTGGATTGATTTCAATCAATTCGCCTAAGGTTAAGCATCCAGGCTTTGCCTTGAGTAATTCTGCAACCTCAATATCGAGAATCTCTCGAGGAATACGAAGCGCGGTTGTCATGGATCGGACTATTGACTGCGCTACCGACAGATTTAAAAGTTATTCACAACCCAGTGATTTAGGGAACTGCTTTACAAGATTGAGCGATTAACCCTCTTGTAAGTCAGTAGGTGCACCGTGTACATCAAGAATTTGCTGCCCAGCAGGCTTCACATCCCCACCTAATTTCGATCCCTCGCCACTGCGGTTATGCGGTGTCTTTGGCTTGGCATCTTCCTTGTAAATCGCTGGAATTGAGCCAAGTAAGCCTTTTTGGAAATCTTCGAATGCCTGCAGAACTTCGCGCTTTGTATTCATAACAAAGGGCCCCATCCATGCAACAGGCTCTTTAATTGGTGCGCCGCCAAGAATAAATAGTTCAAGCTCTGGCGAACGCGCTTCTTGCTGATTGGCAGCGCGCACAACAATGGTGTCGCCATCTGCAAAGACTGCTAGCTGGCCAGCTTGAACAGGGCGAGCTTCATCGCCGACAAAACCAAATCCGCTCATTGCATACACAAGTGCGTTGTAATCCTTGCGCCATGGCAAACGAAGTTCGGCACCCGGTGCAACAGTTGCGTGCAACAAAGTAATGGGAGTCTGAGTTGAACCTGGACCAAAGTGTCCATCAACTTCTCCGGCAATAACGCGCAGCAAAGTTCCACCATCTGATGTTGTTAATAGCGCAACATCTTTTGCACGTACATCTTGGTATGCAGGAGGCGACCACTTCTTTGCAGCTGGCAAGTTAACCCACAACTGGAAACCATGGAACAAACCACCCGACATAACTAAACTTTCTGGGGGAGTTTCAATGTGCAAAATTCCAGCACCAGCTGTCATCCACTGTGTGTCGCCATTTGAAATTGTTCCGCCACCACCGTTGTTATCTTGGTGATCAAAGATTCCATCAATAATGTAAGTAACTGTTTCAAAGCCGCGGTGTGGGTGCCAAGGAGTTCCCTTTGGTTCACCTGGTGCGTACTCAACTTCGCCCATTTCATCTAAGTGAATAAATGGATCAAGCTCTGCTAAATCAACACCGGCAAATGCGCGACGAACCGGGAAACCTTCACCTTCGAAACCTTGCGGCGCAGTTGTAATGCTCTTTACCTTGCGTGCACGTGCACCAGGAAGTTCGCTGACGCGAGGCAATACAGTGATGTCGCTGACGGTTACTGCAGGCATTGGTTTCTCCTTAGTTCAGAGTCCAAGAGTAATTGAACTTTCAACTACCTGCAACCTGGAAATTAGAGGGCTTTGAGCGCAGAAACGACCTTGGTCAATGAAGCCTTGGCATCGCCGAAGAGCAACATTGTCTTTGGATCATACAAAAGCTCGTTTTCGATTCCAGCAAAACCTGGGCGCATAGAACGCTTCAGGAAGATGATGTTGGCTGCATTGTTAACTTCAAGAATTGGCATTCCGTAAATTGGGCAACCCGGAGTTGTTTGCGCTGCAGGATTAACAACATCGTTTGCGCCAATGACAATCGCAACATCTGTCTGACCAAAGGTTGGATTAACTTCATCCATTTCAGCCAATTGATCGTAAGGAACATTTGCTTCGGCCAACAGAACGTTCATGTGTCCTGGCATACGACCGGCAACTGGGTGAATTCCATAAGCAACATCGATGCCCTTAGAAATCATCAAGTCAGCAAGTTCGCGAACTGTGTGCTGTGCTTGCGCAACAGCTAGACCAAATCCTGGAACGATAACAACGCGACGTGCGTAGTTAAGCAAGATCGCAACGTCATCTGGTGAACCCGAACGAACTGGTCGGTCCTCGCCTGCGGCTGCAACATCTTGTGGCTTCGCAGTAAATGCACCGAACAAAGTTCCAAACAAGGAACGGCCCATTGCCTCTGCCATCAAACGCGTCAAGATTGTTCCGGATGCTCCAACAAGAGTTCCCGCAATGATCAACAGTGTTGAATCAAGTACGTAACCACTTGCGGCAACAGTTAAACCAGTAAATGCGTTAAGCAATGAGATAACGATTGGTACATCCGCGCCACCCACTGGAAGCACGAACAAGATACCGAATAGAAGAGATAGACCCGCAAGAATAAGTAGCGGAGTTGTACCAAGTGAAGTTACAACCCAACCACCGACGCCAAGAACTGAAACTAGCGTTGCAGCGATAATAAAGCGGCCCGCTGGGAAAATTACTGGGCGAGTAGTCATCAACTCTTGTAGCTTCATAAAGGTAATAATCGAACCGCTGAAGGAAACACAGCCCACGATCACAGTAAAAACGGTGAAGATAACTACGGCAGTTGTGGCCTTATCGCCCAGGTTGAGGTACTCAACGATTGCGACCAAAGCCGCGGCTCCTCCACCCACACCATTAAATAGTGCGACAAGTTGTGGCATCTGAGTCATCTGAACCTTGCGAGCTGCAGGAACACCAATGATTAGACCAACTGCGATTGCGCCAAGAATCCAGCCAAGGTTATTGAGGGGAAGAGAAGATCCTTCGTTGGAATAGAAGAAGACAACTAGTGTTGCAAGACCGGCACCAAAGGCACCAATTAGATTTCCGCGACGAGCAGTCTTTGGATGCGAAAGACCCTTTAATGCAAGGATGAAAGCGATACCTGCGGCAAGACCAATCAGGTCATATACGGTGCGGCTCATTTCTTATTTCCTTTGAACATCTCAAGCATTCGGTCGGTAACAACAAAACCGCCCACCATGTTGATAGTTGCCAAGATAATTGCGGCAACTGAAAGTCCAAGCTCTAGATTAGTTTTGCTGTGGTCGGCCACGATGATTGCACCAACCAGGATTACTCCGTGAATTGCGTTAGCACCGGACATCAATGGTGTGTGTAATGTCGATGAAACCTTTGATACAACCTCAAAACCAACAAAGACGGAAAGTACGAAGATCGAAACAATTGCCATCGGTTCCATTACTTTGCTCCTCTTCGCGCACCAGCGTGCGTTACCGCAGCACCATTGATGATTTCATCCTCAAAATCTAAGTTAAATGCGACCTTTTGATCATCCTTTGCCGGGGTAGTAAACAGTGACAAGAGATTTACAACGTTACGTGAATACAAGAATGATGCGTGGAAAGGCAACTGACTTGGGACATCTTTTCCGCCCCAAATACGAACTCCACCTGTTGTTTCAACAATTTCGCCAGGCTTTGAACCTTCGACATTGCCGCCAGTTTCTGCAGCTAAGTCGACGATGATTGTGCCCGGTGCCATTGAATCCACCATTGCCTGTGTCATCAAACGTGGCGCTTGTCGCCCAGGAACTGCCGCAGTTGTAATAACCACATGTGATTTTGCAATAAACGGCGTCAATAGTTCGCGTTGCTTTGCCGCACGCTCTTCAGTCATCTCGCGTGCATAACCACCAGCACCTTCTAGTGCTTCGAGTTCGAGTTCAATAAATGTTGCACCCATCGAACGAACTTCATCAGCAGAAGCTGGACGAACATCGTATGCCGAAACAACTGCACCTAATCGTCTTGCCGTTGCGATTGCTTGCAAACCAGCAACACCTGCGCCAAGTACTAACACTTGTGCAGGAGTAACTGTTCCAGCTGCTGTCATCAACATTGGGAAGAAACGTGGTGAAAGTTCTGCGCCAACAATTGCTGCACGATAACCGGCACAAAGTGCTTGCGAAGTCAGTGCGTCCATAGATTGTGCGCGAGAAATACGTGGGACTAGTTCCAGTGAAAACGCTGTTACACCTGCAGCTGCTGCGGCATCGATTGAATCAACCGCGGTCACAGGGGATAAGAATGAAATAGTGATCGCACCTTTTTTCAAGGTGGCCATTTGCTTGGGCGTTAGTGGCTGAACCGACAAGACAACATCGGCTTCGGCCAGCGCATCACCTGACTTGATCGTCGCACCTGCAGCGCTGAAATCAGCATCAGTTGCTTGTGAATGAACTCCAGCACCGGCTTCGATGACGACATCTAGACCTAAGCGAGTTAATTTATTGATGACATCTGGGACAAGCGCAACGCGCTTTTCTCCCTCTTTGATTTCCCGTGGGACGACTACGCGCATGCCTGAAATGTTAGTGCGTATAGCCCTTTAAGTCACCACGAACTAGGTGGTACAGGATGGCTTGAATCGTAGTTCTGCGGTGATAAGCCTCGCGCCAGATTACCGAACGCGGCCCATCAATGACATTTGCCTCAACCTCTTCACCACGGTGAGCAGGTAAACAATGCATGAACAACGAATCCTTGCTAGCCAACTTCATGAGTTGCTCGGTCACTGCAAATGGAGAGAGTGCCTGCACCTTTTCTTTGCGATCACTTTCTGAATCACCCATCGACATCCAGACATCGGTGTAAAGCACAGATGCATCTTTTGCCGCATCTTCTGGATCATTTGTTACTTCAACTTTTCCGCCACTGTTTGCTGCAATGTTTTTTGCTACAGCAACAACTACTGGATCTGGTGCCCACTTGCCACTTGGTGTTGCCGCAACAACGTGTGCACCCATGATTGCACCCATGATTAACCAAGCATGCGACATATTATTTCCATCGCCTAAGTAAACAAATTTACGTCCTGCAATATCGGTTCCGAAGTTTTCGCGAATTGTTAACCAATCTGCCAACAACTGCGTTGGATGATCAACATCGGTTAGCGCATTAATAACTGGAATCGATGCAAATGCACCCAGCTGATCAACATCAGATTGCGCAAAGGTGCGAATGATGAGCGCGCTGCAATATCCACTAATGATCTTTGCCGTGTCTTCGATTGTTTCGCCGCGACCTAATTGCAATTCATCGCCGCGAATAAAAATTGGAGTTCCACCTAAATGGGCAACGGCGGTTTCGGAAGATAAACGGGTGCGAGTTGAAGGCTTAGTCATGTAGATAGCCACAGTTTTATTGGCCAATGCAGTGTTTGAACGCAGTGGATTCTCAGCAAATTCAGCCGCAGTTGCTAGCAATAGTTCGACATCAGCACGGCTTAAATGCTCGGTTCGCAGTAAGTCCTTCATTTGTGAATTCTACCCGTAGTTTTGGGCTCCAGATAGGTATTCTTATCCACCTCATGGGCATCTTTCGAAAAATAGGAATTGGATCGGAGTCTGACACCGATCTTTTAACCCGCCCATCCCTCGATGAAAATCTTCAAGAAGATGATGGTGGGCACGATCGTTTTGCTCACTATGTAAAGAAAGAGAAGATTGTTGAATCTGCAGTAACTGGAAAAGCAGTGAAAGCTCTTTGCGGAAAGAAGTGGACGCCTTCTCGCGATCCCGAGAAGTATCCAATCTGCCCAACCTGCAAAGAGATTCACGCTGGGTTGAAGCCAGATCCCGAAGACAAGTAATGATGAAGCGCTTAATTGCCTTCGCACTGACATTAATCACAATTGCAACACTGACAACACATATCACCACTGCACAAACAGCTTCGGCAGCCGATAAACCTCCGCGCAAAGTTGTAACTGGTTGGCTTCCTTATTATTCAGTTCGAACAATTATGCCGCTGGTACGAAAGTTACCAACGGCTCAACCAAATGTTGCTGGTAAGCCTGCTGTCTGTGATGCATCTCAATATGGTCCAGCAGAAAATCAAGCGATTGAATCCTCTTACTTGTTTACTAACAAAGATTTAATGAAAGAGGTAATGCCTTTCTGGTTTTCCATTAAATCTCCAACGGTAATTCGAAATGATTATGTAACGGGCAATCCTTCGTGGCCTATGGCGGACACAGTTTGTTTGATTCGCCGAGCAGGTTTACAAGTTATTCCAACGATGACCGATGGAACTGGAAAACTAGAGCTTTCTAATTACTTAGCAAACCCTGCAACCCGAGCAACAATTGTAAAAACTATTGTCGATTTAGTTCTGACAAATAACTTTGATGGAATTGATTTAGATTACGAAGGCTTTGCTTTTGTGGACGGAAACACCACCTGGACAAAAACCGCACCTCGTTGGGTTGCTTTAGTAAAGGAACTCAGTGTTGCTTTGAGGTCCCACAACAAGTTGTTATCCATCTCAACACCGTATGTTTATGACCCCAAGGAAAAACAAAAAGGTTACTTTGTGTACGCCTGGGCCGATGTGGCAAGCAGTATCGATCGTTTGCGCATCATGACATATGACTATTCCGTAGCTAAACCAGGACCAATTGGACCACTTTCATGGACCGAGAAAACTCTTAAATACGCCGTCAGCATTATGTCTCCGTCAAAGGTGTACATCGGTTTACCGGGTTATGGTCGCGATTGGATTACTTCTGTCAAAGGTAAGTGCCCAGTAACTGCTCCACCGGGTTTAAAAGGTGGAGCAAAAGCTGCAACCTTTAAAACTAGTTATGCATCGACAAAAGCTGCAATAGATAAAGCAACACCTGTCTTTGATGAAAAGTTTAGCGAAGCAACGTATTCGTACACACAAACCTATAACGGGCTTTCAGCAACAGGTGCTTCAACAGAGTGCACAGTGAACCGAACAGTTTGGTATCAAAACGACAGAAGTTATGCAGAACGCATGGCACTAGTTGCTAAATATCGTCTAGGTGGCGCGGCCTTATGGACACTGGCGATGGAGTCTCCTGCCGCAACTGCCGAATTACGTAAAGCAGCTCTTGCTATCGCGCCAGATCCTGTAGTGAGCACAATAAGTATTGAAGGTGCTGCGCAAAACACAATCAATTACGCCGGCTTGTTTACAGTTAAAGGTTTGTTGACACTTAAAGACAAAACACCGATTGCGGGACTAAAGGTTTCCCTAGAAATTAAACGAGCTAATGAAACTGCATGGACCAAAGTGACAGAACTTGTGACAGCAGTAGATGGAACGATTTCGACACCAATGACGCTGGGCGGAAACGCTGCGCTACGTCTGACCACTGTTGGAACGTGGGAACAGGCCGAATCAGTTTCACAAGAAGCGGCAATGATCGTGAAGAGCAGTATTCAACTTGATCGGCCAGTATCTGTTGCAAAGGGTGCTCCGATAGTGATCAAGGCACAGTTGCTGCCACGCTTGGCTGGCAAGTCTGCTCAATTGCAGAAAAATGTTAATGGCAAGTGGCAAAATGTAGGTGCAGCAGTTCTTTCTGATGCAAATGGGTTGTTTACCTTTACTACAGTTGAGCCAAAGCGAGGAGTCATAACAATGCGAGTTCAGTTAATCGGCGATGTCACGTCGGAGCAATTTGCCATTGTTGTTCGTTAATCATGCCTAAAATTAAAAGCAAACCTGACCTTAATGAAAAAATAGAAGAAGAGTTAAAGGCAATCTTTAGTGGCGATATTCCCTGGGTAACAATTGTTTGGGATGACCCAGTTAATTTAATGACATATGTGACCTACGTTTTGATGGAGCTCTTTGGATTTAGCAAAGAAAAAGCTCATGAACTAATGATGAAAGTACACACTGAAGGTAAGGCCGTTGTGTCTACTGGAAGTCGTGAAGAAATGGAACATGATGTTGCCAGGTTGCACGAGTACGGCTTGTGGGCAACCCTTCAACGTGGTGATCAAGCGCTATGAGCGAAATACAACACGGATTCTTTCGTCACGGTGATAACGCATACCTAGCTAATTTCACTGAGGCAGAACGCGAAGTATTGGTAAATCTGACAGAACAAATCATCGAACTGCTTGCAGAGCGCGTGGATCATCACAACGACGACCCACTTGCGGCGATGGTGGGCATCACTGCTCATGACACTCCACCAGATGATGAAGTTTTGTTGCGATTACTTCCTAATGCGTACGCCGATCAAGTAGATGCATCTGAATTTCGTCGCTACACCGAATCAACATTGCGCCAGAAAAAACAGGCACATGCAATGGCGATGCGGATGCACCTTAAAGCTGCAGTAGATGGTGTAGTCGAGTTAGATCATGATTCGGCAAATGCTTGGTTAGGTGCCATGAATGATGTGCGACTTGCTTTAGGTGTTCGCTTAAAGGTTGAGGAAAATACACATCAAGAACTAGAACTGTTGGCACCGGATGACCCAATGCGCGGCGTTTATGCTGTTTATAGCTGGTTGGGCTGGCTGCAAGAGAGTTTGATTGATGCACTAATGGATGAAAATCAATAGTTCGCCAGCCAGTTAGACCATAAGTGCAAGGTAGGCTTGGCCTGTGAGTGATGCCCCAATTGGAATATTTGATTCAGGTGTAGGCGGATTAACCGTTGCACGTGCAATTCTTGATCAACTTCCTAACGAGTCAACTCTTTATATCGGCGATACAGCTCGTGGGCCTTACGGACCGCGTCCACTAGCCGAAGTTCGCGAATTCGCACTAGAGACCATGGATTTTCTTGTCTCCCAAGGCGTTAAAGCAATCGTGATTGCATGTAATACCGCATCGGCTGCAATGCTTCGTGATGCACGTGAGCGGTACTCAATTCCGGTAATTGAAGTAATCCAACCCGCAGTTCGACGAGCAGTAGCAGCAACTCGATCAGGAAATGTGGGAGTTATCGGAACCCGCGCCACTGTTGATTCAAAAGCATATGTGGATGCATTTGCTGCTGCGCCACAGCTGAACATCACATCGATTGCATGTCCGCTATTTGTCGAATTTGTTGAGCGTGGAGAAACTTCTGGAACAGAGATTACAAAAATTGCTCGTGAATATTTAGCGCCAGTAATGGCTGCAAAGGTAGACACATTGGTTCTCGGGTGCACGCACTATCCGCTATTAACTGGTGTTATCTCCTACGTTATGGGCGAAGGTGTGACATTGGTTTCTAGCGCCGAAGAAACTGCAAAAGATTTGTATCGAACCTTGGTTGAAAACGGATTGCTGCGAGAGCAATCAACAACCCCTGCCACACATAAATTCTTAGCAACCGGTGATGCCAAGGCCTTTGAAACCTTAGCGCGACGTTTTCTAGGCCCAGAAGTAACTAAAGTCGAACACCAAGTTCTCTAGCTCGCCATTTCAATAACTGACTACATAGGAGTAAAAATGCCACGCAACGACGGACGAACTGAGAAAGATCTGCGCGAAATCAAGTTCACTCGTGGATGGCTAGATCATGCAGAAGGTTCGGTCTTAGTTGAGTTTGGAAAGACACGTGTCTTGTGTGTTGCCTCATTTACTCCAGGAGTTCCGCGCTGGTTGAAAGACACCGGTAATGGTTGGGTGACATCAGAGTATTCAATGCTTCCACGTGCAACACATACGCGTTCTGATCGTGAAAGCGTTAAGGGCAAGTTGGGTGGACGCACGCAAGAGATTTCTCGCCTTGTAGGTCGTTCATTGCGTGCCGTTGTGAATATGAAAGAACTTGGCGAAAACACAATTGTTATCGACTGCGATGTTTTGCAGGCAGATGGTGGAACACGTACTGCAGCAATTACCGGTGCATATGTCGCATTAGCCGATGCGATCACTTGGGCAAAAGCGCAGGGTCATATCAAGGAAAGTGCAAAGCCACTTAATGATTCTGTTGCAGCGGTAAGTGTAGGAATTATTGACGGGGTTCCGATGTTAGATCTTTGCTACGAAGAAGATGTTCGCGCAGGAACGGATATGAACGTTGTTGTCGCAGGCGATGGCCGCTTTATCGAAGTTCAGGGAACCGCCGAGGGTGAACCATTTGATCGCGCATTACTTAACCAACTTCTTGATTTAGCGGTTGCCGGATGTGCAACATTGAATCAAATGCAGAAAGATGTGCTTGCTAAGTAATGTCTCACAAACTTGTTCTTGCAACACGCAATCAAGGAAAGATCACTGAGTTTCGAAGAATTCTTGAAGAGCTTGCTCCTGGACAGATTGAGTTAATTGGCGTTGATCAGTTTCCACAGCTTGTAGATGTAGATGAAACAGGGGCCACCTTTGAAGAAAATTCATTATTAAAGGCTCGGTACACCTGCCAAGCTACGGGATTACCGGCAATTGCCGACGATTCAGGATTGTGCGTAGATGCACTTAATGGAGATCCGGGTATTTTTTCTGCGCGTTGGGCCGGTGTTCACGGAAATGATCAAGCAAATCTAGAAAAGGTGTTGGCCCAACTTAAAGATGTACCGGATGAAAAGCGCACGGCTTATTTCATATGTGTGGCTTCATTGGTGTTGCCAGATGGTCGAGAACAGGTTGCCGAAGGTCGCTTTGAGGGCCGCATTCTTCATGCCCCAGTTGGTACGAATGGATTTGGCTACGACCCGATTTTTCAGCCCCTGGGTTTGAGTATTTCCTCCGCACAAATGAGCGCGCAGGAAAAGGATGTGGTCAGTCACCGCGGAAAATCACTGCGTGCGATCGCACCCCATGTCATCCAAATGCTTGCGAGCCTGGGGTAACCTTTACCTATACAAGTGCGTTAATGACGTGCGTACCGCAACCCAAGGAGTTTCACGTGGCCGTTAAGAAGACCGCAAAGAAAGCAGCAAAGAAGTCAGCTGCCAAAAAGTCACCAGCCAAGAAGGCTGTTGCGAAAAAGAAGACTGTAAAGAAAGCCGCAGTTAAGAAGACAGCAAAGAAAGCTGCAGTTAAGAAGACTGCTAAGAAGGCTGTTGCTAAAAAAGCTGTAGCAAAGAAGAAGGTTGCTAAAAAAGCTCCTGCAAAGCGCGCGGTTAAGAAGACTGCAGTTGCAGTTACTTCTGCGCCACGTCCAGCAGTTGCTTCAACTCCTGCTAAGCCAGTTGCAGCACCTGCACCTGCTAAGCCAGTTGCAGCGCCAAAGCAATCAACATCTACTCGCACAGCGTGGTTAGTAGTAATTGGAATTGCAGCACTCGCACTCATTGTTTGGTCACAATCTTCAAGCAGCGACAGCGATGAAGCAGCACCAATGCCTACGGCATCACAATCTGCTGAACCATCTGCCTCACCTTCTGAGACTGAAGAACCAGGCGCAGCGGTAGCAGTAGTAGAAGCACCATCAAAGTTTGTTGCACTCAACGCTGAAGGCGGATTAAAGCTTCGTTGGGTAGCACCAATGGCAGTTGAAGGATTAACTGGATACAACGTTGAAATGCGTGCAAACGGTGCTGGAGATTGGATGGTTATTGCAACTGTTCCAGCTGATCAGCTCACACAGAATGTAACAAAGGCAAGTGATTCAGGATGGACTCAGTTCCGCGTTTCATCTGTTTACTCAGATGGTCAAACTGCATCAGCAACAGCTTTTGGAATTCCTGGAGAATTTAAGTAAATCGCTCATTAATTAAAAAACCTCTCACCGATTGGTGGGAGGTTTTTTATTGCACACAAGAAATTTATTGTGAATCAGTCAGCTGTGCGGCAATTGCATCCACGTATGCACGCACTCCTGCTGGCACCAAGTGAACTCCATCTGGTCCAAAGTATTCTGGATGTCCAGCAGAAATACTGGCCCAGTCAATTAATCGTGCACCGTATTGGGCTGCATACTTTGCAATCAACGTATTGTTTTCATCTTTCCAACCGCGAGGAACAGCGGTGTTAACCACAATAATCCGGGGCTGTTCAGCAATCTCGGCAAAGATAGCTGCCACCTGATCTTCGGTTAACTTGTTGTTGTTTCCAAGGTTCAAAATGATTGTAGAACCAACCATATTTGCCTTATCGTTTTTTATAACTTCTAGTAATTCTGGCGCCTGACGTCCAACTCGTGCGTTGATCAAACCAATGTTTTCTCTAGTATCTAATTCAAATCTAATTCCGAGAATCACTGAATCCCCAGTAACCCATAGATCTCCAGCCACAGCAGGTGTCGTTACTGGGGGTTGCTCAAGTTGTTGCTTGAGTTCGTTAAGTTGCCGATCTCCTTCTGCGATAGCACTAATCGCAGAGGTTGTGGTGATGCCTAAAGTTGAGAGAACTATTAGTGCAACTCCCAATTTTTGACGTAACTGAACGGGCTTAGTGCGATATTTCATGCCTTTAAACCAGTAATCAATTAATCCAGTTCGCACTGGTAATTCAACAAGGCGCAGTGAGATATCAGCTAAAGCAAAAACAATAAGGAGTCTTAATGCATAAAGTGCCCAAGGAGATCCTTCTAAATCAAACTGCGGGCGAGTAAGTTGAAAAACAACCCAGTGCCATAGGTAAATCGCATAGGAGCGTTCACCGATCCATACAAAAGGTTTACTACTTAAAATGGGCGCAAATCGTGAGGCAGGATGCACGATCGATGTAAGGATTGCGCAGCCAAAAAGTCCTGCAAGAGGAAACGCAATTTTGTATAAGGTCGGATCGCTTTCATCGACAAACAGGAATGCTGAAATCATTCCGACTAAACCAAAGACACCGATTCCATCAATGAAGTCTTGTGCTTTTTTCGAAACTGTCTCACTGAGGTTTTGCGGAATCCATCTAACCGCCAAGGCAGCTCCAAGAAATAAACCGATACTGTGAGTATCAGTTCCAAAGTAAACATGGCTGACCTTGGAAGTATTTGAGGCATCAATTTGAAGTGAAACAACAAAAAGTGAAATACCTGAAAAAGCAGCGATTAAAAGGGCCGCACCCGAGATTCTGTTTTTGCCAAAGTAACGCAGAACGAGCAGCAAAATCAGTGGCCACACTAAATAGAACTGGGCTTCTACCCCAAGAGACCAGGCGTGTTGCAGCAATGGTGGACGACCAATTGCTTCAAAGTAATCAGTCTCGCGGAAAACTAACCACCAATTCATCCCACCAAAAAGTGCAAAGGGGGTATCAATAACAAATCTGCGCATCGTGTCAGGTGCCCAAACGGCGATGAACACCATGGTTACGATGATCATGAATACAAGAGGTGGAAGCAATCTTCGAATACGCGCTATATAAAAGGCACGTAGATCTAATCCACCACTTCTCTGAATTGAATCAAGAAGCAATCGGGTAATTACATAGCCTGAAATAACAAAGAAGAGATCAACGCCTAGAAACCCGCCTGGAATCCAATCAAAACCCAGGTGATAGAGCATCACCGCTATAACGGCTACAGCACGCAAGCCATCAATGGCAGGTATGTAACGAATGCCGCGGGAAGTGGACATGGCTGTTATGAGCTAAATGAAATTAGCGCTTTGCAGTTTTCTTGGCAGCGCTCTTCTTTGCCGGAGCTTTCTTTGCCGCCTTCTTAGCTGTTTTCTTAACGCTCTTTTTCGGTGCATCAAGTGCCGGACGAGTGCGCTGGCTAGAAACCTTTAGCGGACCTGGATTAATCAAAGTGTCGTCGGCGTTGAGATTTTCAATAACACTCTTTTGTAATTCTTCAAGACGCGCAAATGCACCGTCAAGGCGGTTACGAGATTGTTGAATTGCAGACTCTGCAGCATCTAGAGATTGCTTCTGAATTCGATACAAACGTTCAGCCTCTGAAATAACACCAGCTAGCCATTGGCGATAACCAGAGACTTCAGTAGTTGCTTCAGCGACAATTCTTTCGCCTTCACGACGAGCAGCTGTGGCAAGTGCGGAAATTTCACGCTTCTTGCTTTCCATCAAGCTTTCAGCTTCGGCCTCTGCTATCGCAAGCTTTTCTTCGGCTTCGGTTTCTGCGGCCTGAATGTATTTACGTCCACGAGTTTCAGCACCTGAAAGAATTGAGCGCGCCTTGGCATCTGCTGCTTCTAGCTCTTCCTTTGTTGCTCGGGTTGTTTCTGCCACTAAACGTGAGGCGGCAGCTTGTGCCTTGCTCTCACGCGCTTGTGCAGATTTGATCATCGACATTGCTGTCTCGGTTGCAAGAATCTCAAACTCTTCTTTTGTTAAACCGGTGATATCGCGGCGAGACTTTAGATCTGCAATCTGTGCTTCAAGTTCGCGGATGCGATCGACAGATGAAGGTTGGTTTGAACTTTCGTCCTCGCCAGTAAAGCCCACCCAGTTAAGGAAGTTCTTCTTTTCAGCCATCACGCACCCCGCCTCGAGTAAATATGTATTGATGTGGGCTTAGGTTAGAGCACGGGCCTATTTACTGTAAATCGCCACAGAAATGGCTATGTATTGCGAGATCCACGCGGCTAAAACAAAGATATGGAAGAGCTCATGGAAGCCGAAGTACTTGGCCTCGCGACCTGGACGCTTGAGCGCATAGAAGATTGCCCCCACCGAATAAAAGAGCCCACCAATTGCGATCGGAAGTAACACCCACAAACCACCCGCTCGATAGAGCGCCGGAGTATAGAAAACAGCGACCCATCCCAATAGTAAGTAGTTTGCAACATACAACCATCGCGGAGCATTGAGCCAAAAGATTCGAAGTCCAACACCCATGGCTGCGCCGATCCACACAACTAATAACAAGATGGTGCGGTCACGACCTTCTAATAATGCAACGGCAAACGGTGTGTACGAACCGGCAATCAATAAATTGATATTGGCGTGATCCCAACGGCGCCACAATTTCTTTTTTGTAGGAACCCAAGGAACGCGGTGATAAATCGCCGAGACGCTAAAGAGCATGATCGATGTTATGGAAAAGATAGCCACCGCAAATTTCAATGATGATTCGCTCAAAATGAAAAGAACTAGCGATGCGATTATTACCGCAGGGGTTGCACCTAAATGAAACCAACCGCGAAGCTTTGGAGGAATTACGGGGGTTAGGCTCACTTAGTCAGCCTAGGGTACTGGGCTGAAATTAACCGTGGACAAAGGCCAAAGCCACTGCCAAACTTGCGCAATGACACATAGATCACCCATATTTGAAATCAGCGATGTTTACATCGATCAAGAAGCAGCATTAAGCCCAATGGGTTGCACCTATCTTGGAAATGGTTTAAACCAAGACAAGTTAGATGACTTCTCAATTGCAGCTGCCGAAGTGAGCGCGAATCTAACCCGCGAAACTTTGAAGAAGTTGGCAGCACTTGAGCCAATTGATGAGATCGATCGAATTGCCAAGGCGGTTATGACCGAACGCCTTGAATCAGGTCTTGCCCTTCATGACAGCCAAGAGTCATTTGTATTGTGGAATGTTTTGACATCGCCACCTTCAAATGTTCGTTCAATTTTTGAGTTAATGCCTAAGAACAATGCCCAAGATTTCGACAATATTGCTAAGCGTTTAGCTGCAGTAGATGGCGCATACAAGTCATGGTGTGAAACCATTTTGACCGTTGCTCAATCTGGAAAAACAACTGCGCAGCGCCAAGTAAATGGAGTTATTGCACAATTAGATAGCTACGCCAATGGCGGATACAGCGCTATGTGCAAAAACTTTGATGCCGAAGGTAAGTACCCAGCAATTCACGAGGCCGCAAAGCTTGCAGAAAAAGCTTCGGCAGATGCTGCCGAATTCTTGCGTACCAAGTACCTGCCAATCGCAACACCTCATGATGCTGTTGGGGCAGATCGTTACGCGGTGTGGTCTCGCTACTTCACCGGTGCAAAGCTTGATCTTCCAGCAACGTACGAATGGGGCAAGCAAGAGCTCAAGGCCATCAACGATCGCATGTGGGAGCTTGCAAAACTTATTAACCCAGAGGCAAAGACCCTGCGCGAAGTTGCAGATACTTTGGATAATGATCCTAAGTACAAGGTCGTAGGCCCAGAAAACGTCGTTAAGTACTTGCAGGATTTCACAGATGCTGCAATGAAGCGCATGAATGGCGAGTTCTTTGACATCGATCCAAAAATCGCGATCTGTGAAGCTCGACTAGCTCCAGAAGGCAGCGCATCTGCGCCGTACTACAACCCACCATCTGAAGATCTTTCGCGCCCAGGTACAACATGGATTCCAATGTTGGGCAAGAACGAAGTCAGCAACTGGCACTTGGTTTCAACGTGGTATCACGAAGCAGTTCCTGGTCACCACCTACAAGTTGGAACTACAACAGTTGAAAAAGATCGCCTCAGTCGCTACCAACGCCAAGCAGCTTGGGTCAGCGGATATGGCGAAGGGTGGGCGTTGTACGCAGAACGTTTCATGAATGAACTTGGCGCATTTGATGAGCCAGGAATTGAAATGGGTTACCTATCTGCGCAAGCTCTACGTGCGGCGCGCATCGTTGTTGATATCGGAATGCACCTTGGCTACAAGGATTTTGATGGCAATGTGTGGAACGCAGAAAGTTCACGCAAATTACTCAACGAGCAAGCACTTCTTGACGAGGATCATTCACGCAGCGAAACCGATCGTTACTTGGGCTGGCCAGGACAGGCAATCTCATACAAGGTCGGAGAGCGTGTCTGGATGAACGCCCGTGAAGATGCAAAGGCTCGACTTGGCGATAAGTTCAATATGAAAAAGTTCCACAACTACGCGTTGAAGTTAGGACCAATGGGCCTTGATCCATTTGCTGCCGAAATGAAAATTTGGGCGGGTCAATAAGTTACTAACTAGTAATTTAGCTAGTCGTTTAAAGAATGGGGCGGTACTGTTCGGTAGACCCATGCCGCCCCATTTTCAC
>Ga0082207_1000638_pt1 | contig 19237 bp, 11 predicted proteins | sample LakMenEpi10Aug09_FD_71540 | JGI IMG/M metagenome (GOLD analysis project Ga0082207, IMG submission 71540)
CCGCCACGCAGACCTCGGCGGCGAGCACGCTTGTGCAGGGACGGCGTTACTACTTTGAAGTGCTCCACAAGGAAAACTCTGGCTACAACCACTGGGCCGTCGGCTGGACAACGCCGCTCTCCTCCACGGTGACCGTGATCGGGGCCGACGCCATCGAGCCGTGGGGAGCCACGACCAGCCTGCCTGCGACCGGAATCTTGAACGGAATGTCGACCGGTCGGAACCGCATTCTCACCAGCCCCGAGATGCTCGCCCGCGCCAAGGTCCTCGTCGCCCAGGGGGGCGCCTTCAAGACCTGGTACGACTCCATTGTCGCGCGAGCCGACCTCTACCTTACCGACGACCTTCCGGCCACGACGGCACCGTCCGCCGCCAACGGTGGCACCCAGCCGGTTCTCGCCGGCCTCGAAGACAATCTGACGTATCTGGCGGGGGCCTACGCCCTGCGGACTGCGGTCGAGGGCAGCGAGACGAACACGCAAAAGTATTTTGATAAGGCAAAGGCAGCGATCCAGGCGGTCATGCAGTGGACGACCTGGGACACGGGGTCGCAGTTCCTCGGCGCAGCGATGGTCTCGCAGGGAATCTCGGTCTGCTACGACTGGATGTACGACAAGTTCACCGCGGCCGAGAGGAAGGCCATCGCCGACCGCGTCTATGTGCTCGCGATCAAGCCCACGATCGATACCTGCACGGCGAAGAACTACTGGACGCAGTGGTACGGCAACTGGGCGTTCGTCTGCATCGGGGGCGTGGGCAGCGCGGCCCTGGCGTTCGCACCCGAATACTACAAGGCCGAGACCGAGACGCTGCTTGCCAAGGGCTGGCCAGTGCTCCAGTCGTCGATGCAGCACTTCGCCGGCGAGAACGGCGGCTGGCACGAGGGCCCGGGCTACATGGGCTACGGCGGCCTCTACCTGATTCGGCTGATGGCCAACCTGCAGAACGCCGTCGGAACCGACTACGCCCTCTCGCTCGAGAAGGGATTTCAGCAGGTCCCGAACTTCCTCATGGGCATCTCCACGACCGTGACGGGCAACGGCAACAACGGCACCTATCCCTACGCCAACGGCGACTGGTCTCAGAACGGCGACCCGTGGTTCAACTGGCTCGCCGCCCGCTTCAACCGCGGCGACGTCGCCAAGCTGACACGGGATCGAGCTGACTCGACCACGACCACGACCGTGGTCACCGGGGGCGTGACGAGTGGCAACAAGACGGTCTACTCCTTCCGAACGCCGTGGTCGCTGCTTTGGTACGACGAGCGGGGCGACACCGCCAGCGGCAAGGTGGTGTCGCCGGGTGCCGAGGCCGCCCGCACCGACAGTTCGTTCTTCGGCGACCCCCGGCTCCTCCAGTGGGGCACCTCGGGCCAGCAGAACTACTCCGAGCACGTCAACGTGTGGCGCGACTCGTGGTCGAGCACCTCCAGCGCGGTGATGTTCAAGGGGGGCTACAAGGGGGTCGATGGCCACGAGAACCTCGACGGCGGCTCCTTCCTGTTCGACGCCCTCGGCCAGCGCTGGGCCACCGACCTGGGCCGCGACTCCTACTCGCTCCCGCAGGTCGGCGGCACCAACTACGGCGCCTACCGTAAGCGGGCGGAGGGACAGAACACGCTCGTCATCAATCCCACGGCCAACGACTATCGCTCCTCGAGCGACGCCAACGAGCGGGCCCTCAACGCCGACCAGGTCTACAAAGACGCCACCGGCAAGCCCGCATACGCGGAGGTGATCAAGAGCCTCTCGACCGATCTCCAGTCGATCGGCATCGTCGACCTGACGAACCTCTACTCCAAGATGCGGGTCTCGACAGTGCTGCGTGGCTTCGTTCTCGACCGCAGCGACGGCTCGCTGCTGGTGCAGGACGAGATCACCGCGACGACGGCCCCGGAAGTCTGCTGGTTCATGCACCTGCCCGTCGCGTACGCGAACCGGGCTTCGCAGATCGCCATCAGCAGCGACGGCAAGACAGCCACGGTCACGATCGGCTCAAACCGCCTGCAGTGCCGGATCCTGGCGGGCACCGGCGCCATGTTCACCGTCTCCGAGGCGGCGCCGCTGCCAACTTCGCCGAGCGTGGCAGGCCAGACGAGCAACAGCGGCTTTTGTAAGCTCACCGTCCGCTACACCGGCACCACCAGCGAGCGGCTTGCCGTCTGGATGGTGCCGCTGAAGTCGGGACAATCGGCCCCGACCGTGACCCCCGCGGTGACGGCCCTGGCCGCGTGGGCACCCAAGGCCAGCCGTCAGGCCTGGGCCGGCGATCTCGACGGCTTCGCGTCGACGTCCATCGCTGACGCCACGGCCTCGTCATCGACGTGGTCCAGCCAGATCACCAGGGCCACGGGCCTACTGATGAAGGCCCTCGACTCAAGCACCGCTAGCCGCGTTACGCCCGTCACCCTGTCGCTGCCGCTCACGAGCGGAGAGACGGTGACGTGGGCGAGGCTCGTGGCGGGCCTCAAGTCAACCGGCTCGACCACCGGCACCGATCTTCTGTACCTCGACTCCACGACCGGTCAGACCTACTCCTCCCTCGGCTGGAGTTCGATCGACGCCAACGCCACCTCCCGGGAACTCACGCTCTCCGCCGCGCAACTCGCCGCGCTCCAGGACGGCACGCTGAATCTCGCCTTCTCGCCCAACACGACCGTCGACTGGGTGCAGTTGCAGTACGCCACGGCCGGCGGCCTGCAGGACGACACGATCAGCGTTGCTGCCGGCGTCACGCAGACCGACAACGCGGCCCGCTCGGGCTCGACCCGGCTCGTGAAACGGGGAACCGGCACGCTCGTGCTCACGGCGGCGAGCGCGGCCACGGGCGGCGTCATTGTCGAGGAGGGTACTCTGATCGTGCGTCATGCAGCGGCGCTGGGCACCGGTGGCATCGATGTCCGCGGCAACGCGACACTCGTCTTCGACATCGATACCGATGCGGCCGACCTGGCGTCGCTCGTGCTCGCCTCGACGGCCACGGTTGACATCGGCAAGGGGCGATTCACGGTCGCCAACGGCGCCGCTTCGATTGCCACCATCCGCCAGTGGCTCGCAGCGGGCCGCGGCGGCGGAAACTGGACGGGCTCGAGCGGCATCACCTCGTCCGCCGCTGCTGCCGCAATCGCCTCTGGGAAGAGCCGTTCGGTCGGCTGGCTCAGCAACGCCGACGGCTCGGTGACCGTGGCCTTTGCGGCGCCGGGCGACACGGACCTCGACTTCACGATCGACATGCTCGACTCGGCCAACTTCATCACCAGTGGCATGTTCGACACGGGCTGGATAGCGAGTTGGGCCGACGGCGACTTCACGAACGACGGCGTGGTAGACCTCCTCGATCTCTCGGAGTTCATCTCGAGCGGGCTCTTAGACGCCGGCCCCTACCTCGCAGAGGTGAGCGTGGCGGTGGCCTACAAGCAGGCCAACAGCTGGTCGAGCGGGTTCAACGGCGACGTCACGATCACCAATCAGGGGACGGCCGCCATCTCCGGATGGACGCTGGAGTTCGACCTCGACGCTACGATCACCAGCGTCTGGAACGCAACGATCGTGAGCCAGTCGGGCGGGCGCTACGTGATCCAGTCGGCGTCGTGGAACGCCACCATCGCGGCTGGGGCCTCGGTGAGCTTCGGGCTGCAGGCCAATGGCCCTGCGGGCACCACGCCACGGAACAAGAAGTTCAACGGCCTCGCGGTGTGACCTCGCGAGTCGCACACTTATGGGACACCGCCCGGTGGAATAATTCGTTACTCTAGATCACCCAGAGACGTGAGTCTTGGGGTTTCAGATTACGGGGAGGCGGAATCATGACGGTGTTGTAGCTCGGTCGTGCCGTTCGTTGTGCGTTAGTCCTGCTCGTCGGCATGACCCCATGGGTTGCTGCAGCGCAGTCCATCTGGTTGCCGACATCGGGCACCACTCCCTGGACGACCGGCACCGCCTGGAGTGACGGCATTATCCCCAGCGCGGTCGATGCGATCACGCAGTTCCCCAGCGCGGGGCCGACGGTGCTGCTCGACAACACGACGGTGACAGTCGGAACGATCAACCAGACGACTACCTCCGGAAACGTGGTCATCGGCTCAACCGGCACGGCGGGCTCCGCGACCGATTGGATCGACCTCGCTGTCTCCTCTGGCGTGCCGATCATCAACGTCAATGGTGGAAACCTCTACATGTATGCGCAGTTGAGCGGCAGTCAGGGGCTCCAGAAGAATGGCGGCGGAATCTATTCTCCCCGCTACAACACGCTCGATTTCACCTACACGGGCACAAACTACTTCAATGGCGGCACGGTTCAGATCGCCCGCGGGGGCCAGCTCGGCGATGCTGCCAATCCGATTGAGGTTCTTGCGTCGTGCAACCTGCAGAACTACGCGGTGACGACATTCGGTGCCGCCCGCTCGATCTCGCTCGCCAATGGCACGCTGTTCAATGTTCAGAATGGTGCCGCGGCCAACGCCCTGACGATCAACGGGCCGATTACCGGGGCTGGTGCCATCACGTTCAACACCGGCAGCTTCGCGCTCAATGGCGCCAACACCTACACCGGCACCACGACCATCCGATCGGCCACCGTGACACTTGGCCCCTCGAGTCCGCTCTCGACCGCCACGCTCACCCTGCAGACGTCCGCCACAAACACCGGCGGCAGCCGGATCGATCTCGGCGGCCAAACGCAAGCGGTCCCGACGCTCACGATGACGCTGGCCACCAACGGCATCAGCCAGGCGACCAACACGTTCCTGAACGGTTCGCTCGGTGTGACCGGGCCGAACTTTACGGTGAACTCCGGGGCTCCGACGGCGCAGACCGGTACGACACAGCTCGATCTCAGGGGGCTGTCGGGTTTTTCCTGGGGTAACGGGTTCGGCGCCTTTGAGATCAGCACATCGAGCACCGTGACGTCGGGCACCGTCGCTACGATCGTGAGCCTTCCGACCGCCGGATCGTCCTCCCTCTCCGGAGCTTCCGTCCGCGTGGGCAACTCGGCCAACGGCCCAGCCTCGAGCGTCTCAACGCTCAACCTTGGACTCACCAACTCGATTTCAACCGGCACCCTCACGGTCGGTGCCTACCGCGGCAACGGCGTGATGACGTTCGGCTCGGGCGTATCAGGCGGGAGCCTGATCCTGCGCGGTGCGACGGGGGGCGACTCGCGGGTGGATACGGTCTACGTCGGCTTCAAGGGGGGCGGCGACAGCTTCGGCAGCGGCGTGCTCGACGTCTCAGCCGGCTCCATCGATGCCCGGGTGTCGGACTTCAACGTCAGCTATTACTACGTGCTCGCATCAACGGGCCAGACCGGCACGTTCGCGATGTCCTCCGGCACGTTCGACGCGACGACCATCACGCTCGGCGCCATCAACGTGCCAACCGGATTGGCGGGTTCACCGACGATCACGAGTTCCTTCAACCAAGCCGGCGGCGTCGTCCGCGCCGTCTCGCTGGTGATGGGCGTCAACGCCGCCGACAGCGGCACCACCAACAACCCGAACTTCCGCGGCACCTATACGCTCTCGGGCGGGACGTTCGCCGTGAGCGGAATTTCGTCGGGAACGGGGATTTCTTCGGCTGGTTCCCAGCGACGGATCGCCTGGACCGGCGGCACGATCACGACGCTCGACGCCACGACCGACCTCCTGGTCACCGGCAAGTCGGGCAGCGGCGGATCGATCCTGTTCAGTGTGAGCGGAGCCGCTGCGAAGAGCATCGACGTGCCAGTGGGCCGAACCGCCACGCTGGCCCAATACGTCACGGTCTCAGGCTCGAACACCGAGTTCAAGAAGACGGGGGGTGGCACACTCGTGCTTGGTGGCGGCGACGGCTACGTCGCTACGTACAGCGGAACCACGACGGTGGAGGGCGGTCGGTTGCAGTTGGCAAGCGGTGCGGCCTTGCCGTCGGGCCGACTCGTTCCCGTCGCCGGCGGCACCGTCACGCTCTCGCCAGGCCTGATGACGACCGTTGGCGGCCTGGAACCGAACCAGGGTGGCCTCACGGACGTCGGGAGCGGCCTGATAACGGTGGCCGCCGGCCTCACGGCAGCCGACATGCTGGTGGCGTTGAACAGCGGCCGCGGCGATGGATCGTGGAACGGCACGACCGGAATTACTTCGAGCACTGCCCAAGCCGACCAGGCTGCGAGCATTCCGCGGACGGTTGGCTGGCTCGACAACGGCGACGGTTCGATGACATTCGCCTACGCGGCGCCTGGCGATACCAACATCGACTGGTCGGTGGATATCCTCGACGCGGGTAACTTCCTCACGCTTGGTAAGTTCGACACTGGTGAGCCCGCGACCTGGCAAGAGGGCGACTTTAACTACGATGGCGTGGTGGACGTTCTCGATGCCGCCGACTTCTTCAACACGGGCCTGTATGATGCCGGGAGCTACAACCCACCGCCCGGGCTGTCGGGCGGCGTGGCCGCCGTTCCCGAGCCTACGTCGTTGGCGATGCTGACAGGATCCGCACTGGTGGCCGGTTTTGCGGCGTATCGTCGCTCGCGAACGACGCGAGCGCTGCAGGTCACGATGGCGACGAGCATGCGGAGACGAGCGTGAAAACAGCCCCTCCGGTTTTGCGCGATACACTCCGGCTCGCGTGGAGTCGACGCCTGGGTGTGGCGTGAGTCGAGGCGGCAGACATGCGGTTAACAACTCGCGGTGCCCGGCTGTCCGCAGTGCTGTGCGCCGTCATCGTGGCCGCGTCCGCCCTCGTGACGGCCACGCCTGCCCGGGCTGCCTCCACGCTCGATCGCACCGGCCGGTTCGCCATCCAGTGGTGGACGATCGACGACGGGTTGCCGGGGGCACCGGTCAACGGTGTCGCCTTCGCCCCCGACGGCACGCTCTACTGTACGACGCCAACCCGTATCGTCCGCTTTGACGGCAACTCCTTCGAACCGCTGTCCAAGGCCCTCACCAATCCCGTTCAGGAGGCGATCGGCGGCTTCTCGAACATCGGTTTTGACCGCGAAGGGCGGCTCTGGGTGCAGGGAGGCCGGGCCGCGGCGATGCTGCACGAGGGCAGTCTCAGGTCGGGCCGGCGGCGATGGACGGTACACGTCCATCCGCAAGGACGTTTCAACAGCCTCGCATTCAGCGCCGCAGGCCAACCCGTGCTCGTGGGCCCGAACGAGGTGCTCGCATTCGATGGGAAGCGGTTTCAAGAGGTGGCAAACGTCGTCCGCAACGACAAGCGGGTGCTGTGGCGATATGGAGACATTGATCCGAAGTCTGGAGAACTCTGGCTCTGGGGTGACACGCTCCGCCCCGGGGATCTTCGCAGGGCATCGATTTCACGGGAAGTCTCGAAGCCGCTCGTGATCGCCTCCGACATGGCGACAGGGGGGGACGTGATATCCATGAGTTTCTGCTCCGACGGGCCGCTCGCGCTACTGCCAGAATGCGGCGTGGTGCGGAACGCCACAGGCTGGCAGAGGCTGCCGCCCATCCTCCCAGACGCCGACTATCGCCGCAGCGGCAAGATCTCATGGACGGCCGACGGCACCGTCTGGATTTCGAGTCACAACGGCATCATCGCCTGCCGTGACGGCGTTGCCGAACAGGTGATCAGTGGACTACCCGGCTTCTCGCTGCGAACCGGTGCTATCGTTGGCGACCGACAGGATGGCATCTGGGTCGCCTGCTTCGGCGGCCTGCTCGCCGTGAGGCGCACCGCGCTTCATGTGGAGGCAGTCACCGATTGCCGCGCGGCGTTCGAGCGGGCGGACGGATCGCTGCTCGTGGGCAGTCCCGGGATCGTGGCGGCCCTCGCTCCGGTCGGCCCCGGATCCGTGCGGCCGATCGGTACGCTCGCGGGCGCGTCAGTGCCCACAGCGATCCTCGAAGATGCGGCGGGACGTGTTTGGGTAGGTACTCAGGACAACTTCATTCTTCGCGTCGAGGGTGGTCGGGTGACGCAGGTCACGAAACCCGCCGAGCCGTTTCGGGAGTTCCGTAACATCAACGCACTCGCCTGCGATGCGTCGGGCCGCGTCTGGGCGGCGACGGCCAATGGCCTAGCAGTCCATGACGAAAAGACCGATTCTTTCCGGACGATCAATCCGGATGACCGTACTGCACAAACCGTCGTGATCGGCCTGGCAGCGGAGGCTGATGGCTCGATGCTCGCGGCCATCCAAAGCCGCGGCGTCGAACGGATCGGTGCCGATGGCAGCAGAAGCCCGATCCTCACCGCAGCCGACATGCCTGGGCGGAGAATGATCGTGTTTCGCCGCGATTCCCGGGGGAGCCTCTGGATCGGGGGTGAACGTGGACTCGTGCGGCACCGCGCCGGCACGCCACCCCTGCGACTGTCCATGGCCAGCGGTCTCGTCGACGACACGATCCGGCAGATCGAGGAGGATCAGTCCGGACGGCTTTGGATCGCCACCCGTAGTGGCCACCTCCAGGGATTACGACTCGACGACCTTGATCGTCTCGACAGCGGTGAACTTGCGATCGTCCGCGGCGTGATCCTCGGTCCGCTCGACGGGTTGGGAGACGCGGAGTGCGTTGGCCGCATGGGTCGCTCCTTCCGCGAAGAAGACCAGCGGCTTGAGAAGATCACCGTGCCGGTTACGAATGGCGTCGTCCGCTTCGTTCCCGCGACGGTCCCCTCGGCGACGTTGGCTGGCGTCGCTCCGTTGGTAACTCGTGACGCCGACGTGCCGTACGGATTCCGCTTCGCGACACCTGGCCTCCATTGGGCCACACCGCCGCTGCACCAGACGCGGTTGTCGGGCGTCGACGATGCCTGGTCGCCCTCCAGTCAGGCCGATCGGCGTGACTATGCGTCGCTTCCTCCCGGTGAGCACGTGTTCGAAGTGCGGTCCATCGCCGGCGAAACCGACCGCGACTTCCCGATCGCATCTCTGCCGGTGACGGTCGCAGCCCCGTGGTGGCGGCGGCCGGTCACGCTCGCGGGATTTGGCACGGCCCTTGCCGTAACAGCTGCGACGATCGCCCGAGAGTTGACACGGCGGCGGTCACGGCGGGTGATCGAGGCGCTTGAGTGGCAGCGGGCGATGGACCGCGAGCGGGCGCGGATCGCCCGAGATATCCACGACAGCCTCGGAGCCGGCCTAACGCGAATGGCAATGATGAGCGACCTGGCCCGTAAGGGGGCCATGCCCCAGACGAATCTCCCGGACCGGCTCGACGCCATTTACCGTAACGCCCGGAGCCTCGCCCGGTCGGTCGACGAGATCGTCTGGGCGGTCAATCCACGAAACGACACCGTGGCACAGTTCACTTCCTACGTCGTCCAGGACGTCGAGGAGTTTGTTCACGCCGGCGATCTGTCGCTGCGGCTCGACGTGCCCGACAGACCCGGTGACGAGCGTCCGCTGTCGACGCATGTGCGGCATCACGTCTGCCTGGCGATCCGCGAGGCTCTGCAGAACGTGCTGCGGCACGCCGAGGCGACTCACGTCGATTTCTCGATCCGCGTCGATGAGTCGTCGATGAATGTCGTGATCCGCGATGACGGCGTTGGCTTCGCCACTGACCGCCCCCCCGCGGCCGAGCAGGACGGCCTGGCCAACATGCGGCACCGTCTCGGAGCGGTAGGCGGCAGCGTTGCCATCGCGTCGGCGCCCCATTCGGGGACGACCGTGACATTCCACGTTCCCGTCGATTTCCGGCGGAACGGCGCCGGCGCGACACCCCTGGAGGTGATCCATGACAGCTGAGCGAACCCAGAAGGACGCGGCCCAGGCACCGGCGGTTGAGCCGATCGACGTGGCCCTGATCGAAGACGATTCCGGCACCCGCGCCAGCCTGCGGGAAATCATCGAGAGCGCAGCCGATTGCCGCTGTGTGGGAGAGTTTCGCTCGGTGGCCGAAGCGATCGCGGGCATCCCCGCGGTCGCGCCGAAGGTGGTGCTCGTGGATGTCAATCTTCCCGACGGCACCGGCGTCGACTGCGTGCGGAGACTCGCGCCGACGATGCCTTCCACAGAGTTTGTGATGCTCACGCTCTACCAGGATGGCGACATCCTCTTCGACGCCCTCGCCGCCGGCGCCCACGGCTACCTGATCAAGCCAGTCCGGGTTGATGAGCTGCTCGCTGCGATTCGTGACGTTGTGGAAGGTGGCTCGCCGATGTCGAGCATGGTCGCGCGGCGGATCGTGCGGTCCTTCGAGCGGCACGCTCCGGTGCACGTCGCGCCGCTCCCCAAGGGACACGAGATGCTGGAACTCGCCCCCCGCGAACGCGAGGTGCTCGACTTGCTCGCCGCCGGCGCGATGTACAAGGAGGTCGCCAAGCAGCTTGGTGTTAGCCGCAACACGGTGATCACCTACATTCGCCGGATCTACAAGAAACTCCACGTCCACTCGCGGCATCACGCCGTCGAGCGATACCGGAGGATGCAGTGATGCCCGTCGGCAGCTCCACGAAACCATCCACGCACACCCTCCGATCGCTCGGCTGCCTTACCCTGATTCTGGCCATGGCTGTGGCGCCGATCCGCGCGGCCGAGCAGGCCGTGCCCGTGGTCTCCGCCGACGCCCTCGAAAAGGCTGCATTCAATGTGTCCGACGCGATTGCCACCGGTACGTTCGGCCCGGTCGACGGCGTCGCCGGACGACCGCGCGGCTGGACGATCGACGTCTCCAGTCCGGGGCGCCGGCTCTGGTCGGTGCAACTCGCGATTCCGCTCGCAGGCCCCGTGGCCACCGGCGACGCGGTACTGATCTCCTTCTGGGCGAGAGCAGATCGTTCGCCGCCGGAAGGGGTTGCTGGCGGAATAATCGCCGTCGAAAACAAGACGCCAGGTAACCCAAAGCTCGGCATGGGGGGATTCACGGTTGACGGCGAGTGGCGGCGGATCGACGTGCCCTTCCTGGCGGGCGTCGAGGCGATCCCCGACAAGGCGGTACTCGCCTTCCAACTCGGCGAGCGGCCGCAGCGGCTCCAGATCGCCGACCTGACAGTCACGAATCACCGGCGCAGCGTGCGGCTTGCCGACCTGCCGCGTGCCATCATCCACTACCCCGGCCGGGAGGTCGACGCCGCCTGGCGACGGGACGCGCTCGCCCGCATCGAGAAGCACCGCGTTCGAGAGTTCGGCGTGCGGCTTGTAGACGACGCCGGTCGGCCACTTCCGGCCGCGACGATGCGGGCCAGGCTTGCCCGGCACGAGTTTCTCTTTGGTGGCACGATCAAGGCGGAGTTTTTCAAGCCGGGCGACACCGGCTGGCAGAAGTACCGCGATACGATCAACCGGCACTTCAGCGCCGTCGTCTTCGAGAACGACCTCAAGCCGGGCTCACTTGAGGAGTCACTCCGCGGCGGTGATGACCATCTCCGCTGGGAATGGACGGCGGCTGCAGCGGAGTGGTGCCGCGAGCGGAACATCGCGATCCGAGGCCACTACATGGTGGCGGGCGTCTGGGGCTCGTTCGCCTCCCGGGATCGTTCAACCGACCCCACGCTCCGCGACCGGCTGTTCGATCACATGCGTCTGCTCGCTGAAAAGGCTGGTCCGTTCGTCCACGATTTCGACGTGCTGAACCATCCTGTGGGCTGGTCCAACCCGCCGCAGACGGTTCGCGACGTGCTCGGGCCCCGGTTCTATGCCGAGGTGATCCGCTCCGCCCGCAGGCTCACCGACCGGCCCCTCTGGATCAACGAGGACCGCACCTTCAATCCCGGCTTCCAGCAGGACCACTACGTGTCCTGCGTCCGCGAGCTTCTCGACGCGGGCACACCGCCGGACGGCATTGGCATCCAGGGCCACTTTCACTCAGGCTCGCTCGTCGCGCCCGAGGAGATGCTCCGCGTCAGCGACCGGCTCGCGAGCCTCGTGCCGGCGCTGATGCTCACCGAGTGGGACGTGATGACCAACGGCGATGAGGAACTCCAGGCCGACTACCTCCGCGACACCCTGATCGCCGCCTACTCGCATCCCGCCTATCGGGGATTCTTGATGTGGGTCTGGTGGGAGGGCGCCGGCTGGCGCCCGGAGGCAGCGCTCTTCCGCCGCGACGGCAGCGAAAAGCCCAACGGCCGCGTCTGGCGGGAGTTCGTCTCGGAGCGCTGGCGAACCGACACTTCCACGACTGCCGACACAGCCGGCCTCGCCCGCTTCCGCGGCCACGCCGGCCTCTATGACCTCACGATCGAGCACGAGGGCCGCACGGCGACGGTGCAGTACTCGCTGCCGCTCACCGCGCCACCGGAGCCCACCACGGTCACGATTCGCTGGGACGCGCCGCCTTGAATGACGCGCCGGATGGCGGAGGCGGCCCACCAAGCTCATGGCTCGGGCGGGGCAGGCGATCTCTGATCATACGATAGGACAGAGTCCCAACTCCGCCCACGTCGTGGGGTCGCCGTCCCATGGGTACTCGGGAGGGGCGAAGCAGGGGACTTTTCCGAGGCGTCGATCGACGACCGCGGCAAAGAAGCCGAGCGTCGAAACTTCAGAGGGATCCCAGCCGGGAAGCGCTGCTGCACCGATGAAGGCGTCGATGCGCCAGCCGTCGGCTGTGGGCGTGGATTCAATCGAGATCGCACCGGCCGGGAGTTCGGCCGGCACTTCGCTCGTTCGCGGGATCGTCGCCACCACGGCGGCCGGTTTGTCGGCAAGTTTGCCGCCGCCGGTGGGCAAGAGCGCGAGCCGGCGGCAGAAGCGGCCGGCGCGGTGGCTGTCGCCAGTCGGCCGCGTGGCGATCCAGAGATGCAGGCCGTCGCTGTCCTCGGGCCGCGTGGTGTGGCACCAACGCGATGTGCCCACGCCCCGTGCCACGGCCCGCACGGCGAGGCCGTCGGGGTTCCAGGCGGTCCAGAGGTCGAGCACATCGGGCACCCCAGCCACGTCGGCAAAGGACGGCAGCCGGCAGGCGTCGTCGAGGCCGGATTTCGCGGGTGGCCAGAGCACGTCGCGGCGGGGGCATCGCAGCCGGATCTTGAAGAGCGCGGCGGGGTTGACGAGCGGGCTCATACGGAAATGTGAAAGGTCCGGTTATGCGGATTGGGAAACGCCGAAGGGCGCGCCAGAGTGTCCTATAGTAGCAGTGCCGGAGGACTGGCCATCCCCTGCACCCTGGTCTGAATGTGTCGAATGCGAGTGCTCGAAATCGCCAGCGAGGCCGTTCCCTTCGCCAAGACCGGTGGTCTGGCCGACGTTGCCGGGGCGTTGCCCGAGGCACTGGCCGAGCTGGGCTGCGACGTGACGCTCATGGTTCCCGCCTATGCCGAGGCCCTCGGCAAGGGCCTGCCGATCGAGCCGGCCGGGATCGAGTTTGACGTGCCGATCGGCACGGGCTCGCGGCGTGCGCGGATCCTGCGGTGCCGCCGCGAAGGGCAGCGGGCCGATGTCTACCTGATCGCCAACGACGACCTCTTCGACCGGCCCACGCTCTACGGTGGCGCCAGCGACTATCACGACAACGCCGAGCGGTTCATCTTCTTCTCGCGGGCCGCGGTGGAACTCGCCTGCCGGCTCGGCGGGCCATGGGACATTCTCCACTGCCACGACTGGCAGACGGGTCTCGTGCCGGCCTACCGTCGGCTGCTGTATGGCTCGAACCCTGCCGTTGCCAACGCCCGCACCGTGATGACGATCCACAACATGGCCTACCAGGGGCTCTTCTGGCACTGGGACATGCTGCTGACTGGGATCGACTGGGGCCACTTCAACTGGCGGGAGATGGAGTTCTACAGCCAACTCAACCTCCTGAAGACGGGCATCGTGTTCGCAGACGCCGTGAGCACCGTGAGCCCGACCTACGCGAAGGAGATTCAGTCGGCGCCGGGCGGCTGCGGCCTTGAGGGTCTGCTCGCATCACGACGTGAATCACTCGCGGGCATCGTCAACGGCATCGACACGTCGCTCTGGAATCCGGCGGCTGATCCACACCTGCCGCGGGGCTTTGGCGATGCCGACGTCGAGCAGGGCAAGTATGCGGCCCGCGTCGCGCTTGCCGCCCGCCTGGGCCACGCCGCCCCCGACGCACGGCCGCTGGCGGCCTTTGTTGGTCGGCTTGTGGAACAGAAGGGCGTCGAACTGGTTCTTGATGCGATCATGAAACTCGCGGGCACGGGCCGCGTGCACTTCTTGATTCTGGGCACGGGTGGCCGCGGCGAGGAAGACGCCCTGCGGGAGGTCGCGGCCGCGTATCCAGGGACGGTCGACGTGGTCATCGGCTTCGACGAAGGGCTCGCCCATCTCGTGCAGGCGGCCGCCGACATCACGCTCGTGCCGAGCCGGTTCGAGCCCTGCGGCCTCACGCAGCTCTACGCTCAGCGATACGGCTCGATTCCAGTCGTCCGCGCCACGGGGGGACTCGTCGACACCGTGGTCGATGCGACGCCGGAGACGATTCGCGACGGTTCCGCGACGGGGTTTGTGTTCAAGGGTTTTGATGCAGCCGGTTTGGAACACGCCCTGGGTCGAGCCCTCGCGGCCTACAACGACCAATCCGTCTGGAAGAGACTCGTCGGCAACGCGATGCGGCAGGATTGGTCGTGGCAGGCGAGCGGCCGCGAGTACATGCAGCTGTTCGAGCGGACCCGGGCGAGGACGTAGCTCAAGGTTGTCAACCTGAGTAGAAACCACGCCTGATATCTGTCGGCACAGGTTGCCAACCTGTGCTACTTCGACGCAGGTTGAAAACCTACGCTACTCGGGCACAGGTTGGAAACGTGTGCGACTTCGAAACAGGTTGAAAACCTGTTCGACGGGGTGGTAAACGGGGCAAGCTGCGCGTGACCGTGTGAGGCATTCGGTCGCGTTCGCGGCCGGCCGACCGGCGTTACCGATACATCTGGCATGAGTCGCATCATCTATGGCTTCGTGATCGCGTCGCTGCTCTCCGTCGCCCATGCCGGCGAACCGTGCGGGCACTGCAGCCACTGCAAGAGGACGGCGGCAGGCAACGAAACGCCTTACGGCGACACCGGCTGCGGTCCGCGGTACTGCGGGGCCAAGCACGATGAATGCTGGGCGCCCGATCCATGCGACGCCTGTGGACGGTGGAAGGGGTGCAACGGCACCCGCCAGATGCCTGAGAAACTCGCCCCCTGGCAACTGCCGCCGGGCCGCGGTTTCCAGAGCGGGCAGGATGTCGGCTACCGATCGGCGCCCTGCGGCACCTGCAACCCCTGCGGGCCTCAGTTTCCCTGGATCTTCTGACGCTCCGCCACGAGCGTGGCCGCGAACGTGATCTCGTCACCGCGGTCTCGGCAGGCGCGGCGGAGGAGTTCCCACTCGCCCGACGCTGCGGCAAGATCGACGAGCGAGGGCAGTGCTGCCGCAGCCTGAAGTGGGCTCGGCATGCCGCGGTCGTCGCGAGGCCGTGAGATGGCCACGTGCAAGGCCTCCGCGGGCCGGCCCAGCCGTGCCAGCAGCAGCATGAGGACGTCGTGCGGGAGCGAGCCGGCTTCGGGTTCGGCCGTCACCGCTGCCGAACGGAAGAAGCGGATTGCGCGGTCGACATCGAGCCCGAGTTGGCTGCCGTAGAAGAGCCGCGACGCCTCACCCACGTTCTCGAAGGGGGGCTCGCCGGGATAGACGAGTTCGGCTGGTAGCCGGCAGGCGTAGGTGGCGAGTTCCCAGCCGCGGCGGATCGTCGGCTCGTCGTCACAGAGCCTTGCGATCCTGAGCACCGACTGCAGGTGCGAGATGTCCACGTGGAGGCCGATCTCGCCGGTATCGAGGGCATCGAGGAGCGCGGGAATCGTCGCCGGGCTTGGCGCGGCGATGCCCCGGGTCTCAAGGTCGCGGAGGAGGTTTTCCACCAGTTCGGCATGCAGGTGAGCCACGAGGACACTCGCCGCGGGCCGCTGGCGAGCTGCCGGCAGCCGCGACACGGCCTGCTCGTAGGCGGTGATCGTGTTGCAGGTGCCCTGTGTCGCCAGCACGATCTCGATGCCGAGCGCCGGATCGGCCGCGTCCCAGAGGACGACGCCGAGCGTCTCCTGGAGCACCCGGTCGGCTTCCTCGTTGGTGTGCGCTGTCGCCAGCCGCGGCCGTGCGAGGATCGCCAGTCGCGCCGCCACCTCGGCGGGCTCGGCTGCCGCGCGGAGATACATCCAGCCGGCTGCGATCTGCCCTTCGTCGAGGAGCGGCCAGCCCGCCTCGCGGCAGGCGGCAAGCGACCGCACGTCGAAGGCATCGCGGAGATGCGGCGGTATGTCGCCTGGCGTGCCGACCGGGGGCAGTCCGATGGCGACCCGCGCCTGGATGATCCGCGCGTCGAAGAGGGCGTGCCAGCGCTTCCGCGTGGCGAGCGACGCGGCAAGCGCATCGAGCATCGCGTCGCTGCCAGACGATTCGCAGGTGCGGGCAAGCTCGGCGAAGCGGTCGTCGTCGGTCATCACGTCGCCTCCCGCTGGCGAACCGCCTCGTAGGCGAGCACGGCGGCCGTCACCGAGAGGTTGAGGCTGTCGGCGATCCCGTGCATCGGCAGCCGCACGCTCTCCATGCGGATCATGCCGCTGGCCGCTGCCGCCGACCACGAAGGGGAGAGGCCGTGGGCCTCGCTACCGAGCACGATCGCAGCGGTGCCGCGGAGATCGGCTTCGTGCCAGAGCCGTGTGCCCTCGGGCGTGGCCGCGACCACCGGGCGGCCCTCGCGACGGCACCAGTCGATCGCCTCGGCCGCCGACGCGGTGGCCAGCGGCATCGAGAACACGGTGCCCAGGCTTGCGCGGATCACCGCGGGATTGGCGACGTCGGTGCGGGCGTCGCAGACGATCACGCCGCCGAGGCCTGCGGCGTCGGCTGTGCGGAGGATCGCACCGAGGTTGCCAGGTTTTTCGACGCCCTCGATCACGAACACGGGCCGGTCGGCGGCCATGCGGACGGCGGCGAGCGGACGCGAGGAGAATCGCACCACGCCCACGATGCCCTCGTTGCGTCCGCCGAACGCGACCCGCTCGAAGGCCTTTTCCGACACGGTCGCAATCCGCGTGCCCTTCACGGCGAGCGTCGCGATCCAGTCGGCGAGCGTCGTGCCAAACTCCGCTGTCGTCGGATCGTGCAGGAGGCGGGCATCGACGAATGCTTCGACGATCTCCACTTCCGATGCTGCCGCCCGCGCAAGCTCGCGGCGACCATCCACGAGCGTGAGGCCAGTCGCGCGGCGCTCGTCGGCGTCGCGAAGCGCTGCCGCCTGCTTGATCCGGGGGTTGGCGGGGCTCGTGATGACTTCGGGTGCGTTCATGGGGAAGGATGGCGGCGGGCGTAGCCGCCGAGGGTGAGCGTGCGTCCTACCTCGTCGAGGAGATCAAGCGTGCCGGACTCGAATCGGCCGGCGGGCGGAAGATCGGCGTCGGCGAACGCGTGCATCAGTGTCTCCCGCAGTCGCGGCGGATGCCAGCCAGGCGAATGGCAGGTGAGGAGCGCGGGGCCAGGGGCGGCTGGATCGAGCAATCGGGCGATGTCGGCCACGAGGCCCACGAGGTGGCGGTCGATGGAAAAGGGCTGCCCCTTCGGCCCGTGGCCCCACGATGGCGGATCGAGCACGACGCCGGCAAACTTCCGCCCGCGGCGGAGGCAGCGCGTCACAAACGTGGTCGCATCTTCGCAGATCCACGAGATCGGCAGGTGGTCGAGGCCCGAGGCCACGGCGTTACGACGGGCGAGCGCCACCGACTGCCGCGAAGCGTCGACGTGCACGACTTCGGCGCCGGCGGCAGCGGCGGCGAGGCTCGCAGCGCCTGAGTGAGCAAAGAGGGAGAGGATCGGCATGCCTGTTTGCGCTGTTTCGTGGAGCCATCGCCACTGGTCGACCTGTTCGAGGAACACGCCGACCTGGCCCGAGGGGGCAGGATGGACTTCGAGGGCGAGCGACACGCCGCCCACCGGCACGACGGCGTGCCACGGTTCGGGGATGGCTCCCGGGAACTCCCACGTGCCGCCGCTCGAGCCGTCGCTCCCTGTGGCAACTGGGCCTGCGCGGTAAACGGCAGCCGCCTTTTGCCAGAGGTCCGGAAGCCGGCGGCGGTCGCCAGTCTGCGGCAGCGGTCGGTCCACGAGCACGCCCCCGAGCCGTTCCAACCGGCGGCCTTCTCCCGCCGCGCTGGCTCCGAAATCGACGAGGCTCGGGTCGCGAAACTTTTCGTGCTGTGGGGCGTTCATAGGAAGACGGCAGAATACTGTCGGCCGCGGACTCGCCGCAGGCCGTGGGGCTTTTCCGCTCGTTTCCGAGGACCTTTTCATGAATCGTCGAATCCGGCTCGTTCCGTTCATCGTGTGCGCCATGTTCTCACTGCTGGTGGTCTGCATGGGGCCAGTGCTCGCCATGGAAGTGGGCCCCACGCCGTTCCAGCGGGCGATCGCGTCGTGGATGGGCGTGGTGGCCCTCGTCGCCGAGGAGGGCGCCGAGGCCCAGCAGCACGACGACGAAGACGAAGAGGATGAAGGCGAAGAGGACGAGGACGAGGATGACGATGAAGCTCACCACGGCGGCGAGCGGGCCGAGTGGGGTGGCCGCGGTCGTCGCGGTATGAACGCTGACCGTGGTCCCGGCTCGCATGATCCTCGTGCGCGCGGCCCTGCTCCCCGTGGCCCCGGCGGCCCTCCACCCCACATGCGGATGGAGCACATGCAGCGGATGCGGTCTGACTCACTCGGGCGCGCCAGCGAGATCATCGATCGTCTCGAGCGGATCGAGCGGAAACTCGACGCCGCGCCGCGGGCAACCAATCCATGGTCGCCGCGTCCCGAGGCTCAGGGCCGCGCTGTGCCAGGCGGAGGTTCCGGACCCCTTCCGATGGCTGCGGCCCACCCCGAGATGCAGGAACGGATGCGAACGATGATGCAGGAGGGCCGCAAGCGGATGGCCGAGGCCCACGAAAAAATGGAGCAGGCCAAGAAGAAGTTCGAGGAGATGGAGGATCGCATCAAGAAGCTCGAGGCCGAGGTCGAGCGACTGAAGAGCAGCCGGTAACCAGCGGTCGCGAATCCGAAGGTCTGTGACGGAGTTCGGCAGCGCCGCATTGATCTTCGGCGGCGCCCCAACTTTTGTGTCCGGGGCTGGCCGCGGGTATAGTGCAAAGGTAGACTCGCCGATCGATCCGTTGCACGGGTCCGCGGTTGGCCATCCGGATTCTCCGGCGGCCGAACGGCGACGCGGGTGTTTTCCGTCGGAGCAATCCCATGGGACGCACCGCCTTCCCCCGGTTTCTTACACTGGTTGGTCTGATCATCACCTCGGCCGTCTCCACGGCGGCCGAGAAGGTGGTGTTCAACCGGGACGTGCGGCCGATCCTTTCCG
>Ga0082207_1000639_pt1 | contig 19217 bp, 20 predicted proteins | sample LakMenEpi10Aug09_FD_71540 | JGI IMG/M metagenome (GOLD analysis project Ga0082207, IMG submission 71540)
GAGATCTCGTTCTGAGTCCTTGGAGTTTGCCCTCCTTGGTCTGCTCTCACAAGGTCCATTACATGGGTATGAGCTACGAAAGCGAATGAGCGCCATTTATGGACCATTTCGCGCTTTGAGTTTCTCTGTTTTGTATCCGCAGCTTCGCAAAATGCTTGAGGCAAATTTAATTGAGGAGTCATTTGCAGATGCTGGTGGCTTATCTAGGAGATCTCGAATTGTTTACGACTTAACTACAAAAGGCAGAGAGCGCTTTTCATCCTTGATGCAAAGTGCTGGTCCAGATTCCTTTGAGGATGAGGGGTTTGAGGTGCGCTTCGCATTTTTTGGACCAACGCCACGAAATAACCGGGTAAGAATTTTAGAAGGACGCCATCGCAGATTAGTTGAGAAGGCTGAAATTGTGCGAAAGGACTTAGGAAAAATTCCAGAGGGTATTGATACCTATTTAGTTGAGTGGCGCCGTCACTCATTGGAATCAGCAGAGCGAGAGATCGCTTGGCTGGAAGAGATGATAAAAACCGAAAGGAAGAGCTCGTGAGCGTAGAAAATAAAGGGGAGATCCGGGTAGCAATAGTTGGAGTAGGAAACTGCGCCAATTCATTGATCCAAGGAATTACCTACTACAAGGATGCTACTAACGAAACCGAGATTCCTGGTTTGATGCACCCTGTTCTTGGTGGCTATCACATTAAGAATATTAACTTTGTCCTAGCCCTAGATGTTGATGCCAAAAAAGTGGGCTTAGATCTAGCAGATGCGATTTGGGCAAGTGAGAACAACACAATTAAGTTTGCAACAGTTGCTAAGACTGGTGTCGTGGTAAAACGAGGAACCACACTCGATGGTCTTGGCCGTTACTACAAAGAGACGATTAAAGAATCAGATGCAGCTCCAGTTGATGTGGTAGCTGAACTAAAGGCGAATAAGGTTGATGTTTTAATCTGCTATTTGCCAGTTGGCTCTGAAGAGGCAGCAAAGTTTTATGCCCAGTGCTCAATTGATGCTGGCTGCGCCTTTGTTAACGCCCTACCAGTCTTTATCGCCTCTGATCCAGTTTGGGCCGATAAGTTCACTAAGGCTGGAATTCCAATTGTTGGCGATGATATTAAATCCCAGGTTGGCGCAACTATTACCCACCGAATCATGGCAAAACTATTCCAAGATCGCGGTGTTCATCTAGATCGCACCTACCAATTAAATGTTGGTGGAAATATGGACTTCAAAAACATGTTGGAGCGAGATCGCTTAGAGTCTAAGAAGATCTCTAAAACTCAATCAGTTACCTCACAATTAGATTACGACTTAGGTGATAAGAATGTGCATATTGGGCCATCTGATTACATTCCATGGCTAGATGATCGTAAATGGGCATATGTTCGGCTTGAGGGTCGAGCATTTGGAGATGTGCCATTAAATCTTGAGTACAAGCTTGAGGTATGGGATTCACCAAACTCAGCTGGCGTAATCATTGATGCACTTCGTTGCGCCAAGATCGCCTTAGATCGCAAGATTGGTGGACCACTACTTTCACCATCTAGCTACTTTATGAAATCACCACCTATTCAATACACCGATGAGCAGGCCTACCAAAAAGTAGAACAGTTCATTGAAGGAAATATCGAAAGATAAAAATAAGTTAGCAAGTAAAAACCCCTAAGGTGTTTTAAGCCTTAGGGGTTTTTGCCCTCTTGGAGAGTGAGGGCCTTAAATCGTCGCGTCAGCTTCTACGCGACGAATGTGCGCAAAGCCAAGTAGGGATAGAACCAGCATCAACACGCCACTGGCTGCTGCTGCCCATGCGGCATACATTGCAATTTGGCCGATCTGCCAAAATGCAAATGAATAAAGTAAAAGGCCACGTAATGTCTCGCCCATAAACAAGGATGTGCGTTGACCCATTAATGTTGCCGCTTCAGTTGAAAGTTGCATATTTGCTGGCTCAGCCTTTGATTTAGCAGATGCAGCTAATGCCAAACTGCTCACCTCAGAGTAAACCTTGCCACCGGCAATTGCCTTAAGGTGTGAGCCGATATAAAAATCAGCGTAAACCTGGGCTTGTTTGCCAGTAGTAAGTGGCATGTTAGAAAAAGGTGCAAGAGCTGATTGCGCCTCTTCAGATAATGCTTTAAAGCCAGCACTATCTTGATCTGGCATTGTAATTTTTTGCTGAGATAGTTGAGTTGCTACAGATTCATCAGCAAAGGATGCGCCCCAGTTAAGAAGAGCGGCTGCAACAAATAAAAATACAGAAAGGCCCAAACCGACAAAGCTGACGATTCGATCGAAGGTGCGACGTTTCATTATTAATTTCTCCTATTTTCTCCAGTTGTACTGCTGTTAAGAAGCTATGTGCTTCTCACTGCTATTAATACTCCTGAATCAAATTAGGTATGAGAGTTTTTAGTGGGGGTGGCACTTAGGTAGAAATTATGAGTGGCAGCACTTAGATATAAGTCACAAAATTATGAAAAAAGAGTTAATCCACGTGCTTTCCGCAAATTTGTTCTCCATTAGGTCCAACAGTTAAATGGCTGCAAGCAATTCCCAATTTATCAAATGCTTTATCGCCAAAGTGTGATCGGTATGCCAAAGCTAGAAGTACTCGTACATTTACCTCACCATTTGATTTAATCCCAAAGGCGTGAGCAACCCTGGATACTGTGTTCTCAATGACCTTTTCAGTGTGTGCGGTTGTTTTCGCGATTGCAGAGTTGGTTAGCCCATCACAGAGATGTTCACAGACCAACTGCTCAAACGGGGTTAGCTCCCGTAGCAGGATATTTACATCCAAGGTCACTCTCCAATGATCTGACCCCTATTGTGCTCCTTAAACTGGCCATTCTCCAACAAGGTGGAAAGAGGGCGATTTCGGCTTACTATTACGCCATGAGTTTTATCAAATCAGAGCAGATTGGCGCAGTTTTGCGCCTGACCTTAGATCGACCAGAGAAGAAAAATGCGATTACGCAAGAGATGTATCAAACTTTGGCAAACAAAATTAATGAAGCGGCCTCAGATTTTGGGATTCGAGCAGTGGTTATTGCCTCAAACGGAGATTCATTTACCGCTGGAAATGACATAAATGATTTTGCTAATGATCCACAAATGGACTCTGGCTCACCAGTTTTTAACTTCTTATTTGCCATTCATAATTTTCCAAAGCCACTTATTGCAGCAGTTAAGGGTCGAGCAGTTGGAATTGGCACCACTATGTTGATGCACTGCGACTTAGTTACGGCAAATCCTGATACTAAATTTTCGATGCCCTTTGTCTCACTTGGCTTAGTTGCCGAAGGCGGCTCAAGTTATCTATTCCCAAGGCTGGTTGGCCATGCAAAGGCAGCTGAGATATTTTTTACCGGCCGAACATTTTCTGCGCAAGAGGCGCTAGAGATGGGATTGATTAATTCAATCGCCGAAGATGAATTAGCTGCTGCGATGGAATTTGCGCGCGAGATCGCTGAGCAGCCACCAACAGCTGTTATTAACACCAAAGCATTGTTAAAGAGTTCATCTCATGAAGCTTTAAATCAGGTGATACTGGCAGAAGGAGAGTTGTTTAAGATGGCAACGCAATCTGAAGAGGCACAGATGGCATTTATGAACTTCTTGGCTAAAAAGAGTAAGGTCAAGTAATGACATTAGCGGGTAAGCGAATATTTGTAACTGGTGGCTCACGCGGTATTGGACTTGCCATCGCATTACGTGCTGCTAAAGATGGTGCATTCATTGCCATCGCTGCTAAAACTGCTGAAGCTCACCCAAAATTGCCTGGCACAATTTTTACTGCAGCAAAAGATATTGAGGCAGCTGGTGGCAAAGCCTTGGCAATTCAATGTGATATTCGAGATGAAAATCAAATAGCTCAAGCAGTTGAGCAGGCAGCAAATGAATTTGGTGGAATTGATATCTTGATTAATAACGCATCTGCAATCAATTTAACCAATACTGAAAACACTCCAGCTAAGAGATTTGATTTGATGATGGGTGTAAATACCCGAGGTACATTCTTAACCTCACAGGCTTGCCTGCCATATTTGAAAAAGAGTGCGCAAGAGGGAAGAAACCCACATATTTTGATGCTCTCGCCACCATTATCAATGAAGGGCAAATGGTTTAAACCCCATCTGGCTTACACAATGGCAAAGTATGGAATGAGTATGTGTGTATTGGGATTAGCAGATGAGTTAGAGCGAGATGGCATTGGTGTTAATGCGCTATGGCCAAGAACTGCAATTGATACCGCTGCTTTAGCAATGATTCCAGGGGTAGATACTGCATTTTGCCGAACCACTGAGATTATCTCTGACTCAGCCTACATAATTCTAAATCGAGCAGGAAAAGAGTGCTCTGGTAATTTCTTTATTGATGATGAGGTGTTGGCCAGTGAAGGAATAGTTGATTTAGATAAATACGCGGTAGTTCCTGGCACTAAAGAGTTTATAAAAGACTTATATGTTGATTAGAGGCTAAATCCAACTGGTAGCTCTAATCTATGTTTTTTTAGAAGCGCACTATCTTTAAGTAAATCAGATGTTTTACCATCTGCTGCAATTACGCCGCCAGAAAGAATCAAAGCCCGCTCACATAACTCATTGGCATATGGCAGATCATGGGTAACCATGATCATTGTGATATCTAGGGATCTTAAAATATTTGCTAACTCACGCCTACTTGCTGGATCAAGATTTGATGAAGGCTCATCTAAGACTAATATCTCAGGCTTCATCGCCAAAACTGTGGCAACTGCAACTCTTCTTCGTTGACCAAATGATAAGTGATGGGGTGGACGATCTTTGTACTCAAGCATTCCAACTAAGGAGAGTGAATCTTCAACAACTTTATTTAGCTCACTATCTCGAAGTCCCATGTTGTAGGGACCAAATGCCACATCTTGGCCAACAGTTGGCATAAATAATTGATCATCTGGATCTTGAAAAACGATTCCAACCTTTGATCTGATTTGCTTTAGCGCTGCCTTATCACTGCTATCTACTAATTTGCCAGCGACAAAAACTCTTCCATGACCAGAGGATAAAATCCCATTTAGGTGCAAAATTAAGGTTGTCTTACCAGCACCATTTGGCCCAAGGAGTGCAACTCTCTCACCACGCTTTATCTTTAGATTTACTCCATATAAGGCTTGGTTGCCATCTGGGTAGGCAAAAGCTAACTCTTCAATAACTAAGGAGTTGTCATTACTACTCATTGATTTATCCTAACCATCTACTAAGTAGTGAGATCACCAAGGCAAGAGTTGGAATAGAAAGGGCAACTACCCAATGCTTTGGATAATTTGGCACTCTCTCTTCCTTTGGCAGATCTCCCAGGTAGCCGCGGGCAATCATCGCTAGATGAACTCGCTCACCTCTTTCATAGGATCGAATGAAAAGAGCTCCAGCAGCAGTTGCAAGTACTGGCCACTGCTTAATTCCAGTTGCTTCAAATCCTCTAGCTGATCTGGCAACTGCCATTCGTTGCATCTCATCATTTACTACATTTATGTAGCGAAGCATGAAGGATGCAATCTGCACCATTGGAGTTGGCATTTTCAAAATCTCAAGTCCGCGCAAAATTTCTCGGGCAGTAGTAGTTCCAGAGAGGTTAATCGCTACCAAGATACCCAGCGTGCCTTTAGCAACGATGCTAGCTCCAGCTAGTAAGCCATCTCGGTACAAATTTAATGAGCCAATCTCAAACCGCTCACCACTGCCAAAAAAAGGCATCAATAGGGCAAAAAATATAAAGGGAATCTCAATTAAGGATCTCTTTGCAACTGTAGTTATGGGTAACTTAGCGATCTGAGTAACTGAAATAATTATTAAAAAGAAGGCGATAAATGCTGGCCAATTTGAGATATCGGTTGAAACCGCCACAATTATAAAGAGCAGGCCAGCAACAATTTTAATGTGTGCTGGTATTTGATGAACTATTGAATGCCGGTGAAGATAAAGTCGCTCGCCAACATCATGACCATGGTGATGATCGGATTTCTCTTTAGGAGCTAAATTATTGATTTTTACTTGGCGCTTTCTTTCGAATCAGCATAAATAAGCCCATAGCAACCAGCGCAGTAGCTACAACACCGATTAGGCCTGCAAAGCCAACTGAAAGACGAGCATTTTCTAATCCGGCAATACCGTAATCAGATAAAGTGAAATCACCAAAGGTGTGATCTTCTGCAGTCTCAATGAACCCCACATCTTCAGCAACTTTTTCCAAACCATCAGGGGATGAGGATGCGTAGAAAGAGGCACCACCTGCTAGCAAAGCGCTAATTAGTAAAGCTGATGCGTAGAATTTACGATTTGAAATCTTCATCTACTAAGACCTTATCTCCAGGGTGGTATTTTTCTTATCCCAACCAAAAACTAAGTCAGATCTGCTTGCCAACACAGCACTTACGGTAAGTGCGGTAATGATTGCCTCACCAATACCAATCAGAATGTGGGTTCCAACCATTGCGTTTAAAACTGCCCCTACAGAGAAGGTAGCGTTTGCACCAATTGCATATTGAATTACAAATCCAACCGCAGCAGCTGGAACTGAGATAAGTGCTGAAATGAAGGTTGCTACCACCAGCCAAGATTTAGTTTTAGGAAGGATCTTTTTCAAAAGCATAAATACTGCAAAACTCACCCAAACACTGATCACTGCCATATTGAAAATACTTAAGCCAAGTGCAGTTAATCCACCATCGGCAAATAAAAATGCTTGAATTATTAAGACAACAACAAGCGCCAAGGTGGCTGCGTAGGGTCCGACTAAGACCATCGCAAGTGCTGCGCCAATTAAATGGCCACTAGTTCCAGCAGCTACTGGAAAATTAAGCATTTGAACTGCGAAAATAAACACTGCAGTTAATCCAGCAAGGGGAGCACTTTGCTCACTTAGCTGCCGTCTAGCTCCTTTGACTGCGCCGGCAACGGCTACGGCTGAGGCAGCAGCAAAGGCGGCTGAGGTTGGCAGGTCGATAAAGCCATCTGGGATATGCACGACCCTATGTTATTGCAAACGATTTGCATCTGCAACAAATACCCATAAAGAGTTGCTACTGTGTCTTAGTGAGGAATTCCAAACTCAAAATCAGTTTTGTAGCCACCTTATTCGGGGCGCTAGCAACTGTCGCAATTGGTTTAACACCTGCTGTTGCCCACACAAATCTCATAACTCAAACTCCTGAGGCTAATTCTCAAATTGCCAGCTGGCCCGCCCAGATTACTTTGGAGTTTGATGAGCAGTTACAAAATTTAGGTGATGAGAAAGCTAATTTCCTAGTTGTAAACAACGCAGCAGGGGATCAGGTTAGTGAAAATGATGAAACCCTTGTAGGTAACACAATTACTGTGACCCTCTCACCAAATCAGGTGCAAGGTCCGGTGTTGGTTTACTACCGAGTGGTATCAGGGGATGGTCACCCAGTAGAGGGTGAGTACACATTCACTTATGGAATTGGTGTAGAAACTGCTGAAGGAGTAGTTGAAGAGGAAACAACTGAGTACCCAATCGCAGTTTATTTAGCTTCTGCTGTCTTTATAGTTTCTGGATTGTTTTTTGCTATCTACTCATATCGCAGAAGAAGTAGGATTTAAAAAAATAATGCCCCGGTGGTTAACCGAGGCATTATCTGCAATCTCTTAGAGATCGTAGTAAAGCTCAAACTCAGCTGGATGTGGTCGCAATCTGACGTAATCCACCTCTTGCTTGCGCTTGAAGTCAATCCAGGTATCAATTAGATCCTTAGTAAATACCCCACCGCGAGTTAAAAACTCATTATCTCGCTCTAAGTTATCAAGTACGGCATCAAGTGAGCCAGGAACCTGTGGGATAGATTTTGCTTCATCCCCCTCCAACTCATATAGATCTTTATCTACTGGCTTTGGTGGCTCAATCTTGTTTTGAATTCCATCTATTCCAGCCATCAACATCGCAGCGAATGCTAAATATGGATTAGATGATGGATCTGGACAACGGAACTCAATTCGCTTGGCCTTTGGATTAGATCCAGTAATTGGAATACGAATACAAGCTGATCGGTTTCTAGCTGAGTAGACCAGATTTACCGGGGCTTCATACCCTGGAACTAAGCGCTTATATGAGTTAACTGTTGGATTAGTAAAGGCAAGCAAACTTGGTGCGTGCTTTAACAATCCTCCGATATACCAACGAGCCATATCTGAAAGATTTGCATATCCATCTCCCCAGAACAATGGTTTGCCATCTTTCCAAAGTGATTGGTGAACATGCATACCGCTGCCGTTATCGCCAAACAATGGCTTTGGCATAAAGGTTGCAGTTTTACCAGCTGCCCAAGCGGTGTTCTTAATGATGTATTTAAACTTCATTAACTCGTCCCCAGCTGTCAAGATATCGCTGAAGCGGTAGTTAATCTCCATCTGGCCAGCTGTGCCAACCTCATGGTGAGCTCGCTCAACTAGTAAACCAACCTTGCCAAGATTCATAACCATCTCATCGCGAAGATCTGCAAATTGATCAGTTGGTGAAACTGGGAAGTAACCGCCTTTAATTCTGGTGCGATAGCCACGGTTTGGTGTGCCATCTGCATCCTCTTCAATACCGGTATTCCAAGCACCTTCATAAGAATCGATATGGTGGAAAGCTTGATTCATACCAGTTAAAAATCGGATGCGATCAAAGACATAAAACTCTGCCTCTGGTGCAAAGAAAGCGGTGTCGGCAATTCCAGTGCTGCGCATAAATTCAACTGCTTTTGCAACAATACCGCGGGGATCTCTTGAGTATGCGGTGTTGTCATCTGGGTTATGTACGGAGAAGAGGATGATTAAAGTTTTTTCCTTACGGAATGGATCAAGATAAGCAGATGATGGAACTGGTAATAACTTCATATCTGATTCATGGATTGATTGGAAGCCTCTAATTGATGAGCCATCAAACATTAAGCCATCTTTAAAAACGCTCTCATCAAATGATTCCACCGGCACATTAAAGTGATGTTGAATACCTGGTAGATCGATAAATCTGACATCAATCAACTTCACATCATTCTTTTTGATGTAATCGAAGATCTCTGTGGAATTCTTAAACATCTATTCTCCTTGGATAAATTTTGCTGAAAGAAGGGCGACATTGCTCCGCTTCAGATGGGTAAAACCTAGTAGAAATTAATGAAAAGTCCGTAAAGCACGTGTTACATCTATGTTTCGCTTACCCCAGGTGGGCTAGGGTTGCCCGCATGAGTTGGGAAAATAACCCGAGTTTGTTGCCAGATGCCTCCCTGGGTAGGCGGCTATTAGCCCTGGTGATTGATTGGACGATGTGCCGATTAATTGCAGCCCTGCTTAGCCCGTCGGTGATTCCAGATAACACCTTCTCCACCCTGATCATTTTCTACCTTGAGGTCTGTTTATTCACCATAACTTTTCAAGCATCAGCTGGCCAGAGAATTATGGCGATTAAGGTTGTTACCTATCCTGATCAACGACGGGTTAGGCCAACAAAAATTCTGTTGCGCACATTGCTGATCTGTTTAGTACTACCGGCAGTCTTTACCAACAATGGCAGAGCACTTCATGATCACTTTACAAATAGCCAAACAGTTAGAGAGCGTTACTAAACCCTACCTACGTGGCATCTTAAGATTTGTTGGCATTGGACCCTTAGGCATTGGCAGATTTAAGCCACCAACTGATTTCAATCTAGCTCGCACCTCTCGAAGTTGCACAGTACTTAACTTCTTTGGCAATTTCTTTAAGTGTTTTTGCAATTTTCTAATTGAAACCTGGCCTTGAGCGCTACCAACCACAATCTCAGTTACTGGCACTCCAGATAAAAATCTCTCCATCTTTCGTCTTTCATCCTGCATTAATGACTTAACACCAAAGCCACCCTCGCCAACTAAAATAATGCCAGCTTTAGCAGATACTCGGTGGACCATATCTTGATCGCGGTTAACATTTACTGCTGGTGTGGTTAAAAAGCCTCTGCGAATGGACATTAAAACACTTGCCCCAGCGCCGACCTGACCTTCAATTGATGAGAATGCAGCTGAGTTTGCATAGCGAGTGAAGAGAAAAAACGCCGCCAAAAATGCCATGGGTAGCGATAAAAAGCCAGCATAAATTGGATGACCTAAATTATTACCAATAATAATTCCAAAGGTTAAAACTAAGATGAAAACAACGGCACACCAAAGAATTGATAGGGGAGAGTCCTTTTTAACTAATCGATAAGCATCCTTTACAACCGCTAATTGGGATTGTTTTTTTGGCGCATCAGCTTTACCAGCCGCAGCTGCTGCTTCCTTCTTTTTCTTTCTTCCAAACATCTCTCTCCCTTACTTAACTGCCCGGGCAGCCATCGCTTGGTTGTACAGGCGACCTGCTCTATAGCTAGAACGTACCAATGGACCACTCATAACACCAAGAAATCCTATTTCTTCCGCCTCTTTACTCAACTCCACAAACTCATTTGGCTTAACCCAACGCACCACTGGATGGTGTTTGGCAGTTGGCCTTAAGTACTGGGTGATTGTAATCAAATCACAACCAGCCCCACGTAGGTCAACTAATGCCTGGGAAATCTCCTCCCGAGTTTCACCCATTCCTAGAATTAAATTTGATTTGGTAATCAAACCAAAATCTCTAGCTTGGGTGATGACCTCTAATGATCTCTCATATCTAAAGGCTGGACGGATCTGCTTAAAAATTCTTGGCACCGTCTCTAAGTTATGTGCAAAGACTTCAGGTCTGGTTTCAAATACCTGATTTAGTAAATGAGCATGGCCACTAAAATCAGGGGCCAACATCTCAACTCCAACACCAGGATTTAAATGGTGAACTTGGGAGATAGTCTCGGCATAGAGCCAAGCACCCTCATCATCTAGATCATCTCGGGCAACGCCTGTAATGGTTGCATATTTTAAATTCATCACCTTTACCGATTCGGCAACTCTTCTTGGTTCATCTCTATCTAATGGCAGTGGCTTGCCAGTATCAATATTGCAAAAATCGCATCTTCTAGTACAGGCCTCACCACCAATTAAAAATGTAGCCTCTCGGTCCTCCCAGCACTCAAAAATGTTTGGACAAGCTGCCTCTTGGCACACCGTATGCAAACCCTCTTTAGCAACTAATGAACGAAGCTTTGTGTACTCAGGTCCCATGTGCGCTCGAGTTTTAATCCACTCCGGTTTTCGCTCAATCGGTGTTTGGGAGTTTCTAGCTTCAATTCGAAGTAACTTGCGACCATTTGGTGCGGTGCTCATTGGGATAATCTCTCTAAAACAGGGGTTAACTGCTTGATTAAAGTTGGCATAACTTCATCAACAGTTACTGATCGATCAAGTTCTTTAGCTAAAGATGTGATCTGCGCATCGGCAATACCACAAGGAATAATTTTGGCGTAAGCAGAAAGATCCGGATTCACATTTAAGGCAAATCCATGCGTGGTTACGCCTTTGGCAACTCGTAATCCGATTGCGGCAATTTTTCGATCTCCCATTTGATCTCTTACCCAAACACCGCTTCGCTCGCAGTAGCGATCAGCCTTGACTCCAAAAAGTTCACACACTTGAATTAATGAAGTTTCTAACTCTCGCACAAAGCCGACTACATCAGCTGAATTCTTTAATCTCAAGATTGGGTAACCAACAATTTGTCCGATTCCGTGCCAGGTTATTTTTCCTCCACGATCAACATCTATCACTGGCGTGTTATCAATAGGACGGTCGACTAATTCAGTTCTGCGCCCTGCGGTATAAACCGACGGATGTTGAAGCATAAGTAATCTATTTTCAATTTGATTATTTGCAATTTTTTCTTGTAACTGTTTTTGCAATTCCCAGGCAGTTAAATAATCAACCACACCAAGCTCTTCAACCTTAAGGCTCTTAACAATAGATATGGTTGAACTCACATGCCTAGCCTAATTGGCTCCTTAATTTTTAGCGAAAGTTTGCTTAAGAGCGCAGGGCTGGTGTGAGCAAAATGGCATGAATGATAGATTTCACCCTCACCAAACAACTTGAAGGGCTCAATTTTCCATGACTACCAAAATCAGATCAAAAGGCTCCGTTAAGGGTCGCAAACCACTTTGGATTGCGATTGTGGCCATCATCGCCTGGTTAGGTATCTCATCTGTTGCAGGACCAACATTTGGAAAACTCTCAACAGTTCAAGAAAATGATAACGCTGCTTTTTTGCCCGATAACGCTGAGTCAACGCTGGCTGGCAAGGTGACGGTTAAATTTACCGACAGCTCAAATGATCAAATCCCAACTTTGTTAGTTTTTTTAGGTGATGTTGATCCCAAGAAAAACCCTGCCAAACTAATTGAAATTCAAAATTATTTAGACAAATTAGGCGAGAAGATTTTGCCAGAATCAGGCAAGCCCATTAGTTCTTACATAGTGCCAGGATTTCCTATACAAGCGGTTCCTTCAGAGGATGGTAAAGCAGCGCTAGCGAATATAGCTCTTGATTCCAAGATTGGTGAAGAAAATATTGAAGAGAAACCAACTTTACCTATTCTCATTGAATTTATTCGTGAGGATTTAAAGAAAAATTTTGAGGCGAAGAGTCTGACAACGCATGTAACTGGATTTGGTGGAATTTTTGCAGATTTGTTTAGTGCTTTTGGATCAATTGATACAACCTTGCTGTTAACAACATTGATAGTTGTATCAATTATTTTGATTGTTGTTTATCGATCCCCATTACTCTGGATTCTGCCGTTGTTTACCGCGGTTACAGCATTGTCATTAGCTGGAACTTTGGTTTATTTCCTTGCAAAGGCGGGGACTATTGATTTGAATGGACAGTCGCAAGGAATTCTTTCGGTATTGGTTTTGGGTGCTGCAACTGACTATGCCTTGCTGCTCATTGCCAGGTATCGAGAAGAGTTGCATCATCATGAGTCAAGATATGACGCGATGAAAGTCTCACTGCGTGGCGTGTTTGAACCAATACTTGCCTCAGGATCAACTGTCATTGCCGGTTTATTAGTGCTACTCCTAAGTCAGTTGTCAGGTAACAGAGGTTTAGGCCCAGTAGGTGCAATTGGAATTGCCTCAGCCATGATTACCGTCCTTACATTTTTGCCAGCGCTTTTAGTAGTTTTTGGTCGCTGGATTTTTTGGCCGAAGGTTCCACGTTTTGATGATGTTGATGAACAATTAGGTGGTATCTGGGCAAAAATTGGTGCTGCAGTAGAAAAGAATCCAAAGCGAATTTGGATTTCAACTGCATTAGTACTAACGATTTTTGCTGGTTTTTCCTTTACCCTTAAGGCTGATGGTTTAGCCAATACTGAGGCTTTCACCACTAGAACTGATTCTGTAATTGGACTTGAAAAATTGGGCGAGCACTTCCCGAGTGGCGAGGGATCTCCCGTTGAGATAGTCGTGAAAGAAAATGATGTTACTGCTGCAACCTCAGCTCTTCTTACTGTTGCTAACGTTGCATCTGTCGAACCAATTGTCGCCGGTCAAAAGATTCCAGGACAACCTATTCCACCAATCAAAGTGGTAGAGGGCAAAGTATTGCTAAATGCTACTTTAAAGGTTGCTCCTGACTCGGTTGAGGCTAGAAATACAATTCCTCAGATCAGAGAAGCTGTTCATGCTGTGGATAAGGAAATTTTAGTTGGCGGTGGTACTGCAGTTCAATATGACACCGATGTGGCATCACGTCAAGACAATAGACTGATCATTCCAATCGTGCTGGTGATTATTGGAATTATTCTAGGCTTGTTACTGCGAAGCATTTTGGCTGCCGGCATTCTTTTGCTGACAGTTGTGCTTTCATTCATGGCTACCCTTGGTGTGTGCCAATTAGTCTTTGAGCATGTATTTGGATTTGCAGGTGCGGACGCATCATTCCCACTCTTTGCCTTTATTTTCTTAGTGGCGTTAGGAATTGATTACAACATCTTCCTGATGACTAGAGTTAGAGAAGAGGCTATGAAGATTGGTACTCGCAAGGGTGTAATTAAGGGATTAACGGTAACTGGTGGGGTAATTACCTCAGCTGGAATTGTTTTGGCTGCAACATTTGCCGTCCTTGGTATCTTGCCACTGGTATTCCTAGCTCAACTTGGCTTTGCAGTTGCCTTTGGCGTATTGCTGGACACAATAGTTGTTCGATCCTTGTTGGTTCCAGCGTTGGTTCACGTGATGGGACCAAAGATTTGGTGGCCATCAAAGTTGCAATATGAGGGTAAGAAGTAGGATCTAAGTATGGCTCCCCGCGTTGGTATCGCAGGATACGGTTTAGCGGGGCGGTACTTTCATGCACCACTTTTGCGTGGAGCAGGTTTTGAAGTTGCGGCAATACTTACAACTAATTCTGCACGTATCTCAAATGCCAAAACTGATTTCCCACAAGCAGAAATTGTTAAAAATATTGATGATCTACTAAATTGCAAACTAGATCTACTTGTTGTTGCCTCCACAAATAATGTTCACGCAGCGCAAGCTATAGCCAGTTTAAAAGCTGGAGTGCCAGTTGTAGTTGATAAGCCAATGGGGCGAACTTTAAAAGAGACACAAGAGATAATTGATGTGTCAAAACAAACTGGCGTACCAGTAACAACCTATTTCAATCGTAAGTGGGATTCAGATTCTTTGACTATCAAGAAAGTTTTAGCAGATGGTGTCTTGGGAAAAATCTTTCGGTTGGAGTCAAGGTTTGAAGTTTTTAAACCAAAATTAAAGGGAGATTCTTGGCGGGAAAATCAAAGCGCAGCTGAAGGTGGGGGAAATCTTCTAGATTTACAGCCACATCTACTCTCAACTGCTCTTGATTGGTTTGGCCCAGCGGAGTTGATCTCCTCATCCGTTAGATCAATTCGAGGTGCGTCAGATGATGACATAGTTTTAGTACTCAAACATAAAAATGGAGTTGATTCATACTTATCAGCAAGTGCGATTATGGGAGCAGCTGGTCCAAGAATTAGATTAGTTGGTGATCAAGCAACATTAATTATTCAGGAGCTAGATCCACAAGAGAGCCTGCTTAAAGCAGGGGGACAACCAGTAGATGGTAAGTGGCAACAGAGCACCAAGTCACAAGCTTTTATTCACAAGGGCTCTGAGGTGATCCCTTTCCCAAGTATTGATGGAAATTACACCGAGTTTTATTCGCTAGTAAAAGCAGCATTATCTGGTTCACCTTGGCCAGTTACCACCGATGAAGCGTTAGCGGTTGCAAAGATTATCGATCAAGCACGTGAAATTAGCTTTAGATAAGAATGAATTTTGATTGCATAGTAGTTGGTGCAGGCCTTGCCGGCCTTACCGCAGCACGTGCGGTGCAGCAGGCGGGTATCTCAGTTTTACTACTTGAAGCAAGTGATCAAGTTGGAGGCCGGGTTAGAAGTGATGTAATTGATGGGTTTATTTGCGATCGTGGGTTTCAAGTGATTAACCCTAAGTATCCCCAAGTAGTAAAAAGTAATGTAATCAAAGAGTTAGATTTTAAGTACATATCTGGAAAAATTAGGTTGGCAGATGAACAAATTAAGGTTGGCTATAGCCTCTCAACATTTTCACCAAAGTTAGGATCAATAAATCAAAAGTTAAGGTTTCTCAAATTTGTTGCAAGCCCAAAGGTTAAAAATGAGAAGAGTTTTGGACACTACGCAACCGAGTTTCCAGATCTCTATCAAAAGGTATTAAAACCATTTTTATCAGGTGTTTTTTTAACAGACCCACAAGAGATCGCATCTGATGTAGCACAGCAGATCTTGCGTAGTTTTGTAAAATCTTTGCCTGGGGTTCCAGCAGCTGGTGTGGGGGAGTTTTCCAGAGCCCTGGCAAAGCCGATCCAAAACCTGAATTTAAATGAGAGTGTGCAATCTGTATCAAATGGTCAAGTAACAACTAATCAAGATACTTATCGAGCTCGATATGTAATTGTGGCAACAGATCCGACTACCGCAGCTCAACTACTAAGTGGTGTGCAGTTGCCTAAGATGCTTTCTAGTACAACCGCTTACTTTGCAACAAATCAACTACCGAGTGATTCAAAAAATCTAGTCGTATCTAGTAAATCAAAGTTAGTTAACTCAATAGTGATCAGCCAAGTTTCAAAGAAATACGCACCAGATGGTCAACACTTAGTAAGTGCAACCTCACTTTCACCGATTACTGAAAGTGTCTTTCGTAAAGAGCTCGCAGAGATTTGGCAGCTGAATACCCACTCTTGGGAGTACGTGGCAAGGTATGAGATAAAGCAATCTCTTCCAGCTCACCTGCCTGGGGTGAGTAAAACAAAGAGTGCAAAGTTTTCAGATCAGATATATCTTGCCGGAGATCATATGGCTGTGCCATCCCAGCAAGGTGCTATGCAGAGTGGCTTTTTAGCAGCGCGAGCGATTAATCAACTAATTCAGTAAGTGCAGCAAGAAGGTGTGGGTAGTCAAACTCAAAATCGTTATCTAGCAAGACCTTTGGCATAACTTTTTTTGATCCTAGAATTTCAGTTGAAAATCCACCCAACACAGCACGAAGTGCAAAGGCAGGTGCAGGGAAAAATGCCGGCCGCTTTAATGCTCTGGCTAGAGCTGCAGTGAACTGTTGGTTAGTAACTGGATTTGGTGAGGTGATATTAACTGGGCCCTCGATTTTGGAATTCATTAAAAAAATCATCGCTCGAATCTGATCATGCAAAGTAATCCATGACCACCACTGTTTTCCGGAGCCTAACTTTCCGCCCAAACCAAATTTAAAGATAGGCAACATCCTGCCTAACGCACCCCCGGTTGGATCTAAAACTAAACCTGTTCTTAACTTAACTGTTCGAACGCTAGGAGCTTGGTTTGCAACTAACTCCCACTCGCGGCAAACAATAGATAAAAAGTCCTCACCACCACGATCTGTTTCAGTTACTGATCTATCGCCAGTTTCACCGTAATAACCAATTGCACTAGCAGAGATAAAGACCTCTGGTTGGATTTGCTCGCATGCATTGGCAATTGTCGTTGTGCTGAGCAATCTTGAGTTTAAAATTTCTGATCGATAAGCAGCAGACCAACGTTTATCTCCAACACCAGCTCCTGCAAGATGAAATACTGCATCTGCGCCCTCTAGCCCAGCTAAATCGATCTCGCCTTTAAGAGGATTCCAACTTACCTCATCAGCTACTCGGGCAGCTCGTCTAACAACTTTGATTACCTGGTGGCCATCACTTTTTAGTTGCGCACAAAGGGCGCTACCAATTAATCCAGATGCGCCAGTTACGGCGATTTTTTTCTGTTTAGCCAAGTTACAAACCTAAATCAGATTCGAATCGACCCTCTTCTAATCTTTCTTTTAATGTTACTAAGAAACGTGCTGCATCAGCGCCATCAACGACACGGTGATCATAGGAGAGGGCTAGATAGACCATGGATCTAATTGCAATGGTCTCGCCACCATCTGCACCCTTAACAACCATTGGTCTTTTAACAACTGCGCCAAGACCCAAAATTGCAACCTGTGGCTGATTAATGATCGGTGTATCAAACAATGCTCCACGTGATCCAGTGTTTGTGATGGTGAATGTTCCACCACCTAACTCATCTGGCGTAATTTTGTTTTCACGAGTTCTAGCGGCCACATCAGAAATCTTTCGGGCAATTCCACCCATGTTTAGATCCCCAGCATCTTTAACTACAGGAACTAGTAAGCCGCGATCGGTATCAACTGCTACACCTAAATGCTCAGCGCCATGATAGGTAATTTGATCACCTTCAACTGATGAGTTTAAAACCGGGTGTTGCTTTAATGCTTCACATACTGCAACTGCAAAAAATGGCAGGAAGGTTAATTTCACGCCTTCACGGGATTCAAAAGATGCTTTTGCCGCATTACGGAGCCGGTCAATCTTTGTAACATCGACCTCGACAACAGTTGTTAACTGCGCTGATATCTTTAAAGATTCAACCATTCGATCGGCAATTACTTTACGCAATCTTGACATGCTGACAGTTGTGCCACGAAGTGGTGAAACTGCAATTGGTCCACGTGGTGCTACCGCAGTTGAGGCCATAACTGTTGCAGTTGGCGTTGCAGCTGCGCGAGGTGTGGCTGCCAAAATATCCTCTTTACGAATACGTCCGCCAACACCAGTACCTTTAATGGTTGCCAGGTTTACACCAGCTTCAGCTGCTAATTTCCTAACGATCGGTGTTACATAAGCATCATCAGCTCGTGAAGTTGCAGCGGGTGCGCTAACTACTGGTGCAGAAACAATTGGGGTAGAAATTACTGGCGCAGAAACTACTGGTGGGGTAACAACTGGGGGAGCAGGTGGAGTTGGCATAGCTGCAACAGGTGGGGCAGCTACTGGTTTTGCAGCAGGTGCTGCAGATCCTGAAACGCCAATTGATGCTAAACGTGCACCGACTGCAACTGTTGAATCTACCGGCACATCAATACTTAACACAGTTCCAGAAACCGGAGAAGGAATCTCAGTATCTACTTTGTCAGTTGAAACCTCAAGCAGTGCCTCATCGGCTGCAACTGCATCTCCAACCTTCTTAAGCCATCTAGTAACAGTTCCTTCAGTTACAGATTCACCAAGTGCTGGCATCGAAACAATTGTTGCCCCGCTACTTGCTACTGGCGCAGCAGCAGATACTGGAGCAGGAGTTGAAACTTGGGCAACTGGTGCTGGTGTAGCAACTGGAGTTGGTGTTGGAGTTGAAACTGGCGCAGGTGTTGGTGCTGGCGCAGCAGCTTTTGTTGCACCATTAGATTCGGCAATAATCGCTAACTCTGCTCCAACTGCAACCGTGGAATCTACTTGCACAACAATTTTTTGTAATACCCCTGCTACAGGGGACGGAATTTCAGTATCTACTTTGTCAGTTGAAACCTCTAGTAACGGCTCATCAACTGCAATCTGATCGCCCTCTTTTTTTAACCAACGAGTTACTGTTCCCTCAGTTACAGATTCGCCAAGTGCTGGCATGGTTACTGAAAAAGTCATTTAGATTTTAACCTCTCTATTAACCATTTTAACTCTAACCGTGCGCATGAAGTGGCTTACCGGCCAGGGCTAAGTGTGCCTCACCCATCGCCTCAGACAAGGTTGGATGAGCATGAATATGTTGAGCAACATCAGCGGCATCAGCCTCCCAGTTATAGATCAGTTGGGCCTCAGCTAGTAATTCACCAACCCGAGAGCCAACCATATGTATGCCAATCACTGGGCCATTCTTCTTGGCGACTAATTTTACTGAACCTGCGGCCT
>Ga0082207_1000646_pt1 | contig 19085 bp, 17 predicted proteins | sample LakMenEpi10Aug09_FD_71540 | JGI IMG/M metagenome (GOLD analysis project Ga0082207, IMG submission 71540)
TAGGTCCGGACATCCACTATTTGTCCATGAAATACACTCGCCGCTTCCTCGTTGCATCAGTCCTCGTTCTCGCCATGGGGATGCACTCCGCGCGGGCCTGCACCGCATTGATGATCACCGACAAGCAGGGCAACGCCTACAGCGCGAAGACGATGGAATACGCGGCGATGATGCCCTTCGAGATGTCGTATGTCCCGGCAGGAACCAAGGTCGTTTCCGTGGCGCCGGGGAACAAGCCCGGCTTGTCCTTCGAGACGAAGTATCCCGTGTTGGGAGTGAGCGCAGATGCCGGCGTAGGCAATGGCATCAATATGATGGTGGAATCGGCCAATAACCAAGGATTGTCGCTCAGCACCAACGAAATGCCCGGGTCGCAGTCGCCAGCGGGTGCCGGATCCGATGACGCAAAGGCTTTGGCTGCCACCGACCTCGCGCTGTACCTCCTCGGCAACTTCAAATCCGTCGCGGAGGTCAAGGGGGCACTGCAAGGAGGCGCGGTCAGTGTCTGGCTTCCGAAAATTCCGCTCGTGGGAAACATCGTGGCGCCGTTCCACTACATCCTTTTCGATAAAACCGGCGCGGGCATCGTCATCGAATTTTTGGATGGCAAGATGAACGTCCACGACAATCCGGTGGGCGTGGTGACCAATGCCCCGGATTTTCCGTGGCATTTGAAGAATCTGGACAACTACGCACAGTTGACCAATGTGGACAAGAACACCGGCCAATTCGGCCAACTGAAGGTGAGCGCTCCCGACAGCGGCAACGCGCTGGCCAACCTTCCCTCCTCGCAAATCTCGGCAGACCGTTTCGTCAAAGCAGCCTTCTACACTCAATTCGTGCGCAAGGCCGATTCTCCCGATGTCGCCGTGATCACGCTCGGGCACATCATGAACAACTTCGACCGGCCGTATGATCTCTCGATCGACAAGGGTTTCTCGGCCGAAGGAGGAACGCCGGGCACTACCTCGAGCGAAGTGACGCTTTTCACCTGGATGAACGACAAATCGCGCAATCTTTACTTCCTGCGCACGATCGACGCTCTGAACTTCGCCAAGTTCGAGATCGACAAGCTTTCGCCCCTGAAGAGCGTCGTCACCGTTCCGCTGGCGAAAATCAACGACGCCGCGCTCGACGGCACGCAGGTGCTGCTGACTGCCGCAGGGCAATAGGGCAGCGCGATTTTTGCCAGGCTGGGTGAGGGGAGTGCCTGGCCTTTGCAGGGCGGCGCGAAGGCGAAGCCGCCTGCCGAAGACAGCTGCCGGCTCGGCCTATTCCCCCAGGCTGATCTGGCCTCGCTCACCGAGAAGGTGCGCCGTCGTGTCGTGCGATGGTTCCGCATGAAGCGGTTCCTCGACGCCGACGCGGGCGCCAACGGCGTCGTCGAACTCTCACCGTTTGAGTTCCTCGACCGGCTGGCCGATCTTGTGTCGCCGCGGAAAATCCGGCCTTGAGTGTGGATAGGGAGCTCCTCGGCACCTCGAAGCGAGCGTCGCATCCAGCCCGGCCAGCCCCGCCGGTTGCTCCTCGTGATCCGCCCCGCTCGGCCGACGCTTGCCGAAGTGCCATTGGCCGACTAACCCTTGGAAGATGGCCGGGGGTCTGACCAAGGAGAAGTCGTTCGGTCGCGCCAATAGCAGCGGGCGGACTTGAACCGCCGACACCCGGCTTATGAGCATCTCCTCGGTTGCGGCGGATGGGGCTTCGGGGTGTTTCTCGATGGAGTCCGTTCCGGGAAACGAGAAACACGAACTCGTCTCCGAAGACGTCGTAGCAACGCGGGTGTGGTCTGGTGCCGCTGACGCAGAGGCGGACGTCATGGCGGTTGCTTTTGTCAGTGCCTCTTTGTACACTTCTCGACTAACAGCTGTATCGCGGCGTGTTCAGGTCCATTGAGTTACCGAGCGAAGAGAGGCTCGAATGACGTCCCTTGAACAGGCAATCGATCTGATTGGCCGCCTCACGCGTGGCGAGAAGGCGCGGCTGGTGAGAGACATCGTCTCCCAGCTTGACGAAAGTTTTCCCGGGATCGATAGCCGGCCGGATGTCTGTGGCGGTGAGCCTTGCGTGGTTCGCACGCGGATTCCCGTGTGGCTGCTCGTTCAGACGCGTAGGCTCGGGGCCAGCGAGGCGGACCTCTTGCGGGCCTACCCGACGCTGCGGGCACAGGATCTAGTCGAAACGTGGGCCTATTGGCATGCCCACCCGGCCGATATCGAGCAGCAGATCCGCGACAACGAAACCGCCTGAGGACTGCCGCTTCGTGGCCAAGCTGTACACGAATGAAAATGTTCCGCTCCCTGTGGCGGAAGAACTGCGCCGCCTGGGGCACGACGTGATGACCGTGCAGGAAAGCGGCCTTGGCGGGCAATCCGTTCCAGACCATTCGGTGCTGACGTTTGCGATTGATCAGGGTCGTGGCCTGATCACGCTCAACCGCCGGCACTTTGTGAAACTCCACGAAGCGACTCCAGGTCATCCGGGAATCATCGTGTGCACGACCGACAGTGATTTCGTGGCGCTCGCCGCTCGAATCGATGCGGCCGTCCGCGGCACTCCTTCTCTTGCGGGCAAACTGATACGTGTGAATCGGCGACACTGATCGTGTTTCGCCCTGACGCTGCCCCCCAGTTCTCCGGTTGGACAGCCAACCCAACGGCAGCGTTTATCGGCCGTGTAAGCTGCGCTCCCGCCGTCTGATGCACAACCAAGCAATAGCAGCGGCCCTCCACCGCTGCGACCGAACGACTGGAGGGCTCTGCGACTAATCCTAGCGATTTTGCCGCAGCCCGTGTGGTTTTAGGGGGAATTTCTGCCGTGGCCGTGTGGCCCGGCGTCCGCCCTTAAACCGCAGTCCTTGGCTCAGGCCACCCCACCCTTCGTGGTTTGGGAGATGGCCATGAAAAGCCACAAAGTTTTCATTGATTCTGTTTCTACGCCCCCCGCGACCGGCACGTCCGGCGAGGGAAATGGTTCCGTTGACGCCCGCTCGAACCCTGCCGTTCCATCGACGGGCGGCCGCAGCCGGGACAAGGACCGGGAGGAGCGGGGCTTGCCGCCGCGTGACTCCCTCCGGTCGCTCGCCCGCACCTACCTCGAGACGCAGGCCCGGCTCTGGCCGGAGCTGGTCGGCACGCCCGCGGCGCCCGCCATCACGGACGCCGTGGTCGAGGCGATGGCCGACGACTTCGAGCGTCGGTTCCGGGCCCAGACGGTCGACGTGTTCGACCCCGCCGGCCTGCGGCGGGGGTGGGGCGACATTGGCCTCGGCTACGTCCGCTTTAGCGACGAAGGCTCGAATCCCCGGTCGCTCGACCAGCAGCTCAATAACGTGCTGCAGCGGGCCCGCCGCGACGGCGTCTTTATCCCGTGGCACTATGTCTGCGCCGACTACGCGGTGAGTGGCACGCTCGCGTGCCGCCGTGGCTACTCGGTCGCCAAGACGCTCGTGGAGCAGCGGGCGGAGACGGGCGTCGCCTGGTTCATCATCGACGACCTCGGCCGCATGAACCGCAACGCCCTCGAGTCGCTGCGGCTGGGTGAACTGGTCGAGGCGACGCAGGTGCGGCTCATCGGGGCCAGTGATGGCTTCGACAGCAGCAATCAGCAGTCGAAGATCATGCTGGCGATGATGAGCACGTTCAACGAAGTCTTCATCGACCAGTTGAAGGCGAAGGTGAACCGCGGCCAGTCCGACGCCTTCAAGCGGGGCGAGATCGTCCAGAAGCCGGGTTTCGGCTACCGGTTGGTCGACGTGCTGACCGATGATGGCAAGCCCGTCCTCACCCGCAAAGGCACGATCAAGAAGCGGGTGGAGATCGACCCCGAGGCTGCTGAGTGGATCAAGCGAGGCGCGGAGATGATCGTCCACGACAACCGCAGTCCCGGCGCTGTCGCGGTCGTGTTCAACGACAACAACGTCGGCGGAGCCCGGACGTGGTCGAGCAACCGCATCCGCAAGTTGTACGCGCGCACGAGGCTCGTGGGCGTGGAGTTCTTCCGGATGACCAAGCAGATCCGCGACCGAGACACGGGCCACGTGGACGTGGTCGAGAACGATCGTACAGAGTGGATGAGCCGCGAATGCCCAGACATGAGGATTCTCTCGGACGAACTTGCCGAGGCCGTCAAGGCGAAGCTCAATCTGGGCAGCATGCGTTTCGGGAAGAATGCCGCCGACCTTCGGCGTGACGGGAAGGATCCGGGCCGGCGGGTGGCCGTCTACCCGACTGTGCTCGTGCGTCCCGTGTGCGGCGGCTGCGGCAAGCCGATGGCCTTGAGCCGGTCCACCGGCAAGTACAAGAGCTTCGTCTGCTTGAACTCGATCCATGGCGGGCATGGGTGCCGCAACAAGGGCAACAAGTCAGCGCGGATCATTGACGAGGCCGTCCTCAAGGCGGTATCGGCCCAGATCCTCGACGATGGCTTCATCACGGACCTGACGGCTGAGGTAAACATCCGACTGGCGGAGGCGGCCAGGCGGCCCCGGGACACCGAGAAGAAGCTCGAGCAGGAGATCACCAGCCGGCAGCGGCAGGTCTCCCGGCTGACGGAGCGGCTCGAGAAGATCGAGGACGCCGGCGGCCTCGACACCATCTTTATTAAGGTGGCGGAGCTGACCCGGCAGTTGGAGGCGAAGCGGGCGGAACTCAAGGAAGAGCAGCGGCGGAACCGCCGGCCCCCGGTCGCGAGCGTCAAGGAGAAGGACGTGGTGGTGGCCCTGACCCAGCTCCGGGAGGTGCTCCTCGCGGACGTCGGGCGGGCTGCGCCGGTCCTGCAGGCCCTCGTGGGCGACGTGGTCGTGGAGTCCAAGAAGGTCGAGGGACAGAAGCGGCCGGAGATGGTCGCGAAGTTCACGATCGACGGGATTCCGGCCCTTGCCGCGCTCGAACGCGGGAAGGGGGCCGGCGGCGATGATCCAACGGTCGGACTTTGGGAGTTCCTGAATACCGACCGTTGGATAATGCTCGGAAAGGCGCCTCGCGGCCGCCGCGATGCAGTGGTTCCGCTGCGCCGCACGCCGAAATACGAGGCGATGCTGCCCCAGATCGTTGAGATGGCGGATGCCGGGTCGGGCATCGACCTCATCTCGCGGGCGCTCGGCGTTGGCACGGAGGTCGTGCGGGACGCGCTCCACCTGCACCGGACGGAGAAGCGGCCAGCGGGACGGGTCGATGGTCGCCGTCGCCGACCGCGGCAGCTGGGCCAGCCTTTCGTGCCCAAGTATCAGCAGATTGCCGCGGAGGTGGACCGACGCCGTAAGGCAGGCGAGGGATTCGACCGGTTGGCCCGGGAGATGAAGATCAGCCGCGGCACGGTTTTGCGGGCCTACGATTTCGCGAACCGCGACGAGGCCGCCGCCGCAGCCCGCGAGGGCCGAACGCCGACACGTCCGGCCTACACGTGGAGCGATGAATCCCGGGCTGCGAAACGTAAGCCGCGGGATGCGTGACTGCAGTTGGAGCCTGTGGCGCCCGCAGGAGCGTGCGCCACAGGCCTCTCCGACGCGGTCCATAATCCGCCCACACTGCGGCACGGCAAGTTCCCGCCGCTACGAGCGACGTCGGCCGGAGAGGCCGCCGCTCTACAAGGTCGTCGCAGAGCAACTCGAAGGCTGGCTCGAGAATCGAGCGGTCGCTGAGCAGCCCGTTTCAGCGCACGCCGAAGGGGAACTGCGGTCATACCTCACCTGCGGCATCCTCTGCTTCGGATTCGGCAGGGCACGCTGTGCGCGGTGCGGCCAGGGTTTTGTCGTGGCCTTCTCGTGCAAGGGCCGCGGCGTCTGCCCCTCCTGCAATGGCCGGCGGATGGCGCAGGCAGCCGCGCGTCTTGTCGATCGCGTCATTCCCCCGGTACCTGTCCGGCAATGGGTGATTTCGGTGCCAAAGCGACTCAAAGGATTTCTTGCGGACCGGCCCCCGGCCGTCGCGGCCCTGACGCGGATCTTTCTCGGCGAGATCGAACGGGTGCTCTGCGAAGCGGCCGGGCGCCAACGGCGTCGTCAAAATCTCGCCGTTGGCCTTCTTGGACCAGCTGGCCGATCTCATGCCGCCGCCGCGGAAGCACCGGCACCGTTAGCACGGGGTGTTCGCGCCGAACCACCGGCTGCGGAGAGCCGTCACAGCAGTCGCGTTCGGGAACATTGGCAAGCGGCGTGCGGATGCCACCGGTGGGCATGCGGATGACCGACACGCAGTTGGTGGGCACGCGACCGCCGGCTGCTGCTACTCACGTGACAAGTCCCGCTCACACGGCACGTCTCGGATCACCTGGGCCAAACTCATGGCCCGGGTGGGCGAGGAGTTTCCACTCGATTGCCCGAGGTGTGCCGGCGACATCCGTCTCATCGCGTACATCACCGAGCGTGAACGGCTCGGGCCTCCGCTCGTCTCTCCCGCCCGTGGCCCGCCGACCGACTGGAACGAAATCGTACAGGTGCACGACTATGGCGGGGTCTTCCAAGCGTCGCCCGAAGAGCTGCTCGTGATCGACATCCACAGCCTGTGACGGGATCCCATGCCACGGTGCGGACGGCCCGCGAAGAGCGGTTTAGAAGCCGGTCTGCGTTGACGCGAAAAATCCGGCCTTGAGCGTGGATAGGAAGCTTCTCGGCACCTCCAAGTCAGGGCCGCATCCAGCGCGACCAGCCCCGGCTGTGGCTCCTCATGATTGCCTTCGCTCAGCCGACACTCGCCGAAGTGCCATTGGCCGACCGAACCTTTGGCCGCCGGCAGGGGGATCGTGACCGTGCGATTCACGGGTGGAGGCGGAGAGAATCGCAGCATTGTACGGACGCCCGTCGCGGCCCGTAGCCCGGCCACGCCGTGATCGGAAAAAAGCATGTCACGGCGTGACATGCCCACTTCGCCTGACGGCTACATCGTGCGGGTGAGCGCTCCGCCGTCGACCAGGAGAGTAGAGCCGGTGATGAAGCTACCGGCGTCGCTCGCCAAGAGCAGTACAGGCCCCGCCATCTCGCTCGGTTCGCCCCACCGCAGCACTGCCGTCCGCTGGCTCACCGCATCGATCACCTCCTGTGAAAAAACCTTCCGCGGCAGGTCGGTGAGGAATGGGCCCGGGGCGATACAGTTGACCGTGATGCCGAATGGGCCGACGTCGAGCGCCGAAGCCTTCGTCATCCCGATCAGCCCCGCCTTCGTCGCCGAATAGACGCTCCGGCCCGGATACGATGCGATCCCCATCACCGACGTGATGTGGATGATCCGGCCCCAGCGCCGCTCCTTCATCCCCGGCACGACCGCCCGCGAGAGGGCCATTGCCGAGGAGAGGTTCAACTCCACGATCCGATCCCACGTGTCGTCGGTGATCTCGTCGATCGCTTGCGGATCATTCGTGCCGGCGTTGTTGACGAGGATGTCCCCCCGCCCCATCGAGGCGATCGCCGCCTCGGCGAGCCGCCGCGATTCCGCCCGCTCGCACTGATCAGCCACGACGAAGGTAGCCGCACTCGCAGTCTCCCGCGTGATCCGCGTGCATGCCTCGCGGAGCACGTCTTCGTGCCGCCCGGAGAGGCAGACCGCCGCCCCCTGGCTGGCGAGGGCCGTCGCCATCGCGAGGCCCAGCCCCTTGCCACCGCCGGTCACGAGCGCCGCGCGGCCGTGGAGGCTGAACAGGACGATCGGCCGGCCGGAAACGGCCGGCGCGGAAACGGCATCGGGCACGGAACTCACTGCTTCCTCGTTTCAAACCTGGCGAAACTCGAAGGGCGGACGGCTCAGGAGCTGCGACGACATGCCACCGTCGATGAACAGATTGGAGCCGACGATGGCCCGCGACCGGTCGGAGAGCAGAAACGCCACGAGGTCCGCCACCTCCTCCGGGTCGATTGGCCGGCCGATCGGGATGTTGCGGCCAAAGTAGGCCTCGCATTCGGCGTGGCTCGGGGCCGCGTTCTTTACGTCTTCCCAGATCTGCGTGGCGACAAGGCCCGGGGAGACAGCGTTGAACCGCAGATTCCTGTCGGCCAGCTCGATGGCGAGGCTCTTCGTCATCCCGATCATGCCCCATTTGGCGGCGTCGTAGGCCACCGACGCAGGGAGCGCCCCGGCCGTGTGCACGCTCGCGATGTTCACGATGCTGCCGCCGGGCCGTTCCTGGGCGAGCATCTGCCGGCAGGCCAGCTGTGTGAGCAGGAAGGCCGACCGCAGATTGATCGAGAGCACGTTGTCCCACTCGGCCTCGGCGAGGTCGAGTGACGGCTTGATCGAGTTTATGCCGGCGTTGTTGACGAGCCCATCGATCCGGCCGAACGTCTCGACCGCCCGCTGCACGAAGGCCCGGAGCTGGTCGATGCGACGAACGTCGCAGCCCACGGCCACCGTCCGCCCACCGAGTGCCTCGGCCAGGCGGTCCGCCGCCGCGGAATCGATGTCGCTGATCGCGACGTTTGCTCCTTCGCGGTGACACACCCGGGCCACGCCCGCCCCGATGCCGGCGCCGGCTCCCGTCACCAGCACCGTCTTGCCATCGAGCAATCGCATCCGTGTCTCCCTCGCAGAGTCTTGTTCCATTTACTGGGCTTTGGAAAACCGCTACTCGTCTCTCGGGAAGCCCGAGGCGTGAGCCGAGCGGAAACCGCGTTGTTATTCGAGAATTGCCGCCGCATTCCCTTCAGCTCACGCTTCGGGCTTCCGTGAATAGCTTTTTCGATAGTCACCTGGCCGGAAACGGGTGCGGCACGTCGGCAAAATGCCGTTCCCGATTCTCGCCGCGAACGAGCACCGCCCGCCACTTGGTGCCCAACGAGTTGTCGCCCGCCTGCCGCACCGACGTGGGAATATAGACCATCGCCAGGCCGCACCGCCGGCGGTGCGACCGATTGGGCTGGCTGCCGTGCACGATCAGCCCGTTATGCAGCGAGATCTCCCCCGCCTTCAGTTGAACGTCCACCGCGCGGCTCTCTTCCTCGGGCGTGACGGGCACCTGCTGGTTGATGCTGAGCAGGTTCGCCCCAGGATCGGGCGACTTCCCGTGGGCCCGGATGCCCCCCTTCTGCGTGCCGGGAATCACCTGGAGGCAGCCGTTGCCGACATCGCTGTCGTCCACCGCATACCAGGCGGAGACGGCCACGGCTGGGTCGAGGCCCCAGTAGGTCACGTCTTGATGCCAGGCGACGAACGCCTCGGTCGGCCCATATTTGCAGAAGAAATGGCTCCCCATGACGAGAATGTTGGGCCCGATCACCGCCTCGACGGCGTCGAGCACGGCGGGATTCTTCGCCAGCTCCCACACGAACGGGATCGTGAAGTGCGGGTCGAAGAGCCCGCGCTGGCATTTCTCGCGGCCCTCGCGGGCCTCCACTTCGTCGAACTGGCGGCGGTTACGGAGCACGGTGGCCTCGTCGGCCACGCGGATGTTGGCCACGTAGCCATCGGCGTCGTAGCGGCTCTTGAGATCGTTCTTCAGCGTCATGTTGCCCATTTCATGAGGGACTCGTCCGTTCAATCCGTGGCGGCCGCGTCCCCGACGGCACCACGCACTTCGGGCAGCAGGAGAGCCAGGACAGCCGCGGGCAGGAACACCATGCCCGCATACAGAAGCGCCTGTCGATAGTCGCCCACCTGGGAAAAGAGACCGAAAAAGACGGTGCCCGCTGCGGCGGCGATCCTTCCGATGTTGAAGCAGAAGCCCGCGCCCGTCGTCCGCAGGAGCGTGGGAAAGAGGGGCGGCAGATACATCGAGAAGAGCGCGAGCGCTCCCGAGCTCACGCCCATGGCCCCCAGCCACCAGAACGACGACACATGGTCGCGGACGACGCCGTAGGTGGCCATCATCGCGGCGAAGTAGCCGAGGAACATGGCGACGAGCGTGGTGCGGTAGCCGAGCCGGCGGGCGAGCGCCGCAGCCAGGAAGTTGCCGGCGATCGAGGCGAGCATCACGAGGGACATCGCCGAGCCGACGAACTGGCTCTTCTCGGCATCGGTCCAGGCGGCGATGTCCGGGAGATTGCGGAGGTGCTGGGAGCACCAGAACATGAACGCCCAGTGGCCGGTAAGCACGAGCGCGCACACGGCCGACGTGAGCAGCGTGATCGGGAGCACGTTCCCTTCGAAGAGCCGGCGGATGCCCATGTCGGCGGGCGAGGCGTTGGCCCGTGCCTCATGCCAGGCCTCGGTCTCCGGCACGGCCCGCCGAATCCAGAGCACGAGCAGCGCGGGCACGATGCCCACGAGAAACACGGTCCGCGGCGGCTGGGCCGCGAGCAGATAGACGGCGAGCCCCGCGAGCATCACGCCCACGTTCACGCCCGTCTGGAGCACGGCCGCCAGCCACGGCCGCCACCGGGCCGGCCAGGTCTCGGCGAGGAGCGCCGCCCCGACGGCCCACTCGCCGCCGATACCGAGCGCCGCCAGGAACCGCAGGGCCATGAGCTGCCACCAGGTCTGCGCGAGATACGAGAGGCCGGTGAAGGCGGCGTAGGTGAGGATCGTGAGCACGAGCGTGCGGCTGCGGCCGAGCCGATCGCCGAGCCAGCCGAAGGCGGTGCCGCCGACCGCCCAGCCGACGAGAAACGCCGCCTGAATCCACGAGCCATACCGGCCCACGTCGGGATGCTTCGCCTCCACGCCCAACAGCTCCGCCACGAAGGGCGTCGCCACGAGCGTGTAGAGGTGCATGTCGAGGCCGTCGAACATCCAGCCAAGCCAGGCGGCCGCGCCCGACTTCCACTGCACTGCGGTGATCCCGCCGCCCGATGGAACCGTGGCCGAGGGCGCGGGCATGGGAACGGACTGTGTCGTGCTGCTCATGCGTGCGTCAGACGGTCATCCGCACCTGGGCCGGATTGATCGCCTTGTACTTCCCCTTGTTGGCCGTGATGTCGAAGGCCTGCGGCACCTGCTCGATCCCGTCGAGCACGTGGGTAATCGTGTCGGCGAGTTTCACACGGCCAGTGGCCACGAGCCGCACGGTGTGCTGGAGATGCTCGGGTGTGCTGATGTCGGGGAAAATGTACCGCAGGCTCCGTTCCCGCAGCGTATCGATGTTCACCTCGAGCGGCCCGCCGAACCACGACACGCCCACGATCTTACCGCCGCTCCGCACGGCGTCGATCGCCTGCAGCAGCGTGCGGGTGCCGGCGAGGCCCTGTTTCGCGCTGCCGCCGGCGCACTCGAAGACCACGTCGGCCCCGACCCCGTCGGTGAGGTCGCGGATCGCTGCCACGACGTCGCACTGCGTGGCGTTCAGGGCATGGTCGGCCCCATGCGACTTCGAGATCGCGCAGGCCTCGTCGCGGACGTCCACGGTGATGATCTGCCCGGCTCCGCTCGCCCGCGCGATCTGCATGCATTCCAGGCCCATGCTCCCCTGCCCGAGCACCACGATCGTGTCGCCGATGTGCATTTCGGCCGTCTCGACCGCCGCCACGCTGTCGGAGAGCGACTGCAGGCAGGCGGCCTCACTGTCGGAGATGCGGTCGTCCACCTTCACGAGCGCGATCTCGGGCAGGATCGCCAGCTCCGAAAAGCAGCCCGGCAGGTCGAAGCCGATCACGGGGCCGCGGCGGCAGAGGGCGCTGCGGCCCGAGTCACAGAGCGAACACTTCTGGCAGGGGAGCTTGGCGCGGGCCGCCACCCGGTCGCCCACCTTGTATCTCCCGTTCACGCCGGCGCCCAGCTCCACGATCTCGGCGCAGAACTCGTGGCCGAAGAGCTGTACGGGCGCCTCCGTCTCGAACCGGCGTTTGATCCGGTCGAAGGCGAGCGTCGGGATGCCGTAGGCGAGCTGCGCCTCCGTCACGCTCGGCTGCACGTAGAGCGGCCGCACCTTCACGTGGGCCGCCGGGCAGGCCGGCTCCGGCACGTCGTCGAGACGGAAGTCGTTGAACCCGTAGAACCGCCAGGCACGCATGATGGACCTCGAGGAAAGCGGAAACCGTCAGGAGGAAGAACCCGGGGCGCAGGCGCCGTCGCACAGGCACTGATCGACGATCACGCGGTCCGGGGTGTTGCCGGCGTAGACCCAGATCATGGCCATCGGCCGGTCGCTGCGATTGATGAACCGATGCGGCCGCCCCTTGGGCACGAGCGCCGTCTCGCAGCCGAAGAGCGTGTATTCGTTGCCGGCCACCTGGCAGACCGCCTCGCCCACGATGATCGAGATCGATTCGTCATAGTCGTGCGTGTGGCAGGGGAGGCTCTTGCCCGGCTCAAAGAGGGCGTAGCCGCCGCAGATGCCCTCGCAGCCGGCGAAGCCCTGGAAGAGGTCGCGGAAGTCGGCCCCGTCGGCGAGGTCGTAGCGGGCCACGCCGTCGAACCGGGCGAGCCGTTCGGGGGCACCTGGCGGCGGTGCGTCAGAATCGACAGGTGAATCAGGGAGCGAGACGAGATCACGGCCGGGCGTAGCACTGGCAAACGCGGCGAACACGCGGGCGGCCGTCGAGCCGGCGTTCTCCACGGCGTGCGCGACGCCCGGCGGCACATGCAGCGCGTCGTACTGCCGCAGGCGGTATCGCCGACCTTCCACCGTGGCTACCACCTCCCCTTCGAGCACGACCATCGCCTCGGTGCAGGGATGCGTGTGGGCAGGCATCCCCGCTCCCGCCGCGACGGTGGCGATGCCGGTGGCGAGATCGACGGCGCCGCACTCGGCGCCGACGAGGCCGTGGAGCACGACGCCGGGGCCGAGCGCCTGGCCGGGGCCGGCGATCGGGTTCATCCGTTCGCGGCGGTTCGTGGCGGCGGTCGCGGCGGGGGATGCAGTGCGGCTCATGACTGGCGAGGCTCCCGGTGTGTATCGCGGTGTGATGTATGGTGCGGCACGACGCGAACGAACTTCTGCAGCGTGTGGGCGTCGTCGCCGATCACGCCCCGCTTGATGCCCGCGGTGTGCACGACCTCGCTCACATAGATGTCGCCCCGGGCGTCGACCTCGATGTCGTGCGGGGCGAAGAAGTCGCCCAGCCGGCAGGGCTCGGCGCCGCCGCCCCAGCGGGCGAGCAGATCGCCCTCGCGAGTAAAGAGGCTCACGCGGCCCCCCGTCGTCTGGCCCGGCTGCGGCACGTCCCCGGGGAACAGGCCTGCTCGAAAGCCCAGTTCGGCGACATGCACGATGCCGCGGCCGTCGATGAACACCTGGCAGGGCCGCGCGACGTCGTTCCAGATGTCCACGAGGTCGCCTGACGGCGTGAACCGCTGGATGCGGCTGTTCTCGCGGTCGGCCACATACACCAGGCCACCGTCGTCGATCGCGATACCGTGAGGCGCGTGAAACTGCCCCGGCTCGCGACCGGGCTCGCCCCACGACCGCACGAGCCGGCCGTCGGGGGCGAACACGTGCACCCGCGCGTTGCCGTAGCCGTCGGCCACGACGATCTCGCCGTCGGCCGCGATCGCCACGTTCGTCGGGAAGTTGAACGGCCCGGCCGATCGCCGCACCTCGCGGTAATCGACGCTCGTGGCCCCCGTATCGGAGAAGACCCCGGGCGTGCCGAGCGTGAGGAGCATCTCGCCGTCACGCGTGAACTTCCGCACGCAGTGGTCGAGGTCGTCGGTGCACCAGACGTTGCCAGCGTGGTCGATCGTGATCCCGTGAGGCCGGGCGAACACTCCCTCGCCCCAGGTGCCGATGAGCGTCCCGTCGGCCTCGAGCACCACCACCGGATGCGGGCCGCGGTTGAACGCATAGACGCGGCCTTCGGCATCGGTCGCCACCGCCGTCACCTCCACCATCCCGAGGTCGCGGGGCACCTGCGACCACCGCGGGGCGGGGACGTAGGTGAAGTCGCCCGCGCCACAGACGACGGGATCGTCGGCAAGATCAAGATGCGGAGCGTTGAGCGTCACGGACTGGTGTGCTGCAGACATTGAGTTCGACATTCAGTTCGTGGATGGCACCGGGGCCCGTCGAGCTGCCCACGCCGGCGGGCTGCCGGTCGTCTGCGTCGCGATCCGGCAGAGCCGCTTGTCGATCGTCACGTAGAGCGTGTGCGCGTCGTTCCCGGTGCCAAACTCGACGTTGCTCGGGATTCCGCGCCAGTCGTCGAAGCCGCCCGACTGTTTCGCCGGCCCGGTCTGGAGAAACGCGAGCCGCTGGCCGTCCGATGCGATGACGAGCACACCGGGCCGCGCGAGGCTGCGGCAGGCGATGTAAAGGTTGCCGCTGGAGTCGACGGTGATCCCGTCGGGGCCGTTCTCCGCGCCGAAATCGACGAGCGTCCGCCGCGGGCCTGCCACACGGCCGTCGGCGTCGAGCGGAAACGCAACCACCCGCATCGCGCCCTGCGGCGGCGCGGGGTCCTTCGGCGACTTCCTGTTGCCCCCGTTGTTGTGATCCCCTACGTAGAGCGTTTTCTCATCGGGGGCGAGCACGATGCCGTTGGGCATCTCGACCTCGCGGGTGATCTTGACCACGCGGCCGTCGCGATCCACGCGGTAGACGGCCCGCTCATCGAGCTCGCGGGTTTCGTTGCCCGCATAGAAAGGATCGGTGAAGTAGATCCGGCCGAGCCGATCGACGCAGAGATCATTGGGGGCGTTGAGACGCTTGCCGGCGAACCGGTCCGCGACCGTCGTCGCCGCGCCGCTTCGCAGGTCGTACCGCCGGATGCAGCGGCCGCCGCCGTCGGCCCCGTCGGCCGCGAGCAAGAACCCTTCCGCATCGAAGGTGAGCCCGTTCGCCTTCCCCGCCTTCGCGGTGAACACGGAGAGCCGTTTCGTGGCCGGGTCGAACCGGTTGATGATCGTGTCGTGTTTGGTGCCGAACGGCATGTCGGTGAAATAGATGCTGCCGTCGGGCGCGACGGCGGGGCCTTCCGTAAGCCCGCTCTCGAGATCAGCCGTGCGTTCGTAGACGCACTCGAGCCGGGCATCGGCCACGAAGACGGAATTCACGGGCGGTTCGACCGTGGGCTGAAACTCTTCACCGCCAACGACCGATGCTGCCGCGGCTGCAGCCAAGATCACGCTGACTATCAGGATGGCCCCCGCCCGCGAACGAAGCATGTGATGAATGGATCCGTCGAGCCGACCGTTGCACCGGAATCACCCCGAGAGCCGCCGACCGCTCAGCCGCACGCCAGCCGTCCGGGCACGATTTCGAGAATAGGACCACGGCCCATGCCCGTCCTGTCACCAGCGGCCGAAACCCTGTGAAAAACGGACAAACGGCAAACCGAATTCCCGTCCGTCCCATGCCCTCCGTCTCCGGTTCCCTACGGAAGCCCGAGGCGTAAGCCGAAGGGTCGAAGCGGCGTCGCCCTGCCACCACGACCGCGAGAAAATCACGGCAGCAAACCGAACCTCGATCACCGCTCTGCGGTCGGCTGTCGCTCGACGATCGAGATGCAAAGCTCCACGCCGAGAGCGTTCGCGATTCGATCAAGCGTCTCGATCGTCGGATTCGCGTCGGGATCGGATTCGAGCCGCGACAATCGCGCCCGATCAATCCCACTGATCCGCTGGACGTCGGAGAGACTGAGGCCACGCTCCTGCCGCTTGGCTTTGAGCGTCTGCAAAGCCCGCTGCAGCCGGTCATGCCTCGCGAGCACCGCTCGGCCCCGAGCGGCAATCATCGCCCTGTTTTGCTCGACATCTTTCAGGATACGGCGGTGCCGCGTCCTCTCCTTGGCGGTGAGCCGTCTCTGAATCCGCTTTCGAATGGCCGACACGCCGCACCTCACTCGAGTTCGAAGGCAGTCACTGGAAGAATCGTAATCTCGTCGACCATCTCGTAAACGACCGCGAGATTTCGGCCGTCCGATGTGCGGCCAAAAGCGATCCATCGGCTGCTTGACCGGCTCTTCTCGCGTCCAATGGCATGCATGAGCACCGACTCCGCCTCTTCGACGGTCACACCATTTTCCGCCAAATGGGCCACGTTGCCATGCGGAAACGAATCGTCCCACACGATATCGAACCACGGCATTGGAGTCGCTTTCCGCCGCTGTTGACTTATGTTACACAGGCCGCGCGCATGCGGCAACGGTGAGACTGGCCGGGTGACGAAGACACCTAGCCGCCCATATACTATACACACGTACATTTTTTGGCCAGGCCGCGTCCAACCACGGCGGCCCTGTCACCAGCGGCCGAAACCCTGTGAAAAACGGACGAATGGCTATCGGGGCGTTGTCGGCGGCACGCCTCAATCGCCACACTGCTTGAGCTATGCGAGGAGATCGTCCAGCCACGAAGGGCTCGTCCACGACCGGCCGTCGAGCCGCAAGGGCGGCCACCCCGCCCGCCGAGCTCGTGGCCGACATGAGCTATCTGGCCTACGTGCGGCCCACGCCGCCGCCGTTCGCGCAGTTCGTGTCGGGGCATTTTCCGCCGGGCACTTCCACTCAGCGGCACCGTCACCAATGCCTCGCCATTCACGGCTGCCTCCAGGGTCCGCTCATTCTGGAAACGGCGAAGGGGAAGCAGCCCCTGGAGGTGGGGGACTTCTGCCTCTTGGCGCCGGAGCTCGACCATCACTGGCAGAATCCCTCGAGGCAGACGGGCGCGACGTTCGGGCTGCTCGTGGATACCGGCCACCCGGGCCGCTGGCCAGCCGCGACCGGCGTCGCCGAGAGCTGCAGCCGGCTCGCCCGGTTCGTCACGGGCATCCACCTCTTTCGCACGGCTCACGACGAGGAACTCCAGCGGACATTCTGGGCCGCCGCCGACCATCTCACGGCGATCGAGCCTCGGGAAACGATCGCCGTGACGGGGGCGCTCCTGTCGCTGGTGGGCGCTTGCCTGCAACGCCTCGAGGGCAAGCACGACGGACCGGTGGCGTCCAACAACGACCTGGCCGTCGAGATTCGGCGTCTGCTCCTGGCCCGTGTGAACGACCGGCTCTCGATCGCCGAGATCGCCCGGGAGCTGCGGGTGAGCCCGACGAGCGCCAAGGAGCTGTTTCGCAAGGCGTTCGGCACCGGCATCATCGCCTACCACAACCAGCTCAAGATCTGGCAGGCCAAGCGGCTCCTGGCCGACCATTCGCTTACGGTGGACCAGGTGAGCCGGAAGCTCGGGTTCTCGAGCCACTCCTACTTTAGCCAGGTGTTCCAGCAGCACACCGGCCGCTCCCCCTCCGAGTTCCGCCGCGGCGTGCGGCCATAGCGCGCTCCGCGTCCGAATCTGACAGAATTTCGTCCTCGATTCCCGTGGGGAGGACTCTCGCCGGTCATAAAATTGGATCGATAAACCGTAAAGGTGATTTGGAGCCCTCGCCTTTCGCCCGCCCTGCCATGAAACCGTCGCCAGCCTTCCTCGTCGCGGTCGTTACCTGCGGCTGGAGCGCTGCGGCCGGGGGGCAGGCTAATGCAGCCCCTGCCGCGCCCGCGCTCGAGGCCGTCTTCGCGGCCCACTGCATCCGTTGCCACGGGCAGGACGGCGAGCTCAACGGCGAGTTCGACCTGCGAATCTTCCGAGCTGCCGCTGACATGAAGGCGGATCCTCACCTGCTCACCAAGGTCATCGAGGCCGTCCGTGACGGCGAAATGCCCCCCGAGGGAGAAGGCAAGCTCGAACCGGCGGAGCGGGACGCCCTCGTGAGCCAGCTCGACGCCCTGTTCGCCGAAAGCCTCAAGACGCGGGCTCCGCCGGGCCGCACGCCCATCCGCCGGATGAACCGGTTCCAGTACGGCAATGCCGTCACCGATCTGTTTGATCTGAAGGTCGAGCTCTTCGCCCTGCCCGAATGCGTGGCCCGCGACATCTCCGGCTACTTCCAGCCCGAGTCGGGGAAGATGCCCGACAAGCTCGAGGTGGGCAACCGGATTCTGGGCAAGGGCCAGTTGATCGTGCCCCGGCTCGAGAACGTCGTACCCTTTCCGCAGGATCCGAAGGCCGCCAACGGTTTCGACAATCGCGGCGATCTCTTGTCGCTCACGCCGCTCTTGATGGAGTCGTTCCTAGATCTGGCGGGCTCGATCGTCAACAGCCCAAACTTCGGCCCCCAGACCTGCGGCATCTGGCAGAGCACGTTCAAAGCCCCGCCGGCGACCGAGCCTGCGGAGCGGGCTCTGGCCGCGCGGCTGCGGCCGTTTCTCACGCGGGCTTTTCGCCGGGAAATCGATGCCGAAAGCCTCGGCCGCTACGTCGCCTTCGCGAACGAACGCCTGAAGGCCGGCGCCGCGTTTCCCGACGCCATGAAGGCGGCCACCAGCGCGGCCCTCGCGTCACCCCGATTCCTGTATCTCGGCGACGGCATGACCACGAGCGCTACTCCCGAGCCGCTCGACGCCTACGAACTCGCCTCCCGGCTTTCCTTCTTCCTCTGGGCCAGCGGCCCGGACGACGAGCTGCTCTCGGCAGCCGCCTCGGGCGCCCTCCGCAATCCCGACGTCCTGGCTGCCCAGGCCGACCGGATGATGAACAGTCGCCGGATGAAGCGATTCTGCGATGCCTTTGGCGTGCAGTGGCTGAAGGTCGAACACCTGACGTCGTCGGAGCCCGACAAGAAACTCTTCTCCGACTTCCACACCTTCGGGATCGTGTCGCATGCTCACCGGGGCAGCGTGCACATGATGATCGAGCCCCTGCTCGTCTTCGAGACGGTATTCGTCGAAAACCGCCCTGTACTCGACCTCATCCACTCCGACTTCACCTACCGCACGCCGCAGCTGCAGCAATTCCTCACCAAGGCCGCAAAGATTTCGCCACCGATCGATGGCCCGAACTGGTCGGAAACGCTCGGCTTCGACCGCATGCCCATCACGTCGAAGCGCGAAGGAGGCGTGATCACCACCGCGGGAATCATGACGATGACCTCCGGTCCGGCCGAAACGAAACCGATCACCCGCGGAAAGTGGGTCGTCGAGACCATTTGGAATGACCCGCCACCGCCCCCGCCGGGCAACGTGCCGGGCATCGAGAAGGTCGCGGCAACCGGCACCGATTCAAAGCCACTCACGCTCCGCGAGAAGTTCGCCCTCCACGCCTCGAGCGCCGCCTGCTCGGCCTGCCACGCGAAGATCGATCCTTACGGCTTCGCCCTGGAAAACTACGACCCCGTCGGCCGCTGGCGGGATACCGATGGTCACGGCCAGCCCATCGACGCGAGCGGCATGCTGTTCGGCCGCATCTCTTTTGCGACGGTGGAGGAGTTCAAGGACGCCCTGCTCGTCGAAAAGGAGC
>Ga0082207_1000649_pt1 | contig 19042 bp, 21 predicted proteins | sample LakMenEpi10Aug09_FD_71540 | JGI IMG/M metagenome (GOLD analysis project Ga0082207, IMG submission 71540)
GTTGAGTTTGTTTATAACGGGGTGCGCTTTCATATTAATCAGATTCTTACTCACTGGCTGCAGACAAATAATTGGTGGCAAAGTTTAGGTAATCAGATAGATACCGAGGTAGAGGATGAGGTAATTAAGTTTTGGCAGGTAGAGGCAGCACCAATTGGCGCCATCACTACCTTTGAGATCGAGTTTAATCAAAGTGATAACTCTTGGCAGATAAGGCCAAGCTCTAGAGTTAACTCTAGAAATAAGAAGTAAGTGATTATAAGTTGATCAAAGATTTCACCCATCTATCGGTGGCCTCTGGCTACTCCTTTAAATTTGGCACCGCAAGCCCGGAAAAATTAGTTGAGCAGGCAGCTAAGTTAAATCTAAAATCCTTAGCGTTAACTGATCGTGACAATATGGCTGGGGCGATTAGATTCGCTAAAGCTTGTGAAGCATTTGATATCAAGCCAATCTTGGGAATTAATCTTGGCTTTATTCAAAAGCAGGAGCGAATTACACTGCTGGCTCAAAGTGGCAAGCTCTCATCCTTATATCGATTAATTACTGCAATTAACACCAATAGCCCAGATGGGGTATTAACCAAAGAGATATTAGAAAAGTTTGCCCATTATGCAAAGGATGTTACCGCCCTCTTTGGCCCACAAAGTAGTTTGGTTAAAAACCTAATTGCAAGAAATGAGGGGGCAGCGTTAAGTATCTATCAGTTAAGCAGTAATTACTTTGCCAAGGTAGCTCTTGAGTGTGTTAGCCACTTAGAGCGAGCAGGTAACTTAAGATCAACCGCTTGCGCTGCTAGATCCCTATCCTTTGCTATTAAACATCAAATCCCTGCAGTATTAAGTAATCAGGTGCGCTTGCTCACCCCACAAGATGGCCCAGTTGCAGATCTATTAGATGCTAGTAGAAAGCTAGTTTTAATCAGTGATGCAAGCTTAGATCGCAGCAATGGCGAAGGGTATTTAAAAAGTAGCGAACAGATGTTTTTAGTGGCAGATCAGATTGCCAGAGCAGCAGGTGAGGTAAGTAGTAAAGGCTTACTTAAGGTAGGTGAAGATATTGCCCAAAGCTGCCAATTATCTGCTCGCGGTGAGATTGGTTTAGGCAATATTCACCTGCCAGAGCCGGCATTATTTAATGCCCAAAATAATGGGCAACTAATCACCGTATTAGAAAATAAGGCAGCAGATCAGATTAATTACTACTACCCACCAGGTATGAAGGATGAGGTAGAAGCTAGGTTAGCTAAGGAGATTTGGATTGTTAATCAATTAGGTTTTGCCTCCTACTTTTTAACGGTAGCAAGTATTACCGATGCGGCCAAACAATTAGGGATTCGAGTTGCCGCTAGAGGTAGTGCAGCCGGCTCACTTATCTGCCACCTACTTGGTATCTCAGAGGTGGAACCAATCTCAAATGGCTTATTAATGGAGCGATTTTGTTCGATCGAGCGTAATGAGTTACCAGATATCGATATTGATGTGGAGTCAGATCGAAGGTATGAGATCTATGACTTAATCTTTAAAAAGTATGGTGATGCCAATTGGCAAAGTGGAGTTAATCAATCACGGTGTGCCACGGTGGCAATGGTGGAGCGCTATCGCGCTCGCCATGCCATCAGAGATGCTGGTGCTGCCTTAGGGGCAGATCGAATGCAGATAGATCTATTAGCAAAATCAATGCCCCAGATAAGTGCGCGCAATATTGCATCTGCTATCAAAGAGTTTCCAGAGCTAAGAAGGCTAGATCTATCATCACCGCTAATTAAGGCCACTATCAAGCTAGCCATGCGCTTAGATAAATTACCTAGGCACCTAGCAATGCACCCATGTGCGGTGGCGATCTCTGATATTAGATTGCAGGATTTTTCACCCATCACCATAAATCAAAGTAATTACCCAATGCTTACCTTTGATAAGGATGATGTGGAGGATATTGGTCTACTTAAGTTAGATGTACTGGGAGTAAGGATGCAATCGGCAATTGCTTACTCCCTAAAGGAGATTGAGCGAGTAGAGGAAGATAAGTTAGATATTAATAAAATTCCACTAGATGATAAATTAACCTTTGATCTAGTTAAATCCACTAGAACTATTGGTTTATTTCAGGTAGAAAGCCCAGGACAGCGGGAGTTAGTTGGCAAGTTAGTACCAAATCAATTTAGTGATTTAGTCATTGGTATCTCACTATTTAGACCAGGACCGATTAAATCGGAGATGATCTCACCATTTTTAAATAGCCGAGATGGTTTAAGTGCGCCCACCTTTATCCATGCAGATCTAGTTGAAGTTTTAGCCCAAACTCAAGGGGTAGTGGTTTTTCATGAACAGGTTATTCAAATTATCGCCATTATGACTGGTGCTACCTATGGCCGAGCAGATCAGATGCGACGTAATTTAGGTAATCCAGATGGCGCCCAAGCAGAGTGTGATTGGTTTTATTTAGCAGCAGCTAAACGTGGTTATAGCAAAGTGGTAATTGATAAGTGTTGGCGCATCTTGGCAGATTTTGCCTCCTTTGGTTTTTGTAAGGCGCATGCATCCGCCTTTGCACTTACTACCTATCAATCGGCATACCTTAAGACGCATCACAGCGCAGCATTTTTAGCATCGGTGTTAACTCATGAACCTGGGATGTATCCAAAGCGATTAATAATTGATGAGGCCAGGCAGTGGGGGATAAAAATCCTGCCAATTGATATTAATAAATCAGATCAGGGTTACCTAGTAGAAAAGGTAGCTACTAGTAGTAATACCTATCTATATCGGGCGCCAAATACTAAAAGTAGTGGCGAAGTATTAACCCTGCCAGATGCAACTGGTTATGGGATAAGGGTTGGTTTAGCTGATATTGCTGGTATCTCTAATGCCGAGATTAAATCAATTATTAATAACCGCCCATATACCGATCTAGCAGATTTTACCTATCGCTCTGGCTCATTTTGGCCAACTACCCAAGTGCTAGTTGAGATTGGCGCCTTTGATCAATTACATAATATCAATCAGGGCAGTAAATTAAATCGACGAGATCTTTATATTCACCTGCAGGAGTTAAAGCAGCTAAATGGCAACAAGCAACATACTGGTCAGCTATCACTTGCCTTATCCCCAGGTGAGATTGATAGTTTAGGTCTACCTGATATTACTCAAGGTGAGCAGATTAAAAGTGAGTTAGAAAATCTTGGGTTAGATTTAAGCCAGCACCTACTAACGCCATACGCCCACTTTCTAAATGAGCTAAAGGTTTTTAAATCAAGTGATTTAATAAAGTTAAGGTCAAATCAAGAGGTATTAGTGGTGGGGGTAAAGGTGGCTCTGCAATCGCCACCAATTAGAAGTGGCAAACGGGTTTTATTTTTAACATTAGATGATGGTTATGGCTGTAATGATCTATCTTTCTTTGAGGATAGCCAGCAAAGTTATGCTCATATTATTAAGAGCTCTAATTTAATTATCGCAAAAGGATTTATTAGAAGAACAGGGGCTAGAGGAGTATCAATTAGGGCAACTGCTGCCTGGGCTTTAGATGAGTTATATCAAAATTGGATAACTGGAAAGATTAATGAAGTAGATCAACTACCGATCGATCAAAAGCTTGCTAAAAGATAGATGTGTCTAACTGAGCGTAAATGGTAGGCAAGTTCACAGAATCTTCACCTAAATCGAGTTAGGAATGGCAGGGATAATAGGTAAAAAACTCTAAACTTTACCTACGCTATGGACCAGCCAAAGGTCCAATAAGTTAAGGGGAGAGTAAATATGAATGAAGAAGAGTTAATTGAAACCTGGAATAAGCAAAGAGGGCAGATCATCTCTGCTCAGATGCAACCAGTATTAGTATTAATTGCAACCTTTGTACTATCTGCTTTAGGTTACTTTGATAAGGCAACAGATGAGGCTAAGTACTTTGCGCTAGTTGTAGTTGCAGTGACTGGAATTTTGACTACCTTAAATCAATACGCTGCAATCCGTGAGGGTGAAGCAGTATGTGATGATCTTGCTAAGGTTGCAAAGAAGAGCGCGCTAGCTACAAAAATTGCTAGCTCACGTTCATTTGTATCAGCAACTGCAGCCTTAATCGTGGTGCTAGATATCGTGGTATTTGTGGTTGCATACCTTGCAATCTTTGGTATGTAATTAAGCAATGAAAGAGTTTTTACTTACATTAGCACCTCTAGTGATTTTGCTAGGGGTGTTTTTGTATCGGTATGAAAAGCCAAGGCCACCAAAAAATAAGAGCACAGGCCGCGGCGGTGATTTTGCTGAGTAATTGCCTTAACTAAGTAACTTTAAGTCATTAATGTCTTCACCAATACTTATCTATGACGGTGAGTGTAACTTTTGCTTACAATCTGTTAATTGGGTGAGTAAAAAACTAGATATTAGATCAATCGCCTTTCAAAGAGCTGATTTAGTTAAGTATGGTTTAACCTTAAATGAGTGTCGCCAGCAGGTATTTGTCATTGATGGTGATAAAAAGTATGGCGCAATAGATGCGGTGATTTTCTTACTAAAAAAACGTGGCAATAAGCTACTTTCTCTATCTTTAAAGCTACTTGGCCCACTTAGCAGCTGGGGATACTTTTGGGTGGCCACTCATAGGAGCACGCTAATTGTGCGCTTAATTGGCAGGATTCTTGCCCGCTAAGGTAAGTAAACTGGGGTGTCTAACCAATTGGTATTTACCTTTACCCGTAACATTTAAAGTATGAAAAAAGAACAAAAACCGGCTCGAATTGAAACCTCAATTTTGCCCATTAAGTATGTAGATTTAATTGAAGATGTATTTCACGCCATCTTGGCGATTGCATTATTTATCATCGGCATTGGTGCCTTCTTTTACTCAATTAAGCGCTTAATTGAAACTGCGCCCTTTTTTCCAAATGGCATGATTCAAGGTGTGAATGACATTTTATTTATTGTAATTATTTTAGAAATCCTGCGCACAGTAATCTCACGCTTTACCGATGGTGTTTATCAATTAGATAAGTTTTTAATCATCGGCGTAATTGCGGCAGTTCGACATATTTTAACGGTTGGTGCATCCCTTACTTTGACCGCCTCTAAATCAGATGAGGCCTTTAGAAGAGCTTTATATGAGTTAGGTTTAAATGCCTTAGTGGTGGTGGCCTTAGTATTTGCTATCTTCTTATCTAAATCAGCTCATAGAGATAAGAGCTAATTTAACTTAGCGTAGGTAGAGCTTAGATAGCTAGCGATAATTACCCAGATTTGATAGGGAAGTGTGGCAATAAATACTCCCACCGATGCTTGATAGATGAAATAGAGCATTGGAATCGTTAGAACTGCGGTGCCAACTAATGCACCTGAAGCTAGTACTAAATTGTGGGGCCCATAAAATTGGTATGACCAGGAGAGTGCGCAGATTATTGAAAGGGCAAAGATACTTAAGTAAGCAATAGTTTTAGGGGTGCTTAACTTATTAGCCACTGTGACCGCTGCAACCCCTAAAATCACAAAGTTATATGGCCAGATAATGCCAAAGATAAAATCTGGTGGCTGCCAACTTGGTGCATTAAGGGAGCGATACCAAGAGCTACCAGTGGTGGTCCATCTGCCAGCGCCAATGGCATAGATAAAAACTAACGCAATCCCAACAATGCCAGCAATACTTTGAAAATTTGTTTTCATACCCAGATCCTAGATCAATCCTTTATCTAAGCCAGATAAAACCTCTATCGCGCGCTGCTTTAATTGCGGCAGATCTGATAACCGCTTAATCCCATTTATTTGTTGACTCATTCGATGATTTTTCACAAACTCATCCTTATGCCGATCTAAAAAATCCCAATACAAGGTGGTGAAGGGACAGGCATTATCACCGGCTCTAAGCTTTGGATCATAAGCACACCCTTTGCAGTAGGTACTCATTCGGGAGATATACGCACCCCCTGCGGCGTATGGCTTACTCATCATCTTGCCATTATCTGCATGCAGCCCCATACCAATTACATTGGGCACCATTACCCAATCGGTGGCATCAATAAACTCCCGGCGCATCCAATCTAAAAATTGTTGGGGATTTGTACCGGTAATAAGTGCAAGATTACTTAAGATCATAAGCCGAGGAATGTGGTGCACCCATGCTCGAGTTTTAATATCTGCAACCGTTGTTTTAACACAATTCATTTTTGTTTTACCAGGATCGGTAAATAATGGCAGCAACTTACGGTTTGCATTTAAGTGATTACCTTTTTTGTAATCAGCTCCTAAATACCAATACATGCCATTTACATACTCCCGCCAGCCAATAATCTGCCGGATAAAGCCTTCGGCAGATGCAATATCCACCTCACCCTTTTTATAGGCATTAAGGGCGGCAGTTAAAACCTCAGCTGGATGAAGCAAACCATTATTTATATAAGGGCTAAGTAGTGAGTGGTGCAGCGCCCAATTCTCACCCGTCATCGCATCCTCATATGGGCCAAAGTTTTGAAAGTGGTGATCGATAAAGTTTTTTAATTGCGCCTTAGCTGCCTTACGGGTTGTGCCCCAGGTATCACTTGGGGTAATTCCTAATTCATTTGCCACCTGATTATCAATCTCATCTGTCTTGTGCTTTAAATAAGGTGGATACTTATAATTTTTAGGTGGCGGCAATCTATTCTCCTTATCAAAGTTCCACTTACCACCAACTGGTTTGCCACCCTCAACTAAGATGCCTAATCTATTTCGCTGCGCGCGATAAAAGCTCTCCATTAAAAAACTCTTTTGATTATCTGCCCAGGAGGTAAATAAGTTACGTGGTGTAAGAAAAAAATCATTTTCAATAAAGCTAACACCAAATTCTGCCAATTGCTTAGATTGCAGGTGTGATGAGGGGTGAGCCGAGATTATTGGCAACTTTGGATAATCTTTTGCTACCTTTTTTAGGCCATCTACTGTGGTGGCAGCCTTTACATATTGGACTTTAAATCCTAACTGCTCAAGCTCGGCCTTAAAGTGCCTGGCGGATGAGATAAGAAAATACAATCTAATCTTGTTCCAACTTGCACCAGTTACCATGCGGGCAGATTCAACTAAGACAATTAGATCACTCTTTGGATCAGCATCTGCTAGCGCCCCATACTTAGGATGTAGGTGATCAAATGGCACATAGATAATGCGCTTCATTTAGCCAGCACATCTTTTGCTGCAGTACTTAACATTTTCCCAATCTTTGGCCCATTTTTTGCGCCACTCAAATGGCAAGTTACAGGTAATACAGATTCTAGGAGCAAAGCCATTTTTAATCTTAACTACCCGCTTAGAGTTACCCATACCTAACTATATGTTATGACTACTTTCTAATTAGGTTAATCAGATAAAGCAGGGCAAAGCTAAGGCCAATTGCGGCATAGATAATTGAAAATGGGGTGAGATCTGCTGGAATAAAAATAGTAAGTACACCAAGTGCTAGGGCAGATATAAACATCACCCGGCCGACAAATTTAACACCAGCTGCACTATTGTTTAATTTAGAGTTTTGCCACATATTGCCAGCAAGTGCTACCAGTGTTACGCCAATCATGCGCATCGACCAGATTAACTCTGGAGTACTTTCAAAACCAAGTAGATCTAGAAAAACTTCCGGGGCTGCAAGTAAAAAGATGGCAGATGCACCAAAAATAACCGCCCCACCTTTAAGGGTGTTTTTTACCCCGTGCTGATACATACTAAAAAGGCTAGACCTGGATTTAATCTAGGGCAAGGGTAAATTCTCAGATTCCTATGCTTAAATCTGGCTATGCCAAGTACTCACCGCTTATTAATCATCACCGCTTTGATACCAGCAATTGTGATTGGCCAGAGCTCATTAGCTGCGGCCCATCAGCCAGTTTCCCTTACCGCCAAACACTCCAGCCCAGATAAGGGTCCAATCATGGTTGATGGCACAGTTTCATTTGCACTTCGGGCAAATTTCACAAAACCAAATCAACAACAAGGTTTTAGAGCATCCCTTAAGGCTGGTGAGTTATTAAATTTTGAGTATTTAATTATTGATAAAGCACCAGAGAATAAGATGGCACTTTCTAAATTACCGGTGGTAACTATTACCGCACCAGATGGAACAAAAAGTACGGTTAAGTTCACTGAGCGAACAAAGTTTTATGAGCCATATGGCAGAACTAATTACCTTTTCCTATCTAGATTCTCATCCACTGCAATTGAGGGGATCTACTCATTTGCAATTAGATCTAAGGCAAAGAGTGCGATAACTGTTTCCACCGGTTCAAAGGAGATATTTGGTGAGGTTTATCAGCCAGCGATCTGTCCAACTGTTACTCCAAGTAATCCAGTTGCCATTACCAACGCCCAGGCGGCCACATTAATTGGGATGAAAAAAGATGTGGCGATCTCCTGCATCCAATCCCTATCAGGTAGCCATCGGATTGCCCAAGAGGATGGGCAAAGCTTTGCCTTAACTAAGGATTATCGGATTGATCGGGTGGATCTATCAATAAGTAAAGGTTTTGTTACCAAGGTCAGTGTTGGGTAAGTAAAGAAAAGTGAGATCTACTCCACTGCAGTAATTACCATCTGAATTGGTAAAATACTGCCGGTAATTTTTCACCCAACTGAGTAAGGAGAGATCTTGGCTAAATTAGTAGAGGTAACCGTATTTAAACCTAATGCTGGAAAGATGAATGACGCACTTTCCACCTGCGGTGAGGTTAAATCATATTTATTAAAAAATGGTGTGGATGAGGTTTGGTATAACACCGGAACTATTGGTCGCCACTTTGGTTGCATCATCTCCTACCAGGTCTATGCCAGTGGTGAGGTAAGTGGCAAGGTTAATGATTCACTTAATGTGGATAAGCAGTACGCCCAATTGCTAGCAAAGATGAACTCCCAAGGTGAGTTCATCTCTCATGACTCTTACTATCAAACAACTATCTAAGTAATTTAAATAAGCTGCAACTAGGTAATTGGCCTGGTTGCAGCATTTTATAATCTCTCACTCTTTGTGTTATCACAGGTAACAGGTGGATTCTCCACCATGCTACCGATCTGATCATATAAACCTTTAACTCCTAATTCATTCTTGGTTTTAATGGCTGCCTCAAATTTAACCAAGATGCCAGCAGATTTATAACTCCAATTGATAATCTCTTTATCCTTACTCTGCTGGGTCAGCAGGGATAATCTGGCGGCAGCTAATCTAGTATTTCTAATAATTGAGTTGGTAATCTCATCTGGATCAGTCAAATTTTTATCAATCACCACAGCAGCGATGGCTGAAATAATTGTGGCGCACTCACTGTTTCTGGGTGGATTCCAGGAGTTAGCGATAAATTCAGATTCCTCTGGTGTTATTTGACCAACAAATTCTTGATCACCAGGAGTTGAGGTTGGGCGCAGGAAGAATATGCCAGCTACTACCAAAATTATTAGGGTAGTAATTGCTAGAGCTAACCTACCTTTGCTTTTCACACAAGAAAGTATAGATAGGCCCAACCAGAATAAAACAGTGTTTTAGCTAAGAATTAAGTCACATTTTTTGGCAATTACGAATGCCTAATTAGGTAGATAGATCCACAGTTTCAGCTCTAACCACCGCAGATTCAACCCCTAATCTTTTATCAACTAGGCTCAATCGATATCTCAATACAGTTTTACCAGAGAGTGATTGAACTATTACATCTTGAATAAAGTAATCTTTTTCAGATTGGCAATCGGTAAAGCTATATTCTTCATTTGAAATCAACATTTGATACTGCCTAGAGATCACACTTTCAAATTGCTCTAAAGTCAGACTTTTTTGAAAATCTTCACTTGCATAGGTGTAAGCCTGTTTAAAATCTAACTTTTCCAGTGCGCTAATTTGGCCAGAGATATGATCTGAAACCACCACTTTTTCATCTGAATTACATGGACCTATTTTTGCTTTGACCTCTTGGTCGCTAGATGCGCATCCACTTACGAGTAATAAAGTAGTGATAAAAGTAAGTATTTTCATCGAAAACTAACTTTTTCTAGCTACAGCATCGAGCGCATGCTTAAATTTTTGACTTGAGAAATCAGATTTTGCCACCTCATACTTTTCCATACCCCAATCCCAAAAATTAAAATCAATATCTGAGACTGAGTTTTGAATAGATGCCCAAAGAGTCCAGCCATATCTAGCTAAGAGGGCAAATAGCCAAGCTCTAGCCACCTTTTCTGGCCGGTGTTTGCCGTAGTAGGCATCAACTAATTGAGTTAGCTGCTCATAGGATAAAGCTGACTCACTGTAAATATTTCCTAACTCAAAGCAGGCATCATTATTACCAGAGTACTCATAATCAATTAGCCAGATTTGTTTTCCATCATCAATAAAATTGGCGGCTAATAAATCATTATTGCAAGGAACCTTTGCCTCAGCTAATACCGAAAGCGCCTGTTTCATTTGGGAAAGATGTGAAGAAAAGGAGAGGTAATTATCGGGCAATCTAAAGCCTTGCTCGGTAACTATTTTTAGATAATTTTGTTGAATAACAAACATATCAAAATCACCAACAAAGGCAGGTGCACTATGTAATTTTTTAACAGCAACTGCAATCCGATCTAGATTACCTGCCACATCAGATGCGTCAAAGGTTTTACCTGGTAGAAAACCTATTACTAATAGACCAAACTCAGGTAGAAAATCATAAACTGGGGCGCCGATACCAATCTGGGCAGCAATTTTAGAGTTCTCGTACTCAGCCTTTCGATCTATGGCAAGTAGAGCTGATTTATTACTTGAGATCCGGGCAACATAATCACCCGTTGGGGTTTGAATCTTAAGATTACGATTGGTTAAGCCACCAGATAACTCACTTACTTTATTTCTAACCTGCAGTCTTGGTGCTTGGTTAAGTAGATCATTAAAATCACTACTGTGAAGATCCATAGATTAAGGATACAGTTGGTTTATGAGCACACAAGGGCAAGTTACAGAGCAGCCTAAGCAACTACCGAGTCGAGCCAAGATAGTAATTATTGGTGGCGGTGTTGGTGGCACCTCAGTTGCATACCATCTGGCGCAATTAGGTGAAAAAGATGTGGTGCTAGTTGATCGCTCTGATCTAACAAGTGGCTCCACCTTTCACTCTGCAGGTTTAGTTGGCCAATTAAGAGCAGATCCGACCTTAACTAAAATGAATATGTACTCAGTTGAGCTATATCGAAAGTTAGAGCAGAGTCAAACACCTGCCTCCTGGCGAGAGTGTGGTTCGATAAAGATTGCCTCCAGTAAAGAGCGGATGGCAGAGATCCGAAGACAGATTGGTTGGGCAAAAACCTTTGGGCTAGATCTAGTTGAGATCTCAACCAAACAAGCACAGGAGTTATTTCCACTGCTAGATCCAACAGATGTAGTAGGTGGCTGTTATATGGCCTCTGATGGTCAGGTTGATCCATCCCAATTAACTCAAGCGATGGCAGCCGGGGCAAGGAGTGGGGGCGTAAAAATATTTACTCACACAAGGGTGCTTGCAATTAATACGCAGCGTAATCGAATTAAATCAGTGAGTACAGATAAGGGTGTTATTGAGTGTGAGATTGTGATCAATTGTGGTGGCATGTATGCCTCTGAGATTGGCCGATTAGTTGATGTAAGAATTCCAGTTATCCCAATGAGCCATCAATACTTGATAACTGAAAACTTTTTGCCAGATGATGCCAAGTTTCTGCCCTCCCTTAGGGATCCAGATAATTTAATCTACTTCCGCCAAGAGGTAAAAGGCTTGGTAATGGGTGGATATGAGCGAAACTCAAAACCATTTACTGCAAGTTATGACGCCTATGATCAAATTCCTGCAGATTTTAACTCTAAGTTACTACCTGAGGAGTGGGATCGATTTGAAGAGATTGCCACCAATGCAGCCAAAAGAGTTCCAAAGATGAGTGAGGTGGGGTTAAAAAACTTTATTAATGGACCAGAGGGCTTTACCCCAGATAATGAGTTTTGTTTAGGAGAAACTACAGTTGGTGGCTTTTATGTAGCAGCTGGTTTTTGTGCTCATGGCATTGCTGGTGCTGGTGGTATCGGCAAGGTAGTTGCTGAGTGGGTGGTAGCAGGTGAGCCAACGATGGATCTTTGGCATATGGATATTAAAAGATTTGCCGATGCTTACAAATCACCCCGCTTTACCTTAGAGCGAGTAACTGAAAATTATGAGGCTTACTACGATATTCACTATCCACTAGAGGAGCGAATGAGTGCTCGGGGTGAGAGTAAATCGCCAATCTATGATTGGCATAAAGAAAATCATGCCATCTTTGGTGAGAAAGCAGCTTGGGAGCGGGTTAATTACTACCACAATCCAACTGAAAAATTAGATGACTCACTTCGGCCACAAGGTTGGGTGGGAAAAAATTGGCACCCAGCAGTATCTCTGGAACATCATGCCACCCGAAATGCTGCCGGTTTATTTGATGAATCCAGCTTTGCCAAAATAAAGGTAAGCGGAGCAAGAGCTGGTGAGTTTTTGAATCAGGTATGTGCGGCAAATGTAGTTAAAGGTGTGGGCAAAACTACCTATACCCAAGCCTTAAATAAAAAAGGTGGGATTGAATCTGATTACACAATTACTCAAAGCGGTGAGAGTGAGTTTTTAATTATTACTGGAACTGCCTTTTTAAACCATGATAAGGGTTGGCTAGATAAACAGGTAAGGGAGTTAAATTATGATCAGGTTGAGATTGTTGATATTACAAAAGAGTTAGCCTGCTTTGGTATTTGGGGACCTGCCTCTCGAGTAATACTGCAATCACTAACCGATGCAGATCTATCAAATGATGGCTTTGCTTTTATGAACTCTAAAGAGATTTCGGTAGCTGGTGTTGCCTTGCGTGCTACCAGAATTACCTATGTTGGGGAGCTGGGGTGGGAGCTATATATCCCAAGAGATAACGCACTTAAGGTTTGGCTTGAGATAATTGCTGCCGGTAAATCCCATGGCCTTAGAGTTTGTGGATATCGGGCAATTGAATCTCTTCGCTTAGAGAAGGGATACCGGGCATGGGCCGGTGAGATTAACTCAGAGACTAATCCATATGAGGCTGGGCTGGGCTTTGCAGTTTCAACTAAGAAGGATAATTTTATCGGTAAAGCTGCCTTAGATAAGGTAAAGGATAAATTAAGTAGAAAGTTAATGGCAATTGTCTTTGATGATATTAAGCAGGTTGCTATGGGTAATGAGCCAATCTTTATAAATAATCAGGTAGTAGGCAGAGTTAAATCTGCCGGCCAGGGATACACAATCAATAAAGCCATTGCCTATGCCTATCTACCAGTTGAGCATGCCAATGTGGGAAGTGAAATTGAGGTTGAGATGTTTGGGATTAAAAGTAAGGCCACAATTGCAGCTGAGCCATTATTTGATCCAAAAGGTGAGAAGATAAAAAGCTAACAGTAGATGTTTAAATTAATTTCAACTTTAATCTGCTCTCTACTATTACTTGCTACCTACTCTCATGCTGCGCTGGCTAATTTCTCAGCACCAAAAATAAGTATTACCACCATTGATACCCCAAATCTAAGGGTGGTTGGCAGCAATGGTGAGCGTGGGGCAGCGATTGCTAAGTTAAGCGATAGTAAGTTTTTGCTAGGTGGTGGTAGAAATGGTTCAAATCTTTATCTTTATGATTTAAATACAAAAAGTGAGCAGTTAATTGGCCAGGTGATCTCACCTAATCAGCGAATAAATGACTCTAGATTTGCCATCACCGATATTGCAGTTTTAGCTAGTGATAGTAAAAGCGCCTCTATTTTAATCTCTTATCCAATTTATAATAAAACAAGTAAGTGTGTGGTGGTGAAGCTTTCTGCTTATGAGGTAGCACTTACTGAAAAACCTACGCTAAGTAAGCAAAAAGATTGGTTTACCTCAAAGCCATGTGTGCCAGTCTCAGCGGTCCAACATGCAGCTGGCCGGCTTGAGGTAATTGATAAGACAACTGTTTATTTAACAATTGGCGATCTAGGTTTTAAAAAGATTGGCAGCAAATCAGCTAGGGGTGATTTAGGGTCGGTCTTTAAGGTAGGCGCAAGTAAAGTTGAGAAGATCTCATCTGGACATAGAAATCAACAAGGTATTGTTTTAATTGGCACAGATCTTTACACCTCAGAGCATGGACCACGGGGTGGGGATGAGTTAAATCTAATTAAAAAAGGGATTGATTACGGCTGGCCAACTGTTACCTATGGTGATCGATATAGCTTCTTTGATTATGTAAAACCAAATAGGCCTGGCACACATGAAGGTTTTGAAAAACCTCTGTACTACTGGGTGCCATCGGTGGCACCAACTGAGTTAATTCAATTACCTACTAGCTCAACTTGGGGCAGCTGGTCTGAGCAATTAGTGATGGGCACATTAGCAAATCAATCTTTAATCTTTATTCAATTACTGGCTAAGCAAAAGGTGGGCGCGGTCGTAAGTGTGGATGTAGGGCAGCGAATTAGAGATTTAGAGGTAACAAGTACGGGGAGTATCTTGGCCACCACCGATAGTGGTCAACTACTTTTAATTACGCCAGCTGCTTAATGAAAGAAAGTTAATCCAGCTCATAGGTAATAAAGATTGAAACACTTACCTTACTTAATCCCATATCAAAGGATGTGCTGCCGCCACTATCTTTTGCCAGCTGCATCGGTACTGCTTGGCCTTGATTATTATCCTCACTTATCGAAACAACATCTCCTAAATCCTCACCCGCTAACTTTGCATAAGCTTGCGCTTTTGCTTTGGCCTGTGCCATTGCATCTGCTCTAGCTTTTTCAGTTGCCGCAGTTGGATCTGAGAGATAAGCGGAGATTGAGTTAATTTGTAGATCATCCCCAGATCTAGCCACCATTTGATCTATTACTAGCGCAGCCTGTTTGCTATCTAGGATATTAATTTCAAAGTTTTGTAAGGCGCGGTAGCCAAGTAGGGATCTGCCGCCATTTGAAAGGTAGGAGTACTCGGGGTACAGGGAGAGATTTGCTGATGAAATGTTTTTGGCATCAATAGAGTTCTCACTTAATACCGCTCGCATTTGATCTGCTACCTGGGAGAGCTGCTCTAGCGCGGCACTTGATCGATTAGCCAAGATGCTAGCTGTGGCACTTACCTTGATCGCATCTGGCACAGCCTCTGCACTTCCAGTTGCCGAAAGTGAGATGGTATTTGGATAATTATTGTTGACCTTACTAAATATTGCAGTACTTAAGGCAAAAAGTACGACCAAGATAGCTGCTATGCCAAGAGCTAATTTTTGATTAGGGCTTAAATCAATAGCTTTAGGATTTGGGGCGGTGATTACCTTGCTTGCAGATTTTTTAGTGGCCATGTTGATGACCGTATCACATAATTACTGGGTAAATGCTTAACACCCCTTGATAATTTGCTATCAAAGGGTGTTAAGTTAATTTACTTTAGGTAATCTAGATTTAACTCTTAAGCGGGTGGAATTAAGGTATTGGCAAAGATCTGCCAAGAGAGTGCTGATTTGGCAACTAAAGATAAGGTTATATAAGTTGCCTCACCTCTTAAGTACTCACTCCACTTACCCACCTTTTTGTATTGCAAAAATTGCACTAGGGCAAAGGAGTTAAAGAATAAGAAGATAGTTAGGACAATTACATAAACAAAGGCTGGCGCCTTAGTCTCACCAGCACCCCCAATGCCAAATACATAAAAGCAAAGGGCAATCCAGGGCACAATCCCAGTAATACAACCAAAGATATATGGCAACCAGCCACCACTACCTGGGCTTTCATACTTTTCCTGTAGCCAGCCAAATAAAATCATGGAGGCATTAACGCCAAAGATGGCAATTAATGCTGTCACATCTGCAATACCAGTTACCTGGGCAATTAAGACAATCATTACCGATGAGCTAATGGAGTACTCAACCCATCTAAAGTAATTACGTTTTGCAGCTAACCCGGCGGCATACCTTGGATAAAACTTGCCACTTGCAACTAAAAAGTGGAAGAAGGCAGATAGGCCTAAGAAGATGGCAACAGTTAAGCCAATTGGGGTATTAAATAACACAATTGGATCGGCATATGTGGTTCCTGGGGGACCTGACATATAGGTAGCAGTTACTGGAAGTGAGAAGTCACTACTTAGGGCAAGAACAGCTGCCATTTGTGCCAGGTGTAATACACCTGCGTAGATATTGGTTTTACGTAATCTTTCAACTGTTAATGGTTTACTCATAGTTCAAAGATAGCCTAATTAGGTAAAAATCGGCTTTACTTAGAGCATGGCGTTAATAAAAAATCTAGCCCAAGTATTACTTGGCACCTTTTTATTCTCGGCCGGGGCAAGCCATCTAGGTTCTAATCGAAGTGAGTTCTTAGCCCAGGTGCCTACCTATTTGCCATTAGATGCAGATTTTGTAGTTGTGGCCTCTGGCGTAGTTGAGATGATCTTAGGATCTCTTTTGATATTAACAGTATTGATCTTTAAAAAATACCGAGAGTTAATTGGGTTAATTACCGCTATCTTTTTTGTATTAATATTTCCAGGAAATATAAATCAGTATGTAAATCAAATTGATGCCTTTGGTTTAGATACTGATCAAAAGCGGCTAATCAGGTTGTTTTTCCAACCACCATTGGTTGCTTGGGCGATTTGGTGCAGTGGGGCACTTAGATTGGTAAAAAAACTTAGGTAATTACCAAGTTACTTCACAGCTACTGCAGGCATACTTTGGATCATCTGCGGTAATACAGCAGCCCCCAACCTCATTTTTTTCAAAATCAAAGTTATTAAAGTCAGGCAGGCCATAAACAATCCTCTTCACCTGATCACTGCTGCAATCTGGACACTTCAACTTTGTCTTCATAACCCTCAACCTTAATCAGCACCACTGACAGCATCTTGAGGGTAGATTAGGGGGTATGGAAAATAATCAAATACCGATAATCACCGCTACCAAAGATGGCTTTATTAGATATGCAGATTTCTCAGGAGTATCTAGTAGATCTCAGTACTGGTACTTCATCCTATCGACCACATTAGCTGCCATCATTGCCCAGATTGCCTTTGGCGATTTTGGTGGCAATCTAGTATCAATTATTACCTTACTTCCTACTATTGCAGTTGCAGTTAGAAGAATGCATGATGTGGGCAAAAGCGGATGGTTTATCTTAGTTCCAATATATAACTTTATTTTGGCAGTATCTCCAAGTAAGCCAGCTACTAATAATTTTTAAAAATAAGATTACTTTTGTCCGCGCCGGCTTTCATTAATTAATACCCATAGCAAGATAGCAGCAAAGGGAAATACTAAAAGATCTGGCAGATCGGTAGCCCCAATTAGATAAGCACCAATTGCTGTAGTTAATAAGATGGCTAGCTTTCGAAACTTCATACCTTAATTGTAAACCCCACTTTCATAATCAATCTAACTCTAAGGTTAGATAATAAATTACTTTTTGCTACCTATTTTTCCATTATTTTTCTTAGTAGCAAAGGCAAATATGGCAAGGCCAACAACTAATGCACCCGCCCCAACCCCGTAGGAGATAACATCACTTGCCCGATTTGAGTCCACAAATATTCCAACAAAGACCACCGCAATAATGGCAACTACCACACCAATTAACTTAGATTTTAGATCATCTAGATCTTGCACCCGCAGCCAATCTGGTACTTGAATATTGGTATCAATAAATAATTCATAGAGTCCAAAACCAATTACCAGCAGTACTGTGCCCAGCAATATGGCATCAATTGCAGTTAATACATCCACAATGACATCTTTTAAGGTGGTTTGATCAGTTACTGATTCAATAACCACTGCCACCATCTCAACTGAGCCCTGCACCATAAGAAGTAGTGCGCCCAAAATTGCAGCAAAGGCCGGGATAACTACGGCATACCTTGTTAGCTCAAGTAAGCGCTTCATATGCAGTAAGGATAGCCCATAACCAGTTAAGGCTGACAGTGGGTAGGTGTACTTTTACACACAGTTAAGTAATAAGGGCAAGTAAGGAGTGAATCAAAAATGTTGGAGTTTATTGCGCTATTTATCTTTTTCTACTGGTTAATTAATTTATTTGATAAGCGCAAAAAAAGGCGCAGCTGGCGCAAGCCCACATTAGATCAAGAGTTAGCCCAATTAATTCAATCATCAGATAATGCCACCGGTATTGCACTTGAGGTTAAGCAATACCTACTAGATGTATTAGATGATGATAAAAATGATCGAGAGAAGTACTCAGATGCTCGTCTTGCTCAAGGTCAGTTGATCTTAGATAAGGCAGGGGCCTCTGCCTTTTACTTCATGGCAGATATCGCCACCCAACTATCAATTGTGGCAAGTGCTCAAATAAATGGCATCCCAAACAATGTTGAGGCAGAGCTACGCGGGGCTGCCACACCCGAGAACATCATAAATAAGGTGATAAAGATCTGAGCTTTATTTAATTACCCCAGCTCCTCGATTGAAATTATTTTCTCAGTAAATTCAATCTCTTGCTCAACTCCTTCAACCTCTAGGGTAAATTTAATTGAATCAAATACGTTTTTACGCACAACATTGATATCTGGATCAGCGTATCCAACCAGCCCAACCTCTCCGCACTCGGCATCCCAATTATCACCATCTTTATAAAACCTAACCTCTACTTTTCTCATTTCTAAACCTTTCTCCTTAAATTACTCATATTAAACTGATTTAAATAAAGGCTCTATTTTATAAAATTGGTTTTTTGCTTACAACTATCAAAATGTCACTCTAAGTAGTTATGATTAACCCATGGGATTTATTGCAGATTTTAAAGCTAGGCGAGCAGCTAAAAGAGCACAAGCCCAATTTGAATTAGAAATATACCAATGGCAATCAGAGTTAGATCTATTAAATACCGCCCTAGATATCTTTACCAACGCAGCTAAAGGTGATGAACCAGAGGATCACCAATTAGTTCAGAAAAAAGGTGAGTTAGTTTTATGGACTGGCCAAGCTATCTTTCATGAAGCAGGTAGAACGCCATCAACATATAAAGGCGGCTCTGCTGGCGTATCAATTCCAGTGGTCGCCGGGGTGCGCCTAAGAGTTGGCCAATTTTCTGG
>Ga0082207_1000650_pt1 | contig 19008 bp, 13 predicted proteins | sample LakMenEpi10Aug09_FD_71540 | JGI IMG/M metagenome (GOLD analysis project Ga0082207, IMG submission 71540)
ACGGCTTGTTTGAATTGATTACCGCGTTCCGCGAAATTTTTGAACAGATCGAAACTGGCACAGGCCGGACTCAGCAATACGGCATCACCTTTCTCTGCCAGTTGAAAAGACAGTTGCACCGCTCCGTCCGCGCTATCAGCCTCTTCGATCACCGGCACCACATCCCTAAATGCCTCATAGATCTTTTGATTGTTTGTACCCATACACACGATGGCTTTTACTTTCTCCTGCACCAGTTCCCGGATCAGTTCATAGTCATTTCCCTTATCTACTCCACCAAGGATCAGTACGGTCGGACGAGTCATGCTCTCCAGTGCATACCACACGGAGTTGACGTTGGTGGCCTTGCTGTCGTTGATGAACAAGACTCCGCGTACGGTCGCTACGGGTTCAAGTCGATGCTCAACCCCTTGGAAGTCCATCACAGCATCACGGATCTTTTCCTTCCGTATATCGATGGTGGCAGCGGCGACACAGGCGGCCATGGTATTGTACTGGTTATGTTTACCCTTGAGTGCGAAATCAAACACACTCATAGTCATATAATCCTGGCTGGTACGTACATACATGTCGCCGTCTTTGATGAAAGCGCCGAGGGGTAGTTCTTTTTTCATGGTAATGGGTCTAGCGTTGGCTTTTATGGAAATGGATGAAATAGCTTGTTGGATCACCTCATCATCGAGGTTGTAGATAAACACATCCCCTTCGGTTTGATTGAGGGTGATGCGGAATTTGCTGCGCACATAGTTTTCCATTTTATAGGCGTAGCGATCTAAATGATCTTCGGTAATGTTGGTCAGAATGGCTACATCCGGACGGAAAGAGACAATATCATCGAGTTGAAAACTGCTGACTTCCACCACATAGAAGGGCTTGGGGTTTTCGGCCACCTGCCAAGCGAAAGAGCGCCCGATATTTCCGACAAGGGCCGCATCTAGCCCGGCCTTCTGACAGATATGCCAAAGCAGTGTAGTGGTTGTGCTCTTCCCATTAGTACCGGTGATGGCCAATACACGGCTATTGCCGATGTGTCGATAGGCGAGTTCGATCTCGCTGATGACTGGAATGCCCTGTGCCCGGAGGGCCATAACAATCGGATTGGTTTCCGGGATGCCCGGACTTTTCACCACTTCATCGGCAGCCAGGAGTTCATCCAAAGAGGAGTGCTCCTCCTCAAATGAGATACCGGCTGCCGTAAGTGTAGAACGGTAATCTGCACGAAGCTGTCCCTGATCAGACAGGAAGACGTCATAGCCGACGTGTTTGCCCAGCAGTGCTGCGCCAACGCCGCTTTCGCCTCCTCCTAATATGATCAGTTTCTTTTTCATTTTTTGTTCACCCTACGGTTGGGGCTCTTCATAAGCATTGGATGGATGAAAATATTTATCGGATCTTAAGTGTTACGATACTGAGTACAACCAGCAGCACGGTCACGATCCAGAAGCGGTTCACGATTTTCACTTCATGAAAACCGAGTTTCTGAAAATGGTGATGGATCGGTGCGGTCAGAAACACCCGACGGCCGGCACCATATTTGCGCTTGGTATATTTGAAATACCCCACCTGTATCATCACGCTCAATGCTTCCACCAGAAAGACTCCACAGAAAATAGGAATGAGTAATTCCTTGTGCACGATGATGGCCAGTGCTGCAATGATGCCACCCAATGTGAGGCTGCCTGTATCGCCCATGAACATCTGTGCGGGATAGGAATTGTACCAGAGAAAACCGATGCAGGCACCGATCATGGCGGCGATGAAAACAGAGATCTCACCCAGGTTGGGTATATACATGATGTTGAGGTAATCGGCGATCACCAGATTACCACTGGCATACGCGAAAATTCCCAGCAACACACCGATGAGCGCTGAAGTGCCGGTAGCTAAGCCATCCAGTCCATCCGTCAAATTCGCTCCATTGGAAACAGCTGTGATGATAAAGATGACCACCAGGATATATAGTACCCAGTCATACGAACGGAGCCCGGCAGGCAACAGCTTGGAATAATTGAACTCATGATTTTTCACGAAGGGGATCGTCGTGATGGGCGTCTTGGTTTCAACAAAGTATTTAGGCTGTCCATTTACATTTTTAACGATCACGGATTCCTCTGTAGCGGCTGTTTCTGCGTTGCCGATGTATTCGCGCCAGATGGTTACCTCGCTGTTGAAGTAGAGTGTAGCGCCGACGAAGATGCCGAGTCCAACTTGTCCTAAGATCTTGAACCTGCCGGCCAGACCATCATCCGATGTTTTCTTGTAATCAACACCTAACGCCTTTGCCCTACGCTTACCACGCAATTTCAAATAATCATCAATGAATCCGATAATGCCAAGCCACACGGTGCTGACCAGCATGAGCTGAACATACACTTTGGAAAGATCCGCGAGCAACAGGGTCGGGATCAGAATCGCCAGCAGGATGATGATTCCACCCATGGTTGGCGTATCGCGTTTTAGATTTTCTCCCGCCAATCCCAGATCGCGTACCCCCTCACTGAACTGACGGGCTTGCAGAAAAAGAATCAGTTTTTTTCCGTAGATCAAGGTGATAAACAGAGAAAGTAAAACAGCCAGCAGTGTACGGAACGTGATGAATCGGAATAACTCGATCCCCGGGAACCGGATCCCTTCCTCCTTCAACCAATCAAACAGATGATACAGCATGCTTTGGTTTATTTTTCGAGTAGTTCAAAAAATTCAAGTAAGGTTTCCTTGTCGTTGAACGGTTCCCGACGGCCGGCCACTTCCTGATAATGTTCATGTCCTTTACCGGCAACCAAGAGAATGTCATTCGGGGCCGCCAGCTGAACCGCTGTCTTGATCGCTTCGCGGCGATCCAAAATGGATAGTGATTTACGTCGCTCCGTCACGGTCAATTCTCGTTCCATATCCGCCAGGATCTGTTGCGGATCTTCGAAACGTGGATTGTCGCTGGTAAAAATGGCCTGATCGCTGAGCGTGCAGACAACCTTTGCCATGACAGGCCGCTTGGTAGCGTCTCGATTTCCCCCGCAACCCACAACCGTGATCACCCGCTGTGATCCCTGGCGCAAACGAGTGATGGTACTCAGCACATTTTGCAGCGCATCGGGTGTATGTGCATAATCGATGATCCCAAGGATGCCGGCGTTTGTTGAGCGATAACAATCAAATCGGCCTGTGGCGCCTGCCAGTTGACTGAGGTGAGTAAGTACCTCTTGTTTATCGGCACCCAGTAAACAAGCAGCCCCATAAACCGCCAATAAATTGTAGGCGTTGAATTCACCGATCAGTCGGAAGTGTACATCTACCTGATCGATCGATAGTAATAAACCATCCAATCCATTCTCCAGGACTTTTCCTTTGAAATCGGCCAGTGTACGGAACGCGTAATAGGCACTTCGTGCGTCCGTGTTCTGAAGCATGACCGCACCGCGCTTATCATCCGCATTGCTCAAGGCGAAGGCATCGGCAGACAGCCCGTCAAAAAAGGATTTTTTTACCCGGATGTATTCATCGAAGGTTTTATGATAATCGAGATGGTCGTGTGTGATGTTCGTAAAAATTCCGCCTGCAAACGAAATACCATGTATGCGATGCTGATGGATCGCATGCGAACTAGCCTCCATAAAAACATAGCTACAACCCGCCTCTACCATTTTACGCAGCAAGCCGTGGAGCTGAATTGCATCGGGCGTGGTATGCGTCGATTCAACCACTTCACCTTCGACCCGATTTTCTACAGTGCTCAGCAGTCCGCACCGATACCCCATCGAGCGGAATAGTTTATAGAGAAGCGTCGCTACCGTAGTTTTTCCATTGGTACCGGTCACGCCTACTATCTTCAATTGCTTGGCAGGATCACCATAAAAGTTAGCAGCCATCACCGCCAGCGCAATCGAAGAATCGGCTGTTTGGATCCAGGCAGCGGATGTTTCCGTGTCAGGTGCCGTCTCGGCAACGATCAATGCAGCACCGTTCGAAATTGCCTGTTGGATGTAATCATGACCATCAACCTGTGTGCCGCGCAAGGCAATGAAAGCTGAACCCGGAGTCACCTTACGGGAATCCGTATGCAGCGCGTTTATGTCGACCATCAGTTCTCCACTGACGGCTTGAATGGTAACGCGATATATTAATTCCTGTGCGGTCATGCTTAGTTCAGTTCAAGGATCAGTTTTGATCCGCGTGCGATCGGCGCTCCCGGCAATACGGATTGATTTTTTATTTTTCCTTTCCCTTTGACTTCGATTTGAATATTGGCACGCAGCTGCTCCACTTGCAGCACGGCATCACGCAAACTCATGTCGCGCAGATCGGGCATACCTTCCGTTGCGAATTTCTTGGCCTGCCATTGATTGGCAGCATGCTCGGCACGAACGGCAACGAAAGAGGCATTAGCCGACGAATCGATCCGCTGCATACCCATAGCGGAATAAACACGCATCAGGGAAGTACGACTTCCTGCATATTGAGAGGCACTACTATCCTTTTTAATAGCCAGCTGCACAGCTTGGGGCGACACAACATACATGGCATGCAACTTCGTCGCGATCTCTCTGAACACAGGTGCTGCAAGCGTTCCACCGTATATATCTGAAGCGCCCGGTTTTGTACGGATCAGTACAATACAACTGAACTGAGGGCGATCAGCCGGAAAATAGCCAGCGAATGATGCTTGATAAACGCCATCCTTGTATTGATACGTTCCATCCCATACCTGTGCCGTTCCGGTTTTTCCTGCCACGCTGAAGGGAAGATCCTTGAATGCACGGCGGCCGGTGCCTTCGGTAACGACTGCTTCCAAGGAACGACGGGCCGATTCAATCACATCCGCGCGTGCGATAGAATTTGCGAGTACCGTTGGTACGAATTGACGATAGGCAACGCCACCCTGGCGTATCGAACCGACCAGATAGGGTTTCATCATTTTTCCACCATTGGCAACAGCGTTGTAAAACGTGAGCGTATGAAGCGGGCTGACTTGCACGCCATACCCGAAACTGATCCACAGCATATTTCCGACGGAGCTTCCTTTTTGATCGAGCGGGTTGATGCGGGGCAAAGGCAGATCAGTCAGATCGATCGGCAAGCGATCGACCAAGCCATATCGTTTCAGATATTCTCTGATCTCGGTTGGTTTATTGCCAAAGGCTTTCAGCGCCAATCGGCTCATACCGATATTGGAGCTGTGTGAAAAACATTCTTGTACAGTAAGTATGGGCTTAGGTGAGCGCTCGGCATCGGTTACCCATTTGGAGGCAACCAGCCCTTTGCTGGTGGAACCGATGGTCACTGTATCGTCAATAGAAGATGTCCCCTTATCCAATACAGCAAGCAAAGTCGCCAGTTTGATCGTCGATCCCGGCTCAGTATTGCGCAAGGCATAATTATCATCTTCCCAGTAACTGCCATCGGGTCGGCGACCGAGATTCGCAATAGCTTTGATCTTACCGGTAGCTGTCTCCATCACAATGGCGGTACCGTAAAGCGCTTCGATCTGTTGAACTTTTGCCAACAAGGCCTGTTCGGTGATATCTTGGATGGCGAGATCCAGCGTCGTGTAGATATCTTTTCCATCCAGCGGCTCTGTTTCAGTCCCTTCGATGGGAACCGCCGTGCCGGGTGCAACATATTGAACCATTCGCTGACCATCCCGTCCACTCAGCAAAGAGTCATAACTTTTTTCCAATCCGACATTCATCTTCTTGACTTTGCCGTCGGATAAAATATGTTCACGTGAGAGTCCTACGGTTCGACTGGCCAACATTCCATACGGAACCAATCGCTTGGAGTTCACTTCTACGATAAGTCCGCTTTTATTTCTACCCAGGTTGGCGAGTGGAAAGGTTCGGAATGTCTTGTATTGGTCGAAACTGAGTTTCTTCTTCAAGGAATAGTATCGATCGCCGCGTTTAAACGCAACTTTTAAATCACTTGAATAGGTTGCTGCGGAACGGTCGCCGAAATAGGCCGACATCGCTCGGGCGAACGAATCGATCTTCTCATTGAAACGCTTTCCCTTCTTTTCTTTCAATCCATCTGCCTGAAAATCAAAATAAACATCGAAGGTGGGGATGGAGGTACTGAGCATCTCACCATTCTCTGTGTAGATGGTGCCTCTTTGTGCATCGAGTGATACAAACCGGTGACGCATGCTATCACTCAGCGCGCGCCAATAACTTCCTTCCACGCGTTGGATGTAGACGGCCCGACCCAATACCAGAAAACCCAGTACCGCTATACCGATAAAACTGAGGTATACCCTCGCTAATATGTCGCGCTTGGTATCCATCAATCGGTTTGCTTTTTATCAGTGACAGAAGAATCGCTTAACACCCAGGGCGATCCGGATAACGCTTTTAATCCCAAAGGCTCAACGGCCCGGGCCACCTCACTTGGCATACTGCGTGCCAGTAATTCACCTTTAGCCGTTACATATTCGTATTGCAATTCACGGATCTCTTTCTCTGCGAGCTGGGTGAGACGAATGGTTTTATTCGCCCAATGACCATTGTAGATATAAACGACACCCAATAATGTCAGGAATAAAATGAACGGCAGCTGGCGAACCAGTGAGGGGTAGTTCAACCACCGCTTCCAGTTCAGCTTTGTTTCATTTGTTGACATGATCGATTACTTAATTTTTATTCATCTGCTTCTGTCTTGGCCGTCACTCATCGCTTCTCAGCGATGCGCAACTTGGCACTTCGGGAACGGGGGTTGATTCGTTTCTCTTCTTCGGTCGGCTCAACGGGCTTTCGGGTGATCACCTCAAAAGGGTTGACCGTTACAGTTCGGGCAAAGGGGTTTGGATCCGGGTCCTCGAAAGAACCTTTTCGGAAAAAATGCTTGACCAGCCGGTCTTCGATCGAATGAAATGTGATGATGGCCGCACGACCACCGGGTTTGAGCACCGCCGGTAATTGCTCGAGTAACTCTTGCAACGACGCGACTTCCTCATTGACCTCCATGCGCAAGGCCTGAAATACCTGGGCGAAATACTTGCTGGGATTCCCCTTTACGATCTCTCGGATGACCTGCTTCAGCGCTTCAGTCGAATCAATTTTCACATGTTGCCGTTGTGAGACAAGCAAACGTGCCAAGGTGCGCGAATTGGTTACCTCGCCATATTGCTCGAACATCCGATGCAACGCCGATTCTTCATATTGAGCGATCACATCAGCCGCCGTTATCGATTGACGCTGGTCCATCCGCATGTCCAACGGCCCTTCGAAGCGGATGGAAAAACCACGATCCGCTTCATCGAACTGATGACTGCTAACACCCAGATCGGCCAGCACACCATCAACCTGATCGATTCCCGACAAACGCAGAAAACGTCGGAGATGACGAAAGTTCTGAGGCCAGAATTGCACCCTCGAATCGGCTGGAAGATTCTGAACCGCATCAGCATCCTGATCGAACGCGATCAATTTGCCATTCGGACCCAACTGCTGCAATAGCGCACGACCATGACCTCCCCCACCCAACGTGCAATCGACATAAATGCCGTCCGGCCGAATGTTCAGCCCCTCCACCGCCTCGCGCAACAGCACGGGCACGTGGTAGGATGGATCGGAAGCCTGTGGTGTTACCTTCCTTTCCATCTGAACTTATTGACCGGCTGCGTGCTGGTTAGGAACCATCACTTCTTGCGCCAGCTTGCTGAACGCCTCCGGAGAGAACGAATCAAAGAACTGCTTGTACGTATTACTATCCCAGATCTCAATCTTGTTTACGGCCGCCACCAGCACGATGTCGCGCTGGAGATTGGCATGCCCCTTCAGGTTCGGTGGTACCAATAAGCGACCCGCTGTATCCGGCTCCACCATGGTCGCCCCATTCAGGAAGTAGCGACGAAACTCCCGCACCTTCGGATCGAAGTCATTCAACTTGCTGATGTCGGCAAAAAGCGGCTCCCAATTCCGAATGGGGTACAAAGCCAGACTTTTCTCAAAGCCCCGGTTCATGACGAACTGCAACCCCTCCCCCTCCGGCAACTGCTTCTTAAAGCCAGCCGGAAGCAGAAACCGCCCCTTGGCGTCCAGTGTTGCTTCGTATTCTCCAATGAAACCGGTCATTATCAGTAGGTTGAGCAGGCATTGACCCGCATTGACACAAAATAACACTTTTTACCACCGTAAGACCAAATTTTGGGGGGTGTTAATTTATCCCCACATATATATCCGATGAAACTGCTTGCTGTATGATGTTTCATCGATTTTTGGTGATGATATCAATAAATTGATGTGTGTTAGATGTGGATTAGTGTGGAAAACCTGTGAATTGAGTTATAATCCAGTCATTTTAGTGACTTTTGCTAGACACAACAGTTAGTTGCGTATGGATCCACGCTTGATTGATATTTCCGCTTTTGACTACGATCTTCCCTTGGACCGGATCGCTGCATATCCGGTGCACCCGAAGGACCATTCCCGCTTATTGATTTATCGGGAGGGGCAAATACATCATCGCCCGTTCTATGAATTAACCGAGGAACTGGGGTCCGGCGTTCAGTTATGTGTCAATGATTCCCGAGTCATTCCGGCCCGTTTGCTTTTTGAGAAAGCGACCGGCGGTCGGATAGAAGTATTTTGTTTGGAGCCCGATCCTATGTATCCCGAACCTTCGATGGCATTGAACTCTCGGGGACGTGTTTATTGGAGATGTCTGATCGGTGGTGCCTCTAAATGGAAAAAGGGAACGCCCCTTCAATTATTGCTTCCGGACTCCGAAAAGGAGGAATACCTAACGGCGCATCTCCTGGAAAAAGGCGAGACGGATTTTCAGATTCTATTTGAATGGCCTGAAGCCATTGGCAGTTTTGGAGAAGTACTGGAACGAGCAGGCCGCATCCCCTTACCGCCTTACATCAAACGAGCTCCTCAGGAGGCAGACCAAACCGATTATCAAACCACCTACGCACAGCAGAACGGATCCGTAGCGGCGCCTACAGCCGGACTGCATTTCACCGATAGCGTGTTGAAGGCACTGAAGCAAATCAACATCGAGCCGTTGCCAGTGACGTTGCATGTTGGAGCCGGCACGTTCAAACCCGTTACCGCTGATCGACTGGAGAATCATGCCATGCACGGAGAATGGATCCACATACAAAGATCCTTGCTGAGTAAACTCCTGCAACACCAAGGGAAACGCGTTGTCGTAGGAACTACCACCCTTCGAACGCTAGAATCCATTTATTGGCTGGGTAACCGACTCTGCCAAAACGAGCATGCTTCGCTGGACCTGCTGACCCAATGGGAACCCTATGAAACACCCGATCCGGTTTCCGTGCCTGCGGCGATCGAAGCCCTCATGAAAAAAATGGATAATAACGGGATCGACTCTTTGTGGTCGCGTACCGAACTACTGATCGCCCCCGGCTATCAGATCCGAATGGCAGACGGCATCATCACAAATTTTCATCAACCCCGATCCACTTTACTCTTGCTTATTTCTGCTTTTATCGGGGATGACTGGAGGAAAGTCTATTCCTATGCGATGAACAATGATTTTCGCTTTTTGAGCTATGGCGACAGCAGTTTGCTTTGGAGAAATTAATGCGTGAACCAATTAAGCAGTTCCGCGCTGTGGAAAACGCAACTGAAAACGACTCCCCTTCCCGAGGGTACTTTCTGCCGTGATCGCACCCCGATGTGCATCCACCAACGTTTTTACATAACTCAGTCCGAGTCCGAACCCTTTCACATTATGAATATTACCAGTGTGCGCCCGATAGAATTTCTCATAGATCCGCTTGAGTGTATCGCGTGTCATCCCGATGCCATTATCGGTGATGGCGATATGTAATTGACCGGAGGCGGCCCAGGTTTCGATCTTCACCGCTGGCGCCACATCCTGTTTGGAATATTTCAACGCATTGTCGACCAAATTACTGATCAGATTTGACATATGACCTTCATCGGCCTGAATCAGATCATTCGAAGCCTGCAAAGACAGTTCGATCTTTCCGCCTCTTGACTCCAACTGAAGCGCGTAGGTACCCACTACCTGCTCGATCAAGGGGTGAACATGCACGGGTTTGAATTCGATCTCGAAATCCTGTCGCTCTAATTGAGAAGCACGAAGAATGGATTCAACCTGACGATTCATCCGCAGATTTTCTTCTTTGATGACCGAATTGAAATAACTCATTCGCGCTGGATCTGCTTTCACCTTTTCATTCCGCAAGGCATCCACAGCCAAAGAGATGGTGGCAATGGGTGTCTTGAATTCATGCGTCATGTTATTGATGAAGTCATTCTTGATCTCCACCAGCTTCTTCTGTCGGACCATCGTACGAAGCGTTAAATAGAAAGCGGTAACAATGATCAACGTGAATAGGATGGAAACCGCGATCGGCCACCAAAGAGATTGCAACACCAAGGAACGGATATCAGGAATCACTACAAACAACACCTCCCCTCTTCCTAAATTCTCACCCACCGTGCCGCTCATCGCTTCGAGTATCCAATTGAATGTAAAGTTGTTGGCTGTGTCAGAATACGCTTGTATGAAATTGGGGGATACGCGTTCGAACGCGTTATTATCTGCTGCCTCAAAGGATGCGATACCGAATTCAAATCGCATACGCTCCGGAAGATGATACAATTGAAAAGCCTGTCTGAATTTTTTATCGACCTCCTCTACAGTTACTTGCTGCCCGATGGAAGGTGGTCGAAAGATCTTGGATAAAAAACCGTCATCCCAGAAAGGCCGGGTGGCAAGAGGGCTGCCTTTACGTGCGATCAGATCGTTGCCTACCCAAATCGTTGCCTCCTCCACACTATGTTTGATTTGCTCCTGGCGCAGCAACACCATATTCTTCACCCACGACACTTGTATGCCGATGATGCCGATCAGCGATAAGCTGATCAATAAAATGATCAAGGGGAGGATTCGTTTCACAGGAGTCAAAAATAAGGTACCGGAGTAAGCTTCCTGTCCCTCAGGGGTGCCACCTCCGTTTAATCCATGTTAAATCATCTTAGCTCATTTGATATTATTGCGTTATCGGCTGAAGCGACAGCAAGAGGCAAGCCACTGCAAATAAAATCGTACGCATAGGAGAGATTTTGGTGAAAATAAAAAAACCGCCCCAGTCCGGGGCGGTTCAATATTTAATTAGACAGATCAGGATTCTTGTGCACCTTCCAGCAAAACGGTAACGCGGTTGTTCAGTACCTCTACAAATCCTCCCTGTACTTGGTAAGTGGCCAGTTCCTGTCCGGCAGCACGCAACACCTTTACCTTTCCGGCTTTCAGGGCACTGATCAGCGGAGCATGTCTGTCAAGCACTTCAAAGCTTCCACTGATACCCGGCATTTGTACGCCGTAGACGTCACCGCTGAACAGCTTTTTTTCCGGGGTCAGGATCTCAAGTGTCATATCAGTTATTTGCGAATTAGGATTGAGCCGAAGCCATGAGTTTTTTACCCTTTTCGATGGCATCATCGATACTACCCACCAGGTTGAAAGCCGCTTCCGGATATTCATCCACTTCACCGTCCATGATCATGTTGAATCCGCGGATTGTTTCCTCGATGGGAACCAGTACGCCTTTCAAACCGGTGAAGGCCTCCGCCACGTGGAAGGGCTGTGACAAGAAACGCTGCACTTTACGGGCACGGGAAACAATCATTTTATCTTCATCACTCAACTCATCCATACCTAGGATCGCGATGATGTCCTGTAATTCTTTATAACGTTGCAAAATGAACTTCACACGGTTCGCACAATTATAGTGCGCATCCCCCACTACCTGTGGGGTCAGGATCCGTGAAGTAGAATCGAGTGGATCTACAGCCGGATAGATACCCAAGTCAGCAATTTTACGTGACAATACCGTTGTTGCATCCAAGTGCGCAAAGGTGGTTGCAGGGGCCGGATCGGTCAAGTCATCCGCCGGCACGTAAACAGCCTGTACCGATGTGATCGAACCATTTTTCGTAGAGGTGATACGCTCCTGCATGATACCCATCTCCGTGGCCAGGGTTGGTTGATAACCTACAGCCGATGGCATACGTCCCAACAAAGCTGAAACCTCAGAACCGGCCTGGGTAAAACGGAAAATGTTGTCAACGAAGAAAAGGATGTCGCGTCCTTTTCCCTGACCATCTCCATCACGATAATATTCAGCCATCGTAAGTCCGGACAAGGCCACACGGGCACGGGCGCCGGGGGGTTCGTTCATTTGACCGAATACGAAGGTCGCCTTGGAATCAGCCAATTCTTTCATATCCACTTTACTGAGATCCCATCCGCCTTCTTCCATGCTATGCTTGAATGCATCTCCATATTTCATGATACCGGCCTCGATCATTTCACGCATCAGGTCATTTCCCTCACGGGTACGCTCACCTACTCCCGCGAATACGGATAATCCGGAGTATGCTTTCGCGATGTTGTTGATCAGCTCCTGAATCAGTACGGTCTTTCCTACACCCGCTCCACCGAAGAGACCGATCTTACCCCCCTTTGCATAGGGCTCGATGAGGTCGATCACCTTGATACCCGTATACAACACCTCGGAGGCGGTGCTCAGGTTTTCAAAAGCCGGGGGTTGAGCATGTATGGGGCGTCCGTTTTCTTTGCTAACAGCAGGCAGACCGTCGATCGGGTCACCGGTCACGTTGAACAGGCGTCCTTTGATTCCCTCACCTGTAGGCATGGCAATCGCTTTTCCGGTATCTACGACCTGTGTGCCGCGCACCAGTCCCTCTGTACCATCCATCGCGATCGTGCGCACACTGTCTTCTCCTAAATGTTGTTGGACTTCAAGAACCAGCGATTCGCCGTTTTCTTTTTTGAGTTCTAATGCGTTGTAGATCTCCGGAAGCTTTCCTTCAAACTGTACGTCGACTACCGCGCCGATGACCTGTTTTACTTTTCCGAGGTTTGCCATGTTTCGGGTATTAGTTGTGGCTGATTGCCTTTTTGATTCAGGCCGCAAAGGTAAGGGGCTGGCCGAGGAAATTAAAATCCGGAGGGGTCAAAATTGGAGCGGTGGAAAACTGCCGAATCTTCGTTACTTGCAGCATGCACTTGATCGAGGTGAATACGCCCGCCCTGGCCCGGACTTTTTTAGAAATCAACCCCCTGATTCAGCAGTCTGACCCCCACTACATCCGCCCCCTAGACAAGGATGTGGCCGATGTTTTCGACCCTAAAAAAAATAAGGCCTTCCGGTTTGGAGAGGCCTCCCGCTGGGTCCTCTTCGATGCACAACACAAGCCCATCGGGCGAATCGCGGCATTCGTCAACAAAAAGTACAAGAACAAAGGGGATGATCTGCCTGTGGGCGGCATTGGTTTTTTTGATTGCATTCATGACCAGACGGCAGCCGACACCCTTTTTGACGTCGCCAAGCACTGGCTCTTGCAAAAAGGCATGGAAGCCATGGACGGACCCATCAATTTCGGAGAACGAGACCGGTGGTGGGGGCTGATCGTCGAAGGGTTTCAATCGCCCCTCTATGGAATGAATTATAATCCGCCTTATTACCGGGAGCTATTTGAACGCTATGGTTTCAAATGTTTTTATAATCAGATCTGTTTTGGTCTGGACCCCCGCAAGGAACTCAGCCAAAAGATCCTGGATCGTCATGCATTAATTGCCATGGATCCTGATTTTCATGCCAGATATCTACGCAAACGGAATTGGGAGAAATATGCGATGGATTTTATGGAGGTATACAACCGTGCCTGGGCCGGCCACGCCGGGATGAAGGAACTTCGCAAAGAACAGGTGATGAGCCTGTTCAAAAAAATGATGCCCGTGGTAGAGGAAAAGATCGTTTGGTTCGCCTACCACAAACAAGAACCCATTGCCCTTTTCCTGAATCTCCCTGACCTGAATCAGTGGTTCAAACACCTACACGGCAAATTCGGGCTCTGGGAAAAACTCAAATTCCTCTGGATCAAACGAACCCGTCCCAACCCCCGTTTCACCGGAATCGCATTCGGCGTGGTTCCTGAATTCCAAGGCAAGGGGATCGACTCCTATCTGATCAACGAGGCCAAAAAAGTAATTCAGCCATTGAACCGATACGAGTCTTATGAATTGCAATGGATTGGTGAATTCAACCCCAAAATGCTGAACGTGGCCCAGAGCATTGGCGACACCTCCCCCTCCCGTAAACTGATCACCTATCGGTATCTTTTTGACCGCACGCGTCCATTCAATACGCATCCGACCCTCTAACCGCAATCGAGACAACAGAACCGCCACGGTTCGTTATCTTGCACACTCGAACGACTAATGGATAAATTCATTGTTTCCGCCCGAAAGTATCGCCCACAGACCTTTGACTCGGTCGTGGGACAAGCCCATATCACGACCACTTTACGAAATGCCATCCGCCAGAAACACCTGGCACATGCATTTCTTTTCTGCGGACCAAGAGGGGTGGGCAAAACAACCTGCGCCCGGATCCTCGCAAAAACCATCAACTGCGAAAAAATAACCGCCGACGGTGAGGCTTGTGATCAATGCACCAACTGTCGCTCCTTCAATGAAGGCAGTTCCCTGAATTATTTTGAATTGGATGCGGCTTCCAATAATTCAGTCGACCAGATCCGTGACCTCACCGAGCAAGTTCGCTTCATGCCTCAGGCTGGAACACACAAAGTTTATGTGATCGATGAGGTTCACATGTTAAGTACAGCCGCGTTCAATGCTTTCCTGAAAACGTTAGAAGAACCCCCTCCCTACGCGATCTTCATTCTGGCTACTACCGAAAAACACAAAATATTACCGACGATCCTGAGCCGTTGTCAGATCTTCGACTTCAAGCGTATCACGTTGCGCGACACGGTCGATCACCTGACTACTATCTGTAAAAAAGAAGCGATCCCGACTGAAGAAAACACGCTACAACTCATCGCTCAGAAAAGTGAGGGATGCATGCGCGATGCCCTTAGCTTATTGGATAAGATCGTCAGCTTCAGTGGCGGCACCCTGAGCTATGCGCAGACACTTGAACACCTGAACATCCTGGACGCTGACCTGTATTTTCAGCTACTTGAATTTCTCAAGCAGCAACAACTCAGCGAATCTTTACTCCTGTACGACGGCATTCACCAAAAAGGATTTGAAGGCGATCAATTCCTATCCGGATTTGCGGAATTTCTCCGCAATCTACTCGTCAGCCAGGATGAAAAAGCAGCCAGTTTGCTCGATGTGGCAGAAGGGTTCAAGGACCGATACCGTTTGGTAGCACCCACATTCTCTGCCGGATACCTGGTCAGTGCCCTGAACCTGATCAACCAGGCCGAGGTTCAATACAGAACCGCACGTAACAAGAGACTTCAAGTGGAGTTGGCGCTGATCAAACTGGCCTATCTGCAACAGGCACTGGACCTTTCCGCAGGTGAGTCCGGATCAAAAAAAAAAATAACGGATAGTCCGCTGGCATTCAGGATCCGTCCCATCCGCAGTGTACGCAAACAATCGCCCCCGGCATCCCCACCCAGCAACTTACCGGAAGCAAAACTGATCATCGAAACCGGCAGCGAGCCCCCTCCAATACGGCAAAACCCGAGTTCGACGAAACCTGCTACCCCACTACCCGCTACTGTAAGCACCCCTTCCCCCAAGTTAAGTGCACTGAGTAAAATACGTGGACAGTTCGCTCAAGCCAAACCTACATCTTCCGAAGAAAAAGTGATCGATCTCGAGATAGGCTCATTAATGGAGGCCTGGTCGGTTTACACGGAAGATTTGCGGGCGAAAAAGAATCCGGCCGTTCCTTCTTTTGAACGGGCCCGACTGGAATGTGTCGGCTCCAATGAATTCAAGGTGATCAGCTTCAATAACATCGAGCAACGCTTCATCGAACAAGAAAGAAACCCGCTCTATGAATTCCTGGTAAGTCGACTTCGGATCCCCTCCATTCAATTTCAGGTTTTCGTGGGCGAACCCGATCCTGCCGAACAACAGAATATCCCGGTTACCCTCTCGAGCCGTGATCAATTCCAAGCCATGCTGGCACAATACCCACTGGTGGAGACGTTGAAGGAAAAGCTGGGACTGGACCTGGATTACTGAATCACCCCTCCCTTATTCTGCTGTTTTACCTTAATTTCGGGCAAATTTTTTTGACCGATGGCTGAGGTGATTTTGATGCCCCGTTTGAGCGATACGATGACCGAAGGTGTGATTGCCGCCTGGCATAAAAATGTGGGCGATCCCGTTCGCAAAGGCGAATTATTGGCTGAAGTGGAAACAGATAAGGCCACCATGGAGCTGGAAAGCTACAAGGATGGTGTATTACTGCATATCGGTACCCAAAAAGGTGGTAAACTTCAAGTGAATGACCTACTAGCGATCATCGGTCAGGCCGGAGAAGATATCAGTGCCTTGATCTCCGCCCCAAGCGAAGCTCCAACTCAAACTTCAGCCACAACACCTGCTTCAACAACAGCGATATCTACTCCTACTCCTACTCCAGCAACAGAACCCAACGGTATTGATCTTTCAAAAGTGGAGGAAGTGGTATTGATGCCACGCCTCAGTGATACAATGGAATCTGGGGTGATCGCTGCCTGGCACAAAAAAGTTGGCGATCCTGTTCAAAAAGGAGAGATCCTGGCGGAGATCGAAACCGACAAAGCCACCATGGAATTGGAGAGTTACAAAACAGGAACCCTACTGCATATCGGTGCGCAGGCCGGCGAGAAGATCGATGTGAATGCCTTGCTTTGCATCATCGGTGATGCCGGGAAAGTGGATGTACCTGCGCTCGTGCAAGCGGCGGCATCAACACCTGCACCATCGACTGCTGCCTCACCGGATACTGTTGCAGCCGCTCCTGCGCCCATCAATACGCCCGCTCCGGCTCCGGTTGTTTCTGTACCCGCACCCGTCACGAGTGGTTCGAACCAATCGGATGGACGGATCAAGGCATCCCCATTGGCTAAAAAAATCGCACAAGAGAAAGGACTTGATCTTCGCAGTCTGCAAGGCAGTGGTGACGGAGGACGCATCATCAAAGCGGATATCGATAATTACCAGCCGCAAACTGCTTCGCTGTCCACTGCGCCTGCGATGAACTTCACGGAAGGCCATACGGATATTCCCAACTCGCAAATGCGCAATGTGATCGCTAAGCGATTGGGCGAAAGTTTATTCAGTGCACCCCACTTTTACTTGACGATGGAGATCGGCATGGACAATGCCATGTCGGCTCGTACACAGCTGAACGAGGTGAGTCCGGTGAAAGTCAGCTTTAACGATATGGTTGTTAAAGCGGTGGCCTTATCCCTGAAAAAACATCCGGCCATCAATGCTTCCTGGATGGGAGACAAGATCCGTCGATACAGTCATGTACACATCGGTGTGGCTGTTGCGATCGAAGACGGACTCATTGTTCCCGTGATCCGATTCGCTGATCAAAAAACATTGCCTCAGATCGCTGCTGAGTCGAAAGAGCTGGCAGGCAAAGCGAAAGGCAAGAAACTTCAACCCAACGAATTCAGCGGAAACACCTTCACCATCTCCAACTTGGGAATGATGGACATTGAAGAGTTCACAGCCATCATCAACCCGCCCGATAGTTGCATCCTGGCAGTCGGTCGTATCAAAGAAGTGGTGATCCGTCAGGGTAACGGGTTTGGCGTGACCAACGTGATGAAAGTGACCTTGAGTTGTGATCACCGCAGTGTGGATGGTGCCACCGGTGCAGCTTTCTTGCAGTCGGTCAAGAAATACCTGGAGAATCCGCTGCAGATGTTCCTCTAAGTCAGTAGCTGCCTTTGTAACGCAAGCGTACCATTCGGCCATCCATAGTTGATGCCAATAATTCTTTGTCGTTGATCACCCGAACCGTATTCACCATCGAGTGGTCGATCTTATAGGACCATTTCACGAGTTGTTTTTTCGGATCTACGGCATACACAACACCATTACGGGTTCCAAAAAACAAGATACCGTCTCGCTCGACCAACATAGAAGGCACATGGTCGTAACCATAGCCTACGTTCATTTTCCATAATACCTCCGGCCGATCGGCACGGGCTGCGTAGGCAACCAGGGTGTCTTGCATACTTTTTCCATAGATCACGGTTGCATCGTTCGACAGCCCGATCGATTCACGTAGGCCGCCATTTTTAGTGCGCCAAAGCGTACTGCCATCTCGAAGGCTGATCGCAGACAAGTATCTGTCCGGGGCCACCACAAACACCACGGAATCTTTTATCAGCGGCGTACAGGAAGCCGGAGAAAAGTTCCGAACAGATGACCCATTGCTCCACTTCCATTTCAGTTGGCCGGTTCGGGTATCGACTGCATAGAGGTGGCGATCCCAGGCCCCCAGGATCAGCTTTCCCTCAGCGATCACAGGGGTGCTGACAACCGGACCTTCCAGTCCTTTATAGGTCCATATCCGATCGCCGTTTTTCAAGTTCAGCGCATAGATCTCGCCGGCACTACCACCAATGAAAATAGTATCCCCTTTTATGAGCGGACAGCCCAAAACAGCTGCCGGTGTTTTTTTCTTCCAAAACAATTTTCCGGATCGCCCATCCAAACAATGTATCTCACCATCCGCAGATCCAAACACAATACGCTTGCCACTTGCGGCAGCGGAGGAAAAGATAGCACCTGCGGCGGAATAGGTCCATTGGCGAGCACCTGTTTTCGAATCATACGCAATAAATTCACCCACATGATTACCGATCATCACAGACCGCTTTGTATACAGCGGGCTGGAAAGAACATTGGCTGAAGAAGAAACTGTCCAAGCAGCTGAAACCTCAGGATACTTAGCATTAATCGAATAATCCGGTCTGCGAACCGACTGTTCGGGTACTCGAACGCCCGCTTTGACAGCTGCCCAACGCCTGGTGGTTGCTTCCAGTGGTTTTCGTTCCTGAAAGAAGATGCTGTCGCGGCGTACTTCTACCCAATTGTATCCTCCGCCGGGTGCTTTTGCTCGAAGATTGGATCTACCCATTACACCTGGTATTCCTTCAAAATCAAATTGCTTATTGGCATGACCATGCCCGCAAATGGCGACCATGGTAT
>Ga0082207_1000651_pt1 | contig 19005 bp, 14 predicted proteins | sample LakMenEpi10Aug09_FD_71540 | JGI IMG/M metagenome (GOLD analysis project Ga0082207, IMG submission 71540)
AACCTTTACTTCCTGCTCCACGTTTCTCACCGATTCCGAACCCCTGGGGGTGGTTTTGCTTGACTGAGTGGCAGCCCTGGTCGAAGACCCTGCGCTCTGAGGGTCATCCGCACCGACCGAAAGTCCGGCACCAAAAGCGACGATAAAAACTGCATTAACGCTCAAAACCGAAAGCAGCCTGGGAGTCAGGCTCGGGGTAAAACGCCATAACATGATCATAGCCCCAACACGGAATGAGGTTTTTGTGCCTCGAAAACACGAATGGGAAAATACCCTTTACCCTAATTGTACGTTGCGTCAAGCCAGAAGATCCACCGTGAAAACTCTGGCTTTTATGGGAAAGAGTCCGCAATCATGTTGCCAAATTAGATTTCGCCTTCTTTGTCGCCAATAATCCAGTGCCAAAATTGATGTACGTTCATGCCGCACTGTTGGGCATACTGACCCACACTTAACTTGTCGTCCTTTACGAATGGCTGGTCCAACAGTGCCCGTTCGGCACAGTACTGTCGGATTCGCCCCTCGACCATTTTTGCGACAATGCTGTCGGGCTTTCCTTCGGCTTTTGCCGCAGCCGTGAGGATTTCGCGCTCTTTGGTGATTTGTGATTCGTCAAGGTCGGCGGCGTTGACAACCTGCGGCTTCATCGCGGCGATGTGCATAGACACGTCTTTCGCGGCTTCGTTTGTTCCGCCATCGATTCGGACGAGGACACCGGCCGTCGTTCCGGCGTTATGCTGATATCCTCCGCAAGGGCCTTCTACGCGGACCATTCGTCCGACTTTGAATACCTCGCGGATGCGATTGAAAAGGTCTTCCTTCTGCTGGCCTAGGGATGTTCCAGGGATGCTAGGTGAATCCTGTGATAGGAGCTCTTCGGCTGTTTGAGCGCCAGGACCTGTGGCCAATTGGATTGCCAGATCCTGCGCAAGCCTAATAAATTCATCATTGTTGGTGACCGGTGCGCTTTCGCACAGGAGTTCGACCATCGCCCCCACCTTCTTGTCGGTGCCGAGGTACATACCGAATCGCCCGAACGCTGTCTCTCGATCCGATCTTTTGTCGGACAACTGCTTGCCTTTCTTTCTTAAAACTTCAAAAGCTAGTTCCTCGTTCCCACCAGCCTCCTGCAACGCTTGTTTGCAATCCATCAATGGTAGGCCTGTTCGTTCGCGAAAGGCTTTTACCGCGGCGGCGGAAATCGTAGATGTCATCAGAATCTCCAATCAGCGAAAGTGAGGCTTGATCTCATGGCGCAGACTTTTTCGCTGGCTGAGTCAGCACTCGTAAAAGGAATCGCAGGAAAACAAATGGGTAAAAAACCAGCCGTGCAAGCGTTCGCGCGATCGGCTGGGAACTTAAGAAGCTTCAAGGAGCAGCGTCAGCTCAGTTGGCGGATTCAACAGAGACAGATGCAATTCCGGCGGGTTCCACCCCGGCTGTCTGCGGTTCAGTTTCGGAAACCGCCGCTACTTGGGGTTGGACTTGAACTCCTTTCCCTTCGATGACAGCGTCTGCCAAATGCTTGAGGATCAGCTCAATGCTGCGAATGCCGTCATCATTTCCGGGAATCGGCAAGTCGATATCGGAAGGATCGCTGTCGGTATCGATTAGCGCAGCAGTTGCGATCCCGAGACGTTTTGCTTCCCGCACAGCATTTCGTTCCTTCCCCGGATCTACCAGAAAAAGGACTTCGGGAAGCCGATTCATGGTCCGCAATCCGTTAAGGTTTCGATACATATTTCTATATTCGCGGTTCAGCGATGATTGCATCTTTTTGCTGTATTTATCCATCCCCTCGCCGCTGCGGAGTTCCTCCAACTCCTCAAGACGGGACAGCCGATTCCTGATCGTCCGGAAATTAGTTAATGTCCCTCCAAGCCAACGCTCGGATACGAACGGCATGCCGCACCGGAGCGCCTGCTCTTCAATCGCTTCACCAGCTTGCCGCTTCGTCCCGACGAACAGGATCAGGCTTCCGCCGGCAGCGACTTGACTCAAATATTTTTTCGTTCTTAGGAGTCCGCGTAGGGTTTCTCGGATATCAAGAATGTGGATCTGATTCTTACGGCCGAAGATGAAAGGTGCCATCTTCGGGTTCCAGAGACTCGTCCGGTGGCCAAAGTGGACACCCGCATCGATCATCTCCTGAATAATTGTTCCTGACATTTGCTTTCTTTTTCATCCGGCGGTTGATGTCGCTCTGGCTCGAAACCGAGGATTTAAATCGTGTTGCGAAATAATTTCCGCAAGTAATCGGGATTCAAATAACTCTCGATCCAGGGAAGGTTCGTCACGGCAAAACTGCCTAGCGAGATTTCCCTTCGTCCCATGACGAGCGACCTTGGTGGAGTGGAGGACGCAAGCCACAGGGCTCGCGTATTTTGGATAGCCTAGGCGTTTATGCCTTGAGGCGTCAAGTGACGGCGTCGGATATCGACGCCGCAGGCTGTCGGGGGAAGTACGAGTTGTCGTCAGGAGAAGGTTACTTTAATGCCCGAGCCAATTCGTCGACTTTGTCAGTCTTTTCCCAAGTAAACGTCTCACCCTGGCGGCCAAAATGACCGCCAGCCGCCGTGACCCGGAACACAGGGCGCTGGAGTCTTAAATGGTCGATGATTCCTGATGGAGAAAGCGGGAAATGATCCCTGATGAGTGAGCAGAGTTTGCCGTCACCGACTTTACCACTCCCTTGGGTATCAACGTAGACGCTAACCGGTTCGGAAACGCCGATCGCATAGGCTAATTGGACCTCACAGCGATCGGCCAAACCTGCCGCCACAATGTTTTTCGCGATGTATCGGGCCATGTAGGCGGCCGACCGGTCTACTTTTGTGGGGTCTTTACCGCTAAAAGCACCGCCGCCATGCCGACCCCAGCCACCATAGGTATCAACAATGATTTTCCGGCCTGTCAGACCGCAGTCCCCATGGGGGCCGCCCACGACAAATTTCCCCGTAGGATTGATATGGTAGGTCGGGCTTGATTTGACCAAGTGCTGGGGAAGGCAGGGGCGGATGACATGCTCACGGATGAATTCGTGAATCGTCTTCTGATCAACGTCGGGTGAGTGTTGTGTACTAAGGACCACCGTATCGACGCGCACGGGCGTGAATCCGTTGTACTCGATGGTCACCTGGCTCTTGCTGTCCGGCCGGAGCCAATTGACTTCGCTGTTTTTCCGCGCTTCTGTCACCCGATTGATGATTCGGTGTGACAGGGCGATCGGTAAAGGCATGAATTCATCGGTATCTCGGCAGGCAAAACCGAACATCAAACCTTGGTCGCCCGCGCCTATGGACTTCCCTTTTTCGGCATCGCTATTAACACCTTGGGCGATGTCGGGGCTCTGGGAGTCGAGCGAAACGAGGACCGCGCATGTCTTCCCGCAGATCCCCATCTCGTCGTCGATATATCCTACTTCGTTGATCACATCTCGGACGATTTGTTGGTAATTTACTACCGCTTTGGTCGTGATTTCCCCTGCGATAATTGCTAATCCGGTCGTAACCAACGTCTCGCAGGCGACTCGGCTCAGCGGGTCTTGCGCCAACAAGGCATCGAGGACGCCATCAGAGATTTGGTCAGCCAACTTGTCGGGGTGTCCCATGCTGACCGATTCACTTGTAAACAAATAGTTTCTAGCGTCGCCGTTCACGTGCGGATGTCTCCCGGGGGGGTAGGTCAATTTTCTGAGCAAGAAGCTAAGTCAAAATCGTAATTGGCAATAGGCGTATTCGCTACCGCTGATTTTTGATATCCGGGCATGGCCATCCGAGAGCTTGGGTATTCCGGCCGATTACCAGTCGGTGGCGTCTTGTCCGCAAAGTTTTCAGGCAATAATCGAAGTACTTTAGCGTCCGACTTTGACCACATTTGACGACGGATCTGAGGCTGCGTTTTACAGGGGGACGAGGTAAGATCGATGGCCTTGCTTGCATCAAGTAGACCTCTTGGCATTTGTGATGTTTTGATGAGCCAAATCGTTTCGGAGCGTGCAGCTAGCGATAACTGCCTCGCGGTTTCCGTGGTAGCTGTCTTTTGCGCACTTCTTTTTGTTGGGGTTGCAACTGCCCAGGTCCCTTCTGAGGGCCCCACTTGCGGCGATCCGCAAACGGGGGAACGCAATTCCTTTGAGGAGGCGATTCGACCCCTTACAAAAGTCATCGCGGATTCCAAGTCGTCACGCGTAACGATCGAATCGACCGTTCGAACGATGCTCTCAGGTCAGGTTACCGGTAGCGAAAAGCATGTCTACCAAGTCGCCTCGCTTGCCCCCAACAAGTATCGCATTCAATACAAGACAGATAGCGAAGCCTTCCAGTTGGTAAGTGACGGAAGCCAATTGTTTGGGATCCTCGGCGAAGTCGGATTCTTTCGTGCCCTGCCGCCCAAGTCGCTCCAGGAGGTAGTAGCATCGCTCGCACTCCCAGTCGGGCCTTACCCTGAACCGATCATGGCACTTTCTTTAGCGGGAGTCGATCCGTCGCAGACTTTGATGTCCGATATGAGTTCATTGAAGATCGTTAATCGCGACACCTATGAGGGGACGCCCGCCGTGCTTTTGCGTGGGGTGCAGGCAGATGGTGTTGGCTGGGCCCTGTGGGTAGCTACGGAATCGGGAAACGTTCGGCCCCTCAGAATGAAGGTGGATCTCACCCCTGTTTTGCGGGTGAGCAACCAACTGCCCGAGGCCTTCTCCTATGAGGTCGACTTTAAGTTTACTAGCTGGAAGATGGGTGTTGATCTTGCTCCGGAATTCTTTTCTCATCGACCTTCGCCCAAGGATCGCCAATTCGAGTCTCTTGAGGCCTACTACCGCTTTGTCACGGAGGCCAATTCGCCTCACCGGCTTCTTGGGAAGACGGCCCCAAGCTTCGCTGCCCAAAGCATCGACGGTAAGCTGTTGAAAATTGAGGATCTCAAAGGAAAGGTTGTTGTCCTTGATTTTTGCGCCTCTTGGTGCAGTCCTTGTTTAGAGTTCATGCCGATCGTTTCCGAGGTTAGCACGAGCCTAGCGAGTAAAGGTGTGGTGGCCTACGCGGTCAATGTCGGTGAAGACCGCGACACTGCGAGCAATTTTTTTAAAAAAATTGGCCTCACGCTTCCGCTGCTGGTCGACGCCGATGGTTCGATTGCCGAATCTTTCGGAGCGATCGCTATTCCGCAGACGGTCCTTATCGATAGGGATGGCAGAATTCAGGCCATTCATGTCGGTGTTGATCGTCCCGAAGCGTTCCGAGAGAAACTGCGCAAGCAGTTGAACGCGCTGGTTAATGGTGAGAATCTAGTCGGTGAAGCAGAGGAGTCAGGGTCAAAAGAAAAGTAGACGTTTGTCGGTTGCCCCGTGTCCACACTCTAATCTGGAATTAACCGGTGTTTTCAAGGCGTCTGTCTCTATCGTCTTCCGCATCGTTTTGTCGGCGATTGGGGATGGGTCTGAAGTCGGGTGTCGATATTCTCAAACTCGTTCATGGCGAAGCCCAACACGGCGATGCCTTTCGTAGGAACGTGATGACGGATTTGGCCAAGGACCTGCGGCAAGGGCATTCATTGACAGCAGCGATGCACAATCAAGGCGATTTCTTCCCGCCGTTGCTAATCGCAATGAGTCAAGCCGGGGAAGTGTCTGGAAAACTTGAACAAACGCTTCTCCGGGCCGCGGACCATTTTGAGCTTCGTGTAAAGCTTCGGAGAGATTTCGTCCAGCAAATCACATGGCCGATCATGCAACTATGTATCGGCATATTGATCGTGTCACTGCTGATCTACCTACTGGGCGTGCTGACTCCCGCAACTGGTGGGGAGATGTTCGATCCGCTCGGCTTCGGGTTACGTGGAGGGAGTGGGGTTTTCATTTTTTTATCCCTGGTTGCCTGTGTCATCTCGCTACTCGGGGGCTTCATTTGGGCTTTATTGAACAATTACGGAGGGATCCACGCCCTGATTCCCGTTTTGTACCGAGTGCCGATCTTCGGAGAGTCGCTGCAGACGATCACCCTTTCGCGTTTCACGTCGAATTTGGCCATGTCTTTAGAAGCAGGAATCGACCCGATTCGTGCGATCCAGATCGGTTTGGACGCGACTGGCAGCGAATTCTATCGCTCCGCCAAAGACGGTGTCGAGAATGCGATCCGTGGGGGCAAGACGATGTCGGAAACCCTGTCAGCCACTGGGCTTTTCCCAGAAGAATTCATCACCTCGGTGGAAGTTGCCGAGCTTGCGGGTACGGATGCTGAGGCTCTGCACCATCTTGCTGCAGATTATGACGATCGATCACGTCGGGCCATGGCGACGCTTGCCATGTTGGCCGGACGTCTGATCGGCGGGGTTGTAGTGTTAATAATGGTGCTCATTATTTTGCGCATCGCCACTCAGATCATGGGAGGAATCCAAGACGCGCTTCAGCCGATCTGACTGCACGTTGCGTGACAGTGGACAATTCGAGCCCTATCCGGAAAAGCCAAGCGATACCGGCAGGCGGCGTCGTCCTTAAGCCGACTGCCGGACTTGGCATGCTCGAATCGTTTGTGGTGAAACTTTAGGTTAACTATTTACTCCTTCTTCTTCTTCTTGCTCCGAGCCTTCAGAGCTTTCGTCCCCATCGGCGAGTGGGGCGGCGTAGCCCCCTGACGCCAAGACCTGTTGTTTAATCTCTTCCGCAACTTCAGGGTTTTCGATCAGGAAGATTCTAGCCTTTTCCTTACCTTGCCCGAGATAAACCTCACCATATTTGAACCATGCGCCGCTACGAGAGATGACTTTGTGCAGTGTGCCTAGGTCGAGTAAGTCGCCCTCGAAGCTGATGCCGTCAGAGTGCATCATGTCGAATTCTGCGACGCGGAAAGGGGGCGCGACTTTGTTTTTGACTATTTTCGCCTTGACCCTCTGGCCCACCTGTTCTTCCCCGTCCTTGATGGCGCCGATGCGCCGGACATCAATCCGACAGGAACAGTAAAATTTGAGAGCCCGACCGCCCGGTGTAGTCTCGGGGCTGCCGAACATCACCCCAATTTTCTCACGAATCTGATTAATAAAGATCACTACGCATTTACTTTTTGCGATCGCCCCCGTCAGTTTACGCAGGGCTTGACTCATAAGCCGAGCCTGAAGACCAACATGGCTATCTCCGATCTCCCCCTCCAATTCTGCACGTGGGACCAGAGCTGCGACCGAGTCAATCACGATGACATCAACCGCGTTGCTTTTGACGAGCATTTCGCAAATCTGCATCGCCTCTTCACCGCTACTGGGTTGACTCACTAACAAGGTATCAAGCTCGACGCCGATTTTTTTCGCCCAAGTCGGATCAAATGCATGTTCGGCGTCGATAATTGCCGCGATCCCGTCCTGCTTCTGTGCCTCGGCGCAAACGTGGAGCGCAAGAGTTGTCTTCCCGCTCGACTCGGGGCCGTAGATCTCGATGATTCGTCCTCGCGGCAATCCATAGCCCCCGAGCGCCATGTCAAGGCTTAAGCTTCCGGTGGAGACGCCTTCTACGGTCAATTGCTGGGAGGCCCCCAGAGGCATGATCGCCCCTTCTCCAAACGTCTTCTCGATTTGTTGCAAAGTCGTCCTGAGGCCCGGTTCCAATTCGAGTACGGCCTTCATGCCCGGATCCAGTTTGACGCCCTTGGAGGCCGCTTCGGTTGCGATCGTCTTCTTTTTAGCCATGAAACATGCTCCTGATTGGATTTGAGTTGGTGTGAATGCGTCTAGCAAAGCAAGGAGGAAAGGGTAGGTCGGCCGATTCGCCCTGTCTAAAGATAAATGGTGTACAGGTGGTGTGCAAGTTGGCTTCGCGGGGGGCAGGCATGCGATCCGCTCGCGAATCCGTAGCAACTATCGGGCAACCTTCGGACACGTTTGGTCAGGGCTTTTGGAAGAAACCGGTTTCGGATCGAATCAGGCCGGTTGTGGGCCGTTGTTGTAATTGGGTTGGCGGCTTGGGCCGACAAGCAGGATTCTGTGGTTTCGGGAACTAGAATCGGCAAAACGTCTCAGATTCGCTACGATTACGCCCTTCCGACGGTCCACCTCCTTTGTTGCTTGCGAGCGAAATTATGACGGACACACCGGTCGCCCGCCCCTCACGGAATTTCATCGAACAGACGATCGATGCCGATCTTGAATCGGGAAGGTTTTCCAGGGTTGCCACGCGTTTTCCCCCAGAACCAAATGGCTATTTGCATATTGGGCATGCAAAGAGTATTTGCCTGAACTTCGGTTTGGCTCAAAAATATGGTGGGACTTGTAACCTTCGTTTCGACGACACCAACCCGGCCAAGGAAGAGACCGAATACGTCGAATCGATCATGGAGGACGTTCGCTGGCTTGGCTTCGAATGGAATAACCTGCATTACGCAAGCGACTATTTCGAACAACTGTATCTATGGGCCGAAGAGCTTATCGTTCAGGGCAAGGCTTACGTGTGCGATCTCAATGCGGAAAAAATTCGAGAGTATCGGGGAACGCTGACAGGACCAGGTGCAAATAGCCCGTTCAGGGATCGGGGGCCTGAGGAAAATCTCGACCTATTTCGAAGAATGCGGGCAGGTGAGTTCGCCGACGGTTCGCGTACACTCAGGGCAAAGATTGACATGGCGTCCCCCAATCTGAATATGCGGGACCCAGTAATGTATCGCATCCTCAGGGCAACACATCATCGTACCGGAGACAAATGGTGCATCTACCCGATGTACGATTGGGCTCACGGACAGAGCGATTCGATCGAAGAGATATCCTTCTCGATCTGCACTTTGGAGTTTGAAAACCACCGACCGCTGTATGACTGGTTTTGTTCAAGTCTTCGCATTTACCACCCTCGTCAAATCGAGTTCGCTCGACTCAACATCACTTACATGGTGATGAGTAAGCGAAAGCTTCTTCAGTTGGTGAAAGAAAAGCATGTTCAGGGTTGGGACGATCCACGCATGCCTACGATTAGCGGTTTGAGACGTCGCGGTTATACCCCTGAAGCGATCCGTAATTTTTGCGCGGATGTAGGGGTGGCAAAGTTCAACAGTACGATCGATGTCGTCCGGTTGGAGAATTCGATTCGTGACCACCTCAATCAGGTAGCGCCCCGATATTTTGCCGTATTGGATCCGATTAAGCTAACCATTTCGAATTGGCCCAAGCTGTCCGACGGCAGTGATTTCGTTCAGATGACGCGTGCCGTTAACAACCCTGAGGACCCCCAAGCGGGCTCTCGTGACGTACCGATGACTGGGAGTTTGTTGATCGAGCGGGACGATTTTCGAGAGCAAGCTTCAGCGAAATTTTTTCGGCTTAAACTCGGCGGTGCCGTCCGTTTGCGAGCAGGATACATCGTCGTCTGTTACGACGTGATCAAAGATCCCGAGGGGAATGTCGTCGAGGTGCTATGTACATACGACCCAACTACCAAGAGTGGCGAAGATACATCTGGACGAAGGGTTAAAGGAACGATCCATTGGGTGAGTGCCGCGCATGCCACCCAGGTCGAGGTAAGAAACTACGATCGGCTATTCACCGTCGCTGACCCAGAGGACGTGAAGCCAGGCTCGACATTTCTCGACAATCTCAACCCCGATTCTCTGAAGATCACTCACGCTTGGGTCGAGCCCTCGTTGTTGGAAATCGCTGTTGGGCAAGCCGTGCAGTTCGAACGATTAGGGTATTACTGTGCTGACCCGGACGGGACCGTGGGGCGACCGGTTTTTAATCGGATCGTGCCACTTCGCGACACGTGGGGTAAGATCGCCGCCCGGGAAGATTGAAATGACTTTGGGGTTAAAGGCCCGCCACTTCAAAGCCTTCGCGGTAGGGTCGACGGATTAGGGAGTTGGCAGATTCGACGTTTGTAATCGTCAAATCATTTGAATCCCACAGCAATTTTTGGTCAGGGTAGCGATTGGCGACAACCCCAAGAAGTAGTGCCTCCGTAAGGGGGGCTGCATAGTCAAAGCCCGCGCTAGTAGCCCCTGTTCCGAGGCATGCGTCGACCCACTCGTGGTAGTGATTGCCATCGGCAACGCTCGGAGGTTGTGTGCCTTTGAAACGGCCCTCAGGCAGAAGGATCGGTTCACCCACATGGGGAAGGAGCATCACGCCTTTTTCCCCCAAGAAAAGGGAGCCCTGACCTGGCAGTTTTATGTCCCCCAATCCCCAGTCAGAAGGGAGTTCTAGATCTTCCGTTTTGGGTGGCGCCCAATCACCGTCGAACCAACTCCAGATCAGCCGCTCGGTCGTGTAATTGGTTCCGGGGAACTCGTACTTGACTACGTTCCGCTCTGGGTGCCCGATGTTTGTGGGTTTTCGGCAAGTCGTCTGGACCCAAAGGGGAGCTGTTAGTTCGAGCGCCGCGTAAGGCGTGTCAAAAATATGGACCCCCATGTCGCCGAGCGTCCCAGTGCCGAAGTCAATAAGCTTCCTCCAGTTTCCAGGGTGATAGGCCGATGGGACGAAATCTCGAACCTTAGCGGTGCCGAGCCAGAGGTCCCAGTCGAGCGTTGATGGGGCCTCTACCGAGCCCAAGAGTGGTCCGCCGTCATAACCCCAGTTCTTGTTTGACCACGCGAAGACCTGGCTGACTTTGCCAACTACTCCCGCTTGAATCATTCGGACAGCGCGGCGATAGGGGGCCGCAGAATGTACCTGGATACCCATCTGCGTGACGAGCTTGCGGGCATTGGCGGCCAGCCTCAATTGTCGTGCTTCATGCACCTCGTGAGTTAATGGTTTCTGACAATAGACCGGTTTGCCTTTCTGAATGGCGGCCATGGCCGCCGGTGCATGGGTATGGTCGGGGGTCGAAACAACCACGGCGTCGATCGTGTCAGCAAGATTGCCGATCATGGATCGATAATCCCGAAATTTTTGCGCGTTAGGGTGTTTCGAAGCAGCTTCTTCTAGCTTTTGGGAATCCACATCGCATAAAGCCGCGACTTCGACTTGCGGGTGCGATGCGATCGACGCGAGGTCGGCCCCGCCCATGCCTCCCACTCCGATATGCGCCGTGCGTAACTTTGAATTGGCTGACAAAGCCAATACGGAACGGGCACGGAAAGCTAGGGGAAGGGCAATCGTACCCTGCAGGAAAATTCTTCTCGTTGTGCGGAATTGCTGAGTGGGCGGTGTTTGCATATCGATCGGACTCCTTGCGAATTTGAATCAGAGGCGAGGTGATTGCTGGCAACTCTTTAACATCATAACCCCGGCACTTCACGAAGTGGGAAGGACATCATTTCGCTTGAGGTAAACATTCGGCATGGTGTCCTGAGTGATTCGAATACCGTCCCGGTCAATCCGCTCGGATCGATTTCGTTCAGTCGGCAGGCTCGCCATGTTTGCGAACGCGAATGCCGAGTTTTTTCATTTTGCCGTACAGTGTCGTTGGCTTCAGGCCAAGAACCTTCGCCGCTCCACTTGGACCGTAAATCCGTCCGGAGCATTTTTCGATCACTCGCAAGATAGATCGCCGTTCGAGTTCGGCAAGGGGCCCGTCGAGATCCGGGTTCATTTCGTGAGCAGGTGGGACCTTCGATTCGTGACAGATTTGTTCACGCGGCCTTTTCGCAGGCGGTTCGCTAAGCCAGCTCGGGTCGATGATTAACTCTTCTCCCGCATTGACGATGGTCGCCCTTTCGAGCAGGTTTTCTAATTCTCGGACATTCCCTGGCCAGTCGTGTCTCAGTAGCAAATCCATGGTAGAGTTCCTAAACTTCGGGACCATGCGACCCAGCTTTTTGGCGAAGCGTGCTAAGAAATGGCTAGCAAGTAAGGGGATATCTTCTTTACGATCGCGAAGCGGGGGGACTTGAATCGGGAAAACGTGGAGTCGATAGAATAGATCGCTTCGGAAATGTCCTTGGGCCGAATAGCTTTTAAGGTCTCGGTTTGTTGTCGCGATGACACGTGTGTTGATCCGGATAGGCACGTTTCCGCCCACCCGCTCTAGCGTGCGTTCTTGAAGCACACGGAGTAGTAGTGCCTGTGTCTCTAAAGGTATTTCCGAAACTTCGTCGAGCAGGATTGTTCCTCCGTCTGCGAGTTCGAACCGGCCAATTCTCTTTCCGATTGCCCCGGTAAATGCCCCCGGCTCATGGCCAAAAAGTTCGCTTGTGATAAGGTCAGGCGATAATGCGGCGCAATTCACCTTGATCAGCAGCTTGTCGTAACGCCCACTGCTCTCATGAATGGCTCGGGCGATCAACTCCTTACCGGTCCCGGTTTCTCCAAGCAGAAGTACTGTGGCATCGGTGGCTGAAACTTGCCGAATTGCCAGACGTACCTTTCGAATCGCCTGACTTATCCCGATGATTTCGTCCATCCCTTGGTCGGTACGCATCTCCTCTTTGAGGTACGAATTCTGTTGTTCAAGTTGTCGTTTGAGCCGTTCGATTTTGCCATAGGCGGTAGCGTTATCGACGGCGACGCCGAGTTGAGTGGCGATTTCTCCTAAAAGTTCTCTGTCCCACGGAATGGGGGGTTCCCTGTCGCTCAAAGCGATCGAAAGCCAACCGATCGTTCGGCCACGTGAAATGAGGGGTAGGCTCTCGTAGCGGTCGTCAGGTTTGAAAGCCACCCGACGATCTGATTTCGAAGGGCTCACGCTTGCGGATGGTAAATGAACAGGTTTTCCTGACAGATCGAACTCGATCGCAAGGTCAAAGTTCTCGTCCGCCGTCCCGGCCGCTGAGAGGGCAACCCAATCGCACCCGAGAAGGCTTCTCAATTCGATCGCTGCCCGTTCGAAGACTTCATTAAGGTTAAGGCTTGATGTCACGAGTTGGCCGAGTCGAACCAAGATGCGAAATCGTCGTTCGGAAAGGGTTAGCCGCTCTGTTTGGCGGTCCACTTCGTCCCGAAGCAGGACGAGAAAGCGATCTTTAACCGAATTCGCATCGGAGAGCCGGGCATTTGTCTGTTCCAATTCCGCTGCCCATCGCGACTTTTCGATGCTGATCGCAATGTGCCCTGCCAAGCTCGCCAGCAGTGTTGCATGTCTGTGATCGTACGCATTTGATCGCCTGCTGGAAGCGAAAAGCACGCCGATCGGTTTTCCCTCCGCGATCAGCGGAACTGTCAGGTTGGAAAGCATGCCTTCGCTGAGGATGAGCTTGGTGGATCCGGATATCGGCTTCACGCGGTGGTACTGAGCGAGGTCATTGATAATTCGCGACTCCCCGGTATCGATCAAATGGGCCAAGGTGGACCCGCGCAGTCGGGAAGCGTATCCGGGCTTGAGCATCAGTTTGCTGCCTGAGCGGCAAGTGATCAGTCTCAACAGGAGCGGCTCCCCTTCGATCACGGCAACCGCGAGTCGGTCGCATGGGAGGATGTTTGATAGGCGCGAATACATCGAATCGAGCAGTCCTTCCAGGTTCCCGCCAAGATTCAGTTGCGAGAGCAGATCGCTTGTGAGTTGGTAAATCGCCGCGTTCGTCGCGGGGTCCCCGGAGAAGTCTTTTGTTTCCTTGATAAAAACGACGTTTCTCACAGTCCTCAAACCCTTTTCGTTGTAGATGCGTGACGAAATGTGGTTGTTTTTTGCGTGTCGTCCCTTGCGTTGGCTGTCGGCGAACAAAAGAATAGCGAACAAAAAGACGATTGCCTTCGAGAATACAGTCGCAATTTTGCTGATGACGAAATATGGTTGGGGCTTTACGTTTCCTCTCTTTTGTTGCATCGGGTGTTGCTCGCAGTAAGTCTTTGTCTGATAATGACTTACGGTTCAATTTGAGTTTTCACCGGTTTGGGACCGGGAATTGCTCCTTCACTCCGACGTTTCCGTGGTCCCGCTTACTGTCGATGGCTTTCTGTGAGTTGACCGTCAGATTGGGGCCTCCGGCGGCAGCATAGCAGTCAATGCTGGGACTGGACTTGGTCTGATCCTTGTGGTGGATGGGTTGATGGTAAGGTCTTGTAAATATCGGTTAAGGTTGTCTCGAAAAGTCTTGGCGTAGGGTTTTTGGAAGGTTTGTCCATGTCGTCTGATTCGGCGTTGTTGGAAGAGTTCTCCAAGCGGGAGTACAAGCATGGCTTTGTCACGGACATCGAGTCCGATTCGTTGCCGCCTGGCCTGGACGAAAATGTTGTCAGGTTGATTTCGGAGAAAAAGGGTGAGCCAGATTGGCTGCTCCAGTGGAGGCTAAAAGCTTTCAGGCATTGGCAGACCTTGGAAGAGCCTAAGTGGCCAAAGCTGACTTATCCGCAGATCGACTACCAGAAGATGGTTTATTACTCTGCTCCTAAGCAGAAGCCTCTCCTAGAAAGTTTGGATCAAGTAGACCCGAAACTGCTTGAAACCTACGAGAAACTAGGCATCCCGATAGAAGAACAGAAAGCCCTAGCGGGCGTTGCGGTTGATGCGGTTTTCGATAGCGTTTCGATCGCGACAACCTACAAGCAGACTCTCGCGGAGGCGGGAGGAATTTTCTGCCCCTTCTCAGAGGCTGTGAAGTGTTATCCCGATCTGATTCGGCAATATTTAGGGTCCGTGGTTCCGTCAACCGACAACTATTTCGCGGCTCTCAATTCGGCCGTTTTTAGCGATGGCTCATTTTGCTACATACCAGAAGGCGTTCGTTGTCCCTTGGAGTTGTCAACCTATTTCAGGATCAATGCACAAAACACAGGTCAGTTCGAGCGGACGCTGATCGTTGCCGATAAGGGGGCATACGTCAGCTATTTGGAGGGGTGCACCGCTCCGAAACGAGATGAGAATCAACTGCATGCCGCGGTCGTTGAGTTGGTTGCCCTCGACAGGGCACAGGTTAAGTATTCGACAGTCCAGAATTGGTATCCTGGTGATGAGAACGGGAGAGGTGGCATCTACAATTTTGTAACCAAGCGAGGCGCTTGCCGAGGCGAAGGTTCAAAGATTTCCTGGACTCAGGTAGAAACAGGCTCGGCCATTACATGGAAATACCCCAGTGTGTTGCTCCAGGGAGACAATTCAGTTGGTGAGTTCTATTCGGTCGCTGTGACCGCCAACCACCAACAGGCCGACACGGGTACGAAGATGATCCATTTGGGCAAGAACACCAGCAGCACGATCATCTCCAAGGGCATATCGGCTGGTGTCGGTCAAAACAGTTATCGAGGTTTGGTTAAGATCCTGAAAAACGCTACCGACTCGAGGAACTTTTCCCAGTGCGACTCACTTCTGATAGGCGACCGGTGCGGGGCACATACGTTCCCTTACATTGAGGTAAGGAATACCTCCAGTCGCGTAGAGCACGAAGCTTCAACCTCAAAGGTTGGCGAAGACCAAATTTATTATTGCCGTCAGCGTGGGCTCTCTACCGAAGATGCTGTCAACATGATCGTCAATGGTTTTTGTAAAGAGGTATACCAGGAACTTCCTATGGAATTTGCCGTCGAAGCTCGGAAGCTTTTGAGCATCAGTCTTGAAGGAAGCGTTGGTTAAGTCCCCTGGGCGTATCCTAAAATGCTTTTGTCCGTTGAATCTTGTTTGAATTCCTAAGCTTACCAACACGAAATCCGATGCTTGAAATAAAGAATCTTCATGCCCGATGTGGAGAGAAAGAGATATTGAAGGGGGTTAACCTAACCGTAGGACTCGGCGAAGTCCACGCAATCATGGGGCCTAACGGTAGCGGTAAAAGCACCCTTTCACACGTCTTGGCAGGTCGTGAGGATTATGAGGTCACGGAAGGAGAAATTTTGTTTGACGGCAAGAATTTGCTAGATCTGGAGATCGAAGAAAGAGCAGCCGAAGGGTTGTTCTTGGCTTACCAGTATCCGATCGAGATACCCGGCGTCACCAACAAGTACTTCCTTAAAGCGGCTATCAACGCTATCCGGAAATATCGCTCTGAACCGCTGATCAAGACGTCGGAGTTCCTCGATTTGCTCAAGGCGAATCTGTCGCTCTTGGGCATGGACAAGTCGATGATGGAACGTTCTGTGAATGAGGGTTTTTCGGGTGGTGAAAAGAAGCGGAACGAGATCCTTCAAATGGCAATGCTACAGCCCAAGCTCGCCGTTCTCGATGAGACTGATAGCGGGCTTGATATCGATGCTTTGAAGCTAGTTGCGGATGGGGTGAATGCTTTACGTTCTCCCGAGCGTTCCATGATTATCGTAACGCACTATCAGCGACTCCTCGATTACGTCGTTCCTGATTTCGTCCACGTTCTAGCAAACGGCAAAATCGTTCGGTCTGGTGACAAGCAGCTCGCTTTGGAGCTGGAGGCTCAGGGTTATTCTTTCCTCGAAACCGCGCCAGTTGCCACATGAGTATCCAAAGCAATCTCCCGCTCAGTCCCGGCTCAACTCCCCAGGTCGATTCGCCAGCCTCTTTGTTTCTCGATAGAGCCCTGCGGGATACAGAAACAACATCGGCAGGATTCCCCGCTTGGGTTGTCGAGTTCCAACGTTCGGGGGCTGAGTCATTCAGAAGGATCGGTTTCCCGTCCACGAAAATCGAAGATTGGCGTTTTACCAACGTAAGTAAGATCGCAAAGTCGACATTCTCAAGGCCATCCGCCCCGTCTCGGTCGTCGGAATGCGACCGGGCGGTAGCAGGTGCCGCTTTTGATGACATTCCTATTCGCATCGTGTTTGTTGACGGCTTTTTTGTCGGTGCCTTGTCAGACGTCTCTTGCTGCCCAGTCGGAGTTCGAATCACGACGCTCTCAGGAGGTGTTGATCCTGACATGCGTGATTTGCGAAATTCCCTAGGTGCCTTGGCGAATGCCCAATTAGCGCCGTTTGTAGCATTGAATCAGGCGTCGTTTGCGGATTTGCTGTCTGTTACGATTGCCGACGGGATCCAGGTCAGCCAGCCTATTCAGGTTGTCTACGTATCGACCGGTCAGGAGTCGTCAACATTGGTGGCGCCCAGGGCGCATTGGCAAATAGGCAACAATGCAAGCGTCTGCATCGTGGAGTCACACTTCGGATTATTCGACGCCAACTATTTGACCATACCGGTGTGCGAGATCGATCTTGGTGAGGGCGCGGTTGTAACTCATTTCAAACGGCAGAAAGATTCTACACGTGCTTTTCATATAGCATCGACATGGGTTAGACAGGCGCTATCGAGTCGCTACTCTAGCGGTTTTTTCGGTTTCGGTGCTGAGATTTGTCGGAACGAAATCAATGTCTTGCATGCCGGGCAGTTCGTCGACACGGTCCTAAACGGTCTCTACATGGCATCGGGTACGCAAGTTCTGGATTGCAGGACGTGTATCGACCACGCATATCCGAACTGCACTAGTCACGAGCTTTATAAGGGCATTCTCGAAGGAGCGTCGCGAGGTGTGTTTAATGGACGTATCCACGTACATCAGGATGCACAGAAAACAGATGCGAAACAAAGCAATCAAGTTTTGCTGCTCTCGGACGACGCAGTGATTGACACCAAGCCGGAGCTGGAAATCTACGCCGACGACGTTCGTTGTACCCACGGGGCGACTGTCGGTGACCTTGATGCCGATGCTTTGTTTTATCTCAGATCCCGTGGGGTTCCTGCGGATCTTGCCAGGAAATTGTTGGTTTTTGCATTCGCGAATGAAATCGTTCAAGGCATTGCCGTTCCGTCCCTCAAAACAAGCCTTGAATCAGTCTTATTGGCCGACCACGGCCTTCCCAGTATTTGAGTTGGTGTTTTTAATAATTATCAGACCGATCAGAAGATCTGTTCCGGCGAGATCCTTGCCAGCAGAAGCATTTTTCAAGTTATCTGCAACGGTTAACCCATCCATTACCACTGTTTAAAAGGAGCAGTTCAATGACCCACGTTGTCGCTAAACCATGCGACGGTTGTCGATATACCGATTGCGTTGTCGTTTGTCCGGTCGAGTGTTTCTATGAGGGTCAATCGATGCTTTACATCCATCCCGAGGAGTGCATTGATTGCGAAGCATGCGTACCAGAGTGTCCTGTTGAGGCGATTTTTCACGAAGACAATTTGCCGACTGAGTGGGCTTCTTACCGAGAACTCAACGCCAAGATGGCTGCTAAGTCCGACCCCATTACTGAAAAGAAGAAACCCTTAGCCGATTCCTAAACCTTCTAGGCTTAACGTATTATCTTAAAGTCGTGAGCACAGAACACGACTTTTTGGTCCACTAGGTTTTCGATTCGTCAGATCGGTTTGGGTTTTCTTCTTTGCGATCACGCTTTGTTCGCATGGGATTGCTTTCACTTACGCTTAATTTCTAACTGTCACCTAATCCCTTCGGTCTCGCGGTTGTTTGGCTGAAGGATTTCGGTAGGCGAGTCAATAGATTTGAGAGGGTTATCTTCGATTTCGATAATAGGGCGGCTATCGGGAAGCTCTAGTAGTTCATGGATGTTCGTTTCGATGTCCCACTCGGTTTCCGAACTTGAGCCAGTCCTGTCGGTGTTTGTAACCTGCAAACCAGAAGCGTTCGTTTTGCCTTCTTGTCGCTCTGTCGATAGCCCTTCGCGAACAGGATCTGGACTCTGGACGCCGTATTCCCATTGCTTGCCCGCACTACGTGCCCTGGCGCGTTCCATCGCATCCCAGTAAGCCTTGTTGTGCCAAGGTCCTTCCGCGATATCGATGCTATTGTGCGGCAGCAATGTCCCCTTGAGATAATGGACGTAGTTCAGGGATTTGTTGTATTCGGTCAAAGAGCGGTAGTAATCGATTTGGGCTTGAGCTCGCCGAAGCTGGCTCTGAAGGACAACGTTTACCGGGGTTCTACCCCCTTTATATTCCGCGAGTCGGGCCTGGACTTCTTGCTCCGCGGCTTGCCATCGCTGCGCATTAGTCTCCGCTAGCCCATAATGCGAACGCATTTTGCCGATAGCATCGCTTATTTGGCTAATATGCAAACGCTCTTGGTCTTGGAGGAAAGCCCTTTCACGCGCTAGTCTTAGCTGGGAATTGCGAATGCGAGCAAGCTCGCGTCTCGCCCCGATGGCAGCAGGCTGTATGTCCAATCGGACCGCCGCTTCCTGATAGTCTCCGCTAGTCAATTCGCTAAGCGCGCTCGAGCCGGCATTGGGAAATCGGATATCTGG
>Ga0082207_1000652_pt1 | contig 18988 bp, 16 predicted proteins | sample LakMenEpi10Aug09_FD_71540 | JGI IMG/M metagenome (GOLD analysis project Ga0082207, IMG submission 71540)
CGTAACATCGAGAATCGGAAAGAGAGATTGCTGAGGATTTTAGTGACGCCGCTGATGAGTTGTTCGGCGCGGCTGCCTGTTTATTCCATTTTAACCGGACTGGTGATACCGGAGAAATATTTATTCGGACTCCTGAGTATGCAGGGATTGGTGATGATGGGGCTCTATGTTTTTGGCGTGGTGATCGCGTTGCTAGTATCAAATATTGCAAAATGGTTTATCCGAAGTCGGGAGAAGAGTTTTTTCATTCTGGAGCTGCCCGATTACCGAGCGCCTCGTTGGGGGAACATGGTAACGGTGATGTTCAATAAGGCAAAGATCTTTTTGTTTGATGCCGGTAAGGTGATCATGATCATCAGTCTTGTGCTTTGGGGACTTTCAAGCTTCGGTCCGGCCGATAAAATGAAAATCATTGATGATCGTTACGAAGCCGCTAAGCTTGCTTCGGTGCTTCCGGCCGAACAGATCGAACGGGATCACCAAAGCGCCCGTTTGGAAAATTCATACGCGGGTATGCTGGGCCATGCCATTGAGCCGGTGATCGCGCCGCTGGGTTTCGATTGGAAGATCGGTATTGCGCTGATCACGTCATTCGCCGCGCGCGAAGTGTTTGTGGGTACGATGGCAACGCTTTATAGTGTGGGTGAAGAGGATGCCAGCAGTCGCGCATTGAAGGATAAAATGCGTAACGCGACACGACCCGATGGGTCCATTGTGTTCACATTGGCAACCGGGGTGTCTTTGCTCATCTTCTATGCGCTGGCCATGCAGTGTATGAGTACGCTGGCGGTTGTAAAGAGAGAAACGCGTAGTTGGAAATGGCCGGCGATACAACTAGTCTATATGACCGGTCTGGCCTGGATTATGAGTTGGTGTGCGTATTTACTGTTGCGCTGAGTTGTCTCCCCACTTGTCTTTGGGTTCAAAATAATCCCACAAAAGATCCGCGAGGTTTCGGGCAAGCGTCCACGCTTCGTTTTCGTGCGACCATCGCTGATCGACGTTGTTCTTGGTAAAAATGCAAAACACAAACGGGTGGTTCGGCGCATTCACGATCATGGCCTCACTTCGTGACGCATTCACACATCCATTTTTGCTGAACACTTCGATATAGGGTGGAAAACGAGAGATGGCTTCATCTTCATCCCAGAAATTTCGTCCCATGGTGCGAAGAATCCGCTCATCGGTCGATCCTGCAAAAAGTTTATTTTGATAAACACGCTCTAGTAGTTCACCCATTTCGCGTGGCGTGGTTTGTCCCCACCCGTACTGTGTCCGGTTCGTTTCACGTCCGGGTGTTCGTGAATTCACGCGTGTGTGTTTCAGTCCGATGCTGTCAAGCATTCGATTGATCCGTGTTCCACCGCCCGCAATCGATTGGAGCCAAAGGCTTGCGGTGTTATCGCTGGTAGTCATCATGAGCATGATGATTTTTTTCAGCGCGATGCTTTCGTTCGACTTGAAGGATCCGAGAATATCGGATCCGGCATAGAGCAATGAATCTTTGTAAATGAAGTTGGAGTCGAAGGTGATTTCATTTTTATGCAGTCGATCCATTACGCCCAGCAGAATCGGGACTTTTACAATACTGGCGGTCGGAAAAATTGTATCTGCCTGAAAGCTGGCCGTCTTGCCCGATCGAAGATCTTTCACATACACGCCCGCTACACCCTTGAATCCGGCTAATTGATCCTCGATTTTCCGACTAAGCTTTTTATCTACGGGTTGCGCATTTGCGAACGCAACGAACAGAAAAGAAATATAGAAGAGGTGGTTTCGCATATTATTTTACCTGCATCATATCCAGGACCATGCTGCAAAATGCGCGGATACCGGTGGGCATGCCGCTATTGTCTACATAAAAATCGGCTGTGTGGTGTGGTGGTGCTTTAGCGGGATCGTTGCCCTTTGGCATACCGCCCAGGTAGAGGAATACGGCCGGGGCTTTAGTTCCGTAGTAAGAAAAATCTTCTGCACCGGTGACCCATTCTCTCGGTTTCACATTGGCGGTGCCGGCTGCTTTTTCGAGTGAGGGCATGACTTTCTTAAGCAGTTCAGGGTCGTTGTAGGTAACCAATGTTTTTGTCTCAATGGTCACCTCTGCCGTGGCGCCGGATGCTTCGGCTATATATTTAGCTGTGTGCTTGATTTTTTCGTGGACTTCTTTTTGCATATCGGAATCCAATGTTCGAATGGTGCCGGCCATTGAGCAGCTTTCCGGAATGATGTTTTGGCGAACGCCTCCATTTATTTTTCCGACGGTGATCACAACGGGTGCTTTGGTGAGTTCGGATTGTCGGCTGACGATTGCTTGTAATCCGTCGATGATCTGTGCAGACACTTGAATCGGGTCGACGCCCTTCCAGGGTTGAGAACCATGACTCCCCTTTCCTTTAACTAAAATGGAAAACCAATCAGCCGCGGCCATGAACGCGCCGGGTTTGTAGTGGATCTGTCCCGCTTCAATATCAGATTCGATATGAAAACCCAACACCATATCCACTTTGGGATTTTCCATCACGCCTTGCTTGACCATCAGTGCCGCACCGCCTTCTTCTCCATCCGGCGCTCCTTCTTCAGCGGGTTGGAAAATGAATTTTATCGAACCCTGCAATTCATTTTTGAAAGCAGATAATACTTCTGCAGTGGCCATGAGCATGGCCACGTGTGTATCGTGTCCGCATGCATGCATCACACCCACTTCTTGTCCGTTGTACGTAGTACGCGCCTTAGATGCGAATGGAATATTGACGCGCTCCGTCACGGGTAGTCCGTCCATATCCGCCCGAAGGGCGATACAGGGGCCGGGCTTAGCCCCCTTCAATAAACCGACAACACCAGTATGCGCAACACCCTCCTGTACTTCCATTCCGAGTGATCGCAAATGAGCGGCAATCAGTTTCGAGGTTCGGAACTCACGATTTCCGAGTTCGGGGTTGAGATGTAAATCTTCGCGCCAAGCATTTGTCTTCGCGGTCATCGTTTCTACTTTTTGGAACAATCGCTGACGGAGTTGTTCTTTTTTATCCTGTGCCTGGGAGAGTGTTCCGGTGATGATACACACTAGTAATAGAAATGACGCGCGCATAAATCGGTTTTGGCTCAAAATAGGTTGTTTTTCCGCTATTTTTAAGCATGTTCCTTCGGCACATTCCCTTTTTACGCGCGGTGGCCTGGCATAGCTTGACGGCTTTTGGCGGACCGCAAGCGCATTTAGGATTGATGCTTCGTCGGTTCGTTCGCAACCGGCCCTATGTGAGCGAGGAGGAGTTGATGGAATACAACTCTTTTTGTCAGCTACTTCCTGGCGCCTCTTCTACTCAAACGCTTACCCTGATCGGCTACAAGCGCGGGGGTGTTCCGCTGGCGGTGCTAACCTTGTTGATCTGGATCTTGCCTGCCTGTTTTTTGATGGGGGGTCTTACTTTTCTGATCGGTTTGGGTGTTTGGGTTGAGCGATCTGCTTTTGAATTCATTGCCCCTATGGCGGCAGGCTTTTTGGGATATGCAGCGGTGCAACTTTTTCCGTTGGCTGTAAAAAACACGATTACCTGGATCATTTTCGGAATAGCCTGTATCATCACCTATTTATTTTTCGGCAGTCCGTGGATGATCCCAGTCCTGATGGTGGCCGGTGGCATTGCTACCAACTTCAGTAACAAACGTATTCCGCAACAACTCGATAAGCCCAAAACCATACGATGGTGGAATTTCTGGCTGTTCGGAATCATTTTTTTATTGGCGGGTTTTTTCAGTGAAACGGCGCGCAAAAAAGATTGGCCCGACCGAAAGCCGATCAACCTATTTGAGAATACCTACCGAATGGGAAGCCTGGTTTTTGGTGGTGGTCAGGTTTTGTTACCACTGATGTATGAGCAGTGGAGTGTTCGCCCATCCAAGGTGAAGGAAAACAACCCGGGTGCAATCCGAGTAGATCAAAAAGATATGTACGTGGGTATGGGTGTGGTTCGAGCTGTACCTGGACCCGTTTTTTCGATTGCCGCATTCACAGGCGGAATGGCCATGAAGTCAGAGGGATTGTGGTGGCAGCTGCTGGGCTGTGTGATCGGTATGGTCGCCATTTTTCTGCCGAGTGCGCTCCTGGTACTTTTCTTTTATCCCATTTGGCACAATCTTAAAAAATATGCTGTCATCTACCGATCGATCGAAGGGATTAATGCGGTTGTGATGGGGGTGTTGCTTGCTTCGGTGCTTTATATTTTAGTGGATGTAGTTGGTCCGGTCAATGCCATCAGCTTTGCACCGCTGTTGGTCTTCGTAGCAACAGTAGGATTGTTGCAATACACAAAAATTCCGGCGCCACTGATCGTGGGCGCCTGTATCCTTCTCGGCTATTTTTTATAGTAACCACCACGCTCGATCTCTTCCAATACTTTATCGGGCACCAAATATCGAAGCGATTTTCCTTCGATTGCCAATGACCTTATTTGAGTGGCCGAGATGGGCAAAAGGGGCGCGTCTAAATATGTGATTTTTGCATTATGTGTTTCGTCGATCGGGTGGCCGGGTCGATTGTACACATAGATGGGATAGTGCTTAGTAATAAAAGTGAAGTTCTTCCACCGATGAATGTTCTGAAAACTGTCACCGCCCATGATCACCACGAATTCATGCTCGGGATATTTTTCCTGCAAGTGGATCAACGTGTCGCAGGTATAGGATGGGCGAGATAATGAAAACTCAATGTCTGAGGCTTTAATTCGATCATCGCTTTCGGTTGCCAGCTGTACCAGATGTAGTCGATGATATTCGTTCAATAAAGTCCGCTCAGCTTTCAATGGATTATGCGGACTCACCACCATCCAGATCCGTTGCAGGTCTGTTTCGTTTAAAATGTGGTTGGCAATGATCAGATGTCCGATGTGGATCGGATTGAACGAACCGAAAAACAGACCGATTTTCATCTATAATACGATGATTATCAATGTTTTATATCAACAACGATGTTTTCTGCCTCGTTCAGTCGGAGGCTCAGGTGATAGCCCGCCACAAGTACCGAAATCGGATCCCCCAGGGGTGCAACCTGCTCCAACAGAATCGTTTCGCCAGGAACCAGCCCCATTTCCATCAGCTTGATGGAAATATCCTCTCCCGCAAATGCCAATATAGTAGCCTCTTGGCCGGGCTTTAATTCAGACAGTTTCACCCTGCAAATCTACCCTTGATGGTCCGGTTTTCTTTACGATTTTTGAAATAATGTCGACACCCGCCAAAATCCAGTTCTTCTTTGAGAATAAATCGGTTAGCTTGCAAAACCGCACCCTTCTTAAATCATTCATTCATTCCCTTTTTAAAAAGGAAGGAAAGCGAATTGAATCGATCAACTATATATTCTGCACAGACAAGCGGCTGCTGGAAATCAACCGACAGTTCCTGAAGCACGACTACTATACCGATATCATCACATTTGACCTCTCGGAATCCAGCCTGGTAACTGCCGAGATCTACATAAGCCTCGACCGGGTTCGGGATAATGCCCAAAAACAGAAGAACACCCTTCGATCCGAGCTTCATCGGGTTATTTTCCATGGCGCCCTTCACTTGTGTGGATATGGAGACAAAACAAGGGCGGAAATAAAAGCCATGAGAGAAAGAGAGGACTATTATCTGGACAAGTGGGTGAAGAGTTGAGGGTTGAGGGATGAGGGGTGAGCAGATGAGACGTTGGTGGGTTGAGAGAGTTCGGAAGATTGGGGCCGGGGTGTTTCACGTGGAACGTAAAGTATCGAGGCCCCTTGGGGTGTTCGGCTACCCGACACGAGGTGGATGTGGTCTCCCCAATTAGTTAGATTATTTTGATCGGCGTTCCACGTGGAACATCAATCCGGTCGAGGTGGGTACGGTAGGGCAAATCTGCGCCCAAACTCTTGTTTTGTGGTATAAATCACGGTTTTCTAGTCGATTAAGGTTGTTTTTGTGTTTTATAAACTACTCAACACCTTCTCTCCTCAACTCCTCAACGTAATTTTGCGCCATGTTTCCCAAGTATGATGTAATTGTGGTTGGGGCTGGTCATGCCGGCTGTGAGGCGGCGGCGGCGGCTGCCAATTTGGGGTCAAAGACTCTTTTGATCACCATGAACATGCAGACCATTGCTCAGATGAGCTGTAATCCGGCCATGGGTGGTATTGCCAAGGGCCAGATTGTTAGAGAGATAGATGCGATGGGTGGGTATTCGGGGATTGTGACGGATCTATCCATGATCCAGTTCCGTATGCTAAATAGGAGTAAGGGGCCCGCCATGTGGAGTCCGCGTGCGCAGAGCGATCGTATGTTATTTGCTCAGAAATGGCGAGAGATGCTGGAGCAGACACCTAATCTTGACTTTTACCAGGATATGGTGAAGGGGTTGGTGGTAAAAGAGGGCCGTTGCTTGGGGGTGGTTACGGGGATGGGGCACGAGATTTTGTCCGATGCGGTGGTTTTGACAAACGGAACCTTTTTAAATGGCGTAGTTCATATAGGAGAAAAGAATTTTGGTGGGGGTCGGATGGCTGAAAGAGCCGCTTCGGGTATTACCGAACAGCTTGTTGGGCTTGGTTTTGAGAGCGATAGGTTAAAAACCGGTACTCCGCCGCGGATTGATGGTAGAAGCTTGGACTATTCTAAAATGGAGGAGCAGCCGGGTGATGATCAGGTGGTTGGGTTTTCTTTTCAGGATGTACCAAAGCCGGCTGAACAAAGAAGTTGTTGGATTGCGTATACGGACCCCACGGTTCATGATGTATTAAAGACCGGCTTTGACAGGAGTCCGATGTTTGCGGGTCGTATTGATGGGGTGGGCCCCAGGTATTGTCCGAGTATTGAGGATAAGATCAATCGCTTCTCTGACCGGGACAGACATCAGTTATTCATTGAGCCGGAGGGTTGGAATACGGTCGAGATCTATGTGAACGGGTTTTCAACATCCCTTCCGGAGGATGTTCAGTATGAAGCATTAAGACGGGTTCCTGGTTTTGAAAATGTACGGATGTTCAGGCCCGGATATGCGATAGAATATGACTACTTCCCGCCCACACAACTAGATTACTCGTTGGAAACCAAGCACTTACGTAATCTTTTCTTTGCCGGACAGATCAATGGAACAACCGGATATGAGGAAGCGGCATGTCAGGGTTTGATGGCGGGGATCAATGCACACAGAAGATCGAAGGAGGAGAATCCGCTTGTGTTGAAAAGAAGCGACGCATATATCGGCGTATTAATTGACGACCTGATCAGCAAGGGGACCAAAGAGCCTTATCGAATGTTTACCTCAAGAGCAGAATATCGAACACTGTTGCGACAAGACAACGCCGACCTACGATTAACTGAGATGAGCTATCGAATTGGTTTAGCGGGCCAGGATCGCATGGATAGGGTGGAGAAAAAATCATCATCCATTTCAAATATTAAAGATTTTTTGAATACAACTTCTATTGAGCCTGATGAGGTGAATGGATGGTTGTTGTCGTTGGGTTCTGCGCCGATTAGTGAAAAACAAAAAGCGTCGAGGATCGTACTTCGCCCTGATGTTGAATTGAGTGCCTTTATGGAGGCGTGTCCAAAGCTGAAAGGGGGCCTACAACAATATAATGTTGAATCGCTTGAGCAGGCGGGTATACAGATCAAGTACCAGGTTTATTTAGATAAGGAGAGAGAACTAGTGTCGCGTATGGCACAAATGGAGGAGTTGGAGATTCCGGAACGTTTTGATTATGCTCGAATCGGGTCACTGGGTAATGAGGCAAGGGAAAAACTGGAGAAGGTGCGACCAAGAACGCTTGGACAGGCAAGTCGCATTTCTGGAATCAACCCCAGCGATGTTCAGATATTGATGGTGTACATGGGTAGGTAAAATAAAGGGGGCCTGCATGCCGACCCCCTTTTGTCTCATCGCATTAATCCGTTGTCTTACTGCCGAGGAGTAAAAGCTCATTCACCTGAATCTCGGTAACATAGCGCTTATTTCCCTCTCGGTCTTGATAAGAGCGATTGATCAGCTTGCCTTCTATCGCCACCTCTTTTCCTTTTTCAAGAAAGCGCTCGGCGATATCAGCCAACTTGCCCCAGGCGATCAGGTTGTGCCACTGTGTTTCAGTAATCCTTTCTCCTTCAGCATTTCGATAATTCTCATTTGTCGCCATACTGAATCGGGCCATTTTTCGGCCCCCTTCGAAGGTCCGAACCTCTGGGCTGTTTCCTAAGTTGCCAATGAGTTGCACCTTGTTTTTTAATGCGTACATGTGTTTCGATTTGTGTGGGATGCCTTACAGGGAATCACCACGGTGAATATTTATTTATTTCAATCGATACGGGCCCATATCGACGCCGTAAAAATGAATCCACCGAAAGGTGGTATTCGTATTAGAAACATTTAAATAGAAATTACACGTTTAATTAAACGTTGATGGAAATAAAAGCGGGAAGGGGTTGTCTCTTTTGTGGAGATGGCTTAAGGGGGCGAACGGATAAGCGGTTTTGTGATGATGTTTGTCGGAATAGGTGGCACAATCAGAGTCGACGAGCGCCGAAAATGAGCGAGCGGGCGCGGAGTATTCATCGGCAATTGATAAAAAATCGAGCCATTCTTATTAGTTTATTGAAAACACGAAAGCGTTGTAAGGTGCAAAGAGACGTGTTGATACGTGGGGGCTTTTATTTTGAAGTTTACTCGCACAAAAACAGAAGTGCCGGCCGAGTAAAAACATATTGTCTTGATGTTGGGTATAGAAGCAGAGGGGGTGGGTGCTTGGAAATCGAACTTGGTGGCGGAGGGGGGGGCTGACTGAAGGATAACGATGATGGAATAGTGTTGGGTTAAAAAAAGAGCCCGTCAGTGACGGGCTCCATTCAGCTTAATGAAATATCGTAATTAGTTGTGCGTAACGATCTGTGCACCGAGGGCTTGGGCGCCAGTTCCGGCAACTAGTCCTTTTGCAAACACTGTATAGATCTTTCCGGCAGCTAAAGCAACTCCAGGAACATTTAATACAGATGTGCCAGCAACACGTACATCAAACGTGTAGGTTCCGGCAGGAACTGGTGTGAACCCTTGGTTTGTGGTGGCGGTGGCTTGTGTCTCAAATGCACGATTTGAGAAAACCGGGCTGAATGTTCCGCCAGCAAGTGTACCAACTGTTACAGCAGGAGCGTCTGGGCTCAGGTGAAAGAATCGGATGTGTGCCTGACCTGAAGCCGGTGTAGCAAGGTTGTCCTCAACCATGAACGCACCGATGGAGGCGAGACGCTTGAAAGCATATACTGAGTAGCTTTTATCCTTTGTAAATGGCAGATCTGCATTTATTACCGTTGTTGTTGTGCCGGCTGCGTTTACTTTGATGTTTCTAGTTCCGGCATTTACAGTCAAGTAGCCTGTTGCGTTTGGAAACGTTAATGCGCTGGTATTAACCTTATTATTATCTACCAAAAGATCAACACCGGGGGCGTCGGGAGAAGCGTGAATTACATTAACCTTTGCGGTTTCAACAGGGGCATCATCCTTATCGCAGGATGACAATAGGCCCAGTAGGGCAATTCCTAATAAAGTGTTCTTGATCATAATGTGTTTTGTTTAAGTATACTAACGCTTGTTTAAACAAAGTGTTTATAAATAAGTGGCTTTTTTTGTTGATCTAGGTCATGCGTTGATTTTCTGGCGGGTTGGATTTGGGTACATCCTACTTTTAACAAACAAAAGAGTAAGAAATGGTTTCAAGGGGACGCCGAGGACAAATGCGGTTCATTTTGGGCTGGTTGGTGGTAGTAGTGGCTGGGTTGTTTGTTCCGCTTATGGATAACGACTCGGCACATCATGCAAACATTGCTTTGCGAATGTATTTGACGGGTGACTATGTAAGTCTGATTGATTACGACGGTCCCTACTTGGATAAGCCGCACCTTCATTTTTGGCTAACAGCATTATCCTATCATCTGTTTGGCGTAACAGGATTTGCGTACAAGTTCCCATCTTTTCTTTTTTCCTTGGTTGGAATATGGTCGGTTTATCGTTCGGGCATACTGATAAATAACAAAGACACGGGGTTTATTGCGGCAGTTGTTTACGCCAGCTCGGCCTCCTTTTTATTGTCGCTTAATGATGTGCGCATGGATGCAATCCTCACGTCCAGTATAGCGATATCAATTTGGCAATTGCTCGGATATCTGAAACACGGTTCTAGAAAATATATGCTGGGCTTAGCTACGGGGCTTGCAATCGGATTTTGTACTAAGGGACATATAGCAATAGTGATTCCTGTATTATTTGCATTATTCTACATGTTTTTTAAGGGGGATTGGAAGCCGCTGTTCAATGTAAACGTCCTAGGTGGCATTACACTATTCCTGTTGTTTATATCACCGGTAGTTTACTGTTACTACAAGCAGTTCAATCTACACCCCGAAGTGGTGGTGCGGGGAAAGGATCATATTAATGGAATACGATTTATCTTATTAGATCAATCAATTGGCCGATATGGGGGTGAAATGGGTGGTGATGGTAGGGGGGATAAGTTATTTTTCTTTCATACATTTTTATGGGCTTTTGCTCCATGGAGTATTTTGGTAATTGCCTCGTTGGTTATAAAAAGGAGTCGCAAACACATGAGCGCTATTTCAAAATCTGTTGTAGGGGTGCTTGTTGTTTTTGGTGTGTTGATAGGATTATCAAGTTTTAAGCTTCCACATTATTTAAATGTGATTTTACCCCTTGCCGCTATTTGGTTAGCCGATATAACAATTAGAAAAGAAGAGATAGTTCAACCCATGTTAGGATGGACTAAATGGATCGTCTGGTTATTGATTGGTATAATTTCTTCGCTTGTTTTAGTCTGGTGGTTTCCTGAACAATCAGGCTTTTTCTGGGTTGGATTTTCTATCTTATTGATAAATATGTTCTATGTCACCAAAAAAAATGTAGTTGGAGGTGTTGGAAATCAAATAACGAGTATAGCTGCTGGTGTATTGGTTATTTTCTGGATATTGAATGTAGGGTTCTACCCCTCTTTGCTCCGATACCAGGGAGGTAGGGAGTTGGCAAGTGTTCTGGAAAAGGAAAATATTAAAACCCCTGTGTATTCTCTATCGGGTTTTTATAGCTCATCGTTTTATTTCTATTCTAAAAGAATAAGAGAGGGTTTAGAAATCGATGCTGTTGAGAATAATGGTTCATTCTTGATTTTTGATCAAAATCAAGAAGCTGAATTAATAAAAAAAGGTATTGTTTGGAAACGAGAATGGTCTGCTACAGATTATGAAATTACTCGCATTGGAATAAAGTTCCTTAACCCAGAAACACGGCAAGGTCTGTGTACGAAAATTAAGGTGGTGGAGTTGGTGAAGAATTAGCGGTTAAGTTGCATTTTGGGTGCATCCTCAGTTTGCTCTTTATTCTTTTTTTTCTTCAAAACGCCGATGTGAAGTCCAAGATTAAAATCTGCTTGTCTCGAGTTGGATAAAAGGGCGGAAAGGATGCTTCCTGAACCTACAAACAAAGGTCCGAGGCGAAGTGTAGCACCCATCGTTAATTGCGTAAGAGTATTATAGGTGACTGGCAGATATAATCCTATCGCCTTTCCCTCGTAACGAGGAGTAAGCATTAATGTGGAGTATACGAATGGGTTTTCAGCTTTATTACTAGTAGAAAGCGCTATTTGTGTGCCGGCTGATAAATAAAGATTTGATAATAAGTGAAGGTCTCCAAAGACTTGTAAGGATGTTGGTAAACTAACTGAGAGGGTTGTATTATTATTGTTTGGTGAGGGCGTGAAGTAAGGGCTACTTGATAACACTTGCTTATAATTGTCAAATGAAACACCTTGGAGTGATTGTAAATTAAAACCGGGGCTTCCTGTTACCAACATATTATAAGTACCACTGGAGGTTAAGTCGCGATCATAATTAATTGAGCCAAGGTCTAATAAGGCAAGTGAAAGCTTAAACTTATATGGCTTTGTTGAGTTTTTAGTTCGGTATTCATATGACACACCAATATCTGCACCAAAACCAGTACTTGTTGATTTAATTAAACTAGCGGGGGTGAATGATCCTACATTTCCACTAATACCTAAACCGATTGTTCCTCTAGAACCAGGAGCGAGGTAAATAGACGAATTAGGTAAACTTGGATTGTTTGTTAGCGTGCCCGAAAGTTGATCGACTTGGATATAACTATTACCAGCCCCCGCTAAATATTTAAAAGTGACAGCTCCTTTTATTAAATGGTTCTTTTCATCCAAAAAAACCCGACCATATGTTAATCCATATTCTGCCCAACCATTCGTGTTGATTCGCATATTATGACCAGAGGAAATGGTATATGGGAAGTTGATCTGATTATTCAGATCATTCAAAATCGTTTTAGCTAATTTGCCATCAAGGTCAGTTATTGAAAATTGTGCGCGAAGTCTGCTGGTAAGGGCAATTCCAGATTTTTTCGGTAAGCTTATCTGAAGGGAGGGACCTAATACGTCCACATTTAATTGTCCGCTAATTCGACCATCTCCGCTGAATAAACTGTTCAAGGCATCATCGGAATTGAACGAACTAAAAACATTACTCAAAGAATAACTGGCTTTGTTATTTCCAAAACCAGCGTTGATTCCAAATAAATTAAGATCGAACGAATAGCGTGAATCTGCTACCTGAGCGGGGTTAAAAAAAACCGACTGTACTCCCGTGTAATTACCTATTCTGGTACCGGGAAAAGATAAAAACTGAGCAAAAGATGAGATTGTAAACAAACTCGCCAGGAGAAATAAGAAACAATGTTTTGCTTTTTTCACTTGGCAATATTCGATTAATGATTTTGAAAAATAAAATATCCATCTCGGGTCACTAAATACTAATATAATTAATAGATATTTTTAAAAAACTCTATTACTATTATGTATGTGGATTTGTTAGTAACCTAAAAAGATAATAGATAAAAAAGTAATAAATAGCTGAAATAGAATCAGTTCGTAGGGTTATACAATACCAATAAAATAAAAATATAGATGTTGATAAGAGTTGAATTTTCACCACGCCCCTAAACATCCTGGTCTTCTTAAAAACAAACTGACAAATTATCGACACAAGTAAATAGAAAAAGAAAGCCAAATCCACACAATCCACAACAAATTCACACCCAAAATGGGGAGAAATTGTTCCTCTTTTACCGAAATAGGAGAGGATTATAAAAGATTACTGTTTTTAAAAAAATTAATTGAAAATCAATTATTTATAATAAATTATTAGGAGAGGGTCGCCTTATTTTCGACAAAAAATAACCCATAAAAACCTATTTTTGCCACCCTAAATAATTGTATTTATGTCTGTTATACAGGATATCCGGGATAAGTATGCAAAGGTTACCGTGGTTCTGATCGCGCTGGCGCTTGTGGGTTTTATTCTGACTGATTATTTCTCTAGTCAATCCCGCGGAATGAGTTCACTTCCTAACACGATTGGTGTGGTGAATGGTAAGAAAGTTCTTTTTGATGAGTTTAATGATAAGGTGACTCAGGAAGAAGAGGGATTGAAGTCACAAGGGTATCCACAAACAGCAGCATTATCTCAACAGGCGCTGGATAAAGCATGGAATCAGGAAATCAATCAGATCGTATTGAGCCAGTCGTTTTCTGATCTGGGTATTTCTGTTGGTAAAAAAGAGTTGAATGACCTATTATATGGCACAAACCCGTCTTCTATTGCGCGTCAGTATTTAAGTAACCCACAAGAGCCGTATAATCCGGCCGCGGTACAACAAACGATCGCCCAGATTAGAAAAAGCGGCGACGCGAACCAGAAGACACAGCTTAATCAGCTTCTCAACAATATGGTTTTGGAGCGTCAGTATGAGAAATTTAATGCTGTTTTCTCCAATAGCTTAAACACACCGAAGTGGTTGGTTGAAAAACAAAATTCTGATAACAGTCGACTTGCGAAAATCTCTTTTGTAAAAGAGAACTATACCAATATTCCGGATAGTACGGTAAAGGTTACAGATGCTGAGATCATCGAGTATGTTGGCAAGTATCCCAAACAATTCAAACAACAAGAATCACGCTCGATCGCGTATGTTTCATTTTCTGCAGCTCCTTCGTCCACCGATAGTACGGCTGTTTTACAGGAGATATCACAGTTAAAAGAAAAGTTGGCAACAGCAGATAGTGTAGGCATGTTTTTAGCTAGCGAGGGCGCCTCTTTCTTCGATGGCTATATCAATGCAAACACGGTTCAAATTGCTGTGAAAGATTCTATTTTTCGCCTGCCGGTTGGTGGTGTATACGGACCGTATTTGGATGGAAACAGTTATGTGGTTGCTCGCATGATGGGCTCAAAGATCCTTCCAGACTCTGTAAAGTGCAGACACGTGTTGATATCTAATGATATCGCCAACGGAGGATTTGCGGACAGTCTTGCAGCAGCAAAAATCGATAGTGTTAAGAAGGCTATCGAGGGTGGGGCCAACTGGGGTGAGATGGTAAATAAATACAATCCCCAGTCAGACGGAAGTCGTCAGGCTGCTGGAGAAATGACATTCAGCTCTACACAGATCCAAGATGAAGGATTTGCTCCTGAGTTTGCCAAGTTCATCTTATTCGACGGAAAGCCAGGTGATCGTAAGGTGGTAAAAACATCTTTCGGATATCACTACATAGAGATCCAATCATTCATTAAGCCAACCACCCATTATAAAGTAGCCTATCTCCCAAGAGAGATCGTGGCTAGTCAAGAAACAGATAACGCTGCGCTGAACCAAGCCAACGAGTTTGCTGCGGAAAGCCGCGATCATAAGGCGTTCGAAACAAACTACGAGAAGAAGTGGAAGTCGAAGGGGTTCACACGCAACCAAGCACCCAACATTCCATCATGGTCTTCTGAGGTCCCCGGACTCGGCTTGTCGAGAGGATTTGTTCGCGCTATTTATGAGGCTGATCTGGGTGAGGTCCTGAAGCCCGAGCGTATTGAAAATAACTATGTGGTTGCTGCGGTTACGGAGGTGTTAGAGGAGGGACCCATGTCGGCAGAAAAAGCCAGACCTTCCGTGGAGCCGATGCTCAGAAATCGTAAAAAAGCAGCAGCGATTCAAGCCAAGATAGGAGCCATTACCACCCTTGAAGCGGCCGCAACGGCGTTGGGTGGAAAAACGATCGAAGTGGGCGACAGCCTGCGGATGACCGGCACTCAGAATGTGGCGATCGGATTTGAACCTCGCGTCCTGGGTGTTGCCTTCAACTCAGCAAACCAAGGTAAGGTTGTGAGTACAGCCATTCCTGGACTGGCGGGTGTTTTTGTGGTTCGGGTCGATCAACAATCCACCACCCCCGTTTTAGCCGGCGACATACAAGAGCAGCGCAAGGCCCGGACGGAACAAGCCAAACAAGCCCTTGGCAACCAGTATAGCCCAAATAATCCACTTTCTATTCTGCGCAATGCAGCGGAAGTAAAGGATTATCGGTCTAAGCGTTATTGATCGCACCAATACTAACTGTAGCCCGCCCCTGTTTAGGGGCGGGTTTTTTATGCCCACACCCTCTCGTCGGAAAAAATACGTACAGATGTCGTCTGGTAGATGCGAAAAAAACCAATCCCAAAGAACAAATTTGCAGATGTCTAAAGGAGAATTGATTAAAGAGAAAAGGCTGAGGGAGGGTCTTACACAATCAGCCCTTTCTGAACTGACGGGAATAACCATTAGAACCATTCAGCGAATTGAAAACAACGAGGTTGTCCCCAGCCTACACTCCTTGAAAAAAATCGGCGAGGCGTTGCAAATAGACCTGCTTGAACAGGCTTTAGAAGCGGAACCCCCCAAAAAAACAGATATAATAACCGTTAAATTGACAAACATGGATAAACTATTAACCGACCTAAAAGCGCTTTTTAAAAACCACTGGAAATTAATTTTAAAGGTTGTTTTGGTGTCTTGGCTTTTATCCAACTATACCGAAATCAAAAAGGGCATACTTGATTCCTGGGGCGGAAACTAACCCCGCCAACATTTCTTTAACAAAACAAAGAACCACAACCGATCTGCCGGGACTAACTTTGCGAAACCATGTCAGACATTCTGATCAACAAGGTAGCGGAAAGCGGACTCATTACGTTGAATCTGGAAGATTGGTATCCGCGCGAGGAGATTTGTGTCTTCGACCTGAAAGACCATCTATTTATGGGGTTGATCCTGAAAGAAAAAGAATTCCGGGAAGCGCTTAAGAACACAGATTGGTCGATCTACCAGAATAAACGAGTGGCGGTTACCTGTTCAGCTGATGCGGTTATTCCAGCCTGGGCGTATATGTTGATCGCCACCTATCTGGCGCCGGTTGCTGCGGGTATATACCAGGGAAATGAGCAGGAGTACCGACGCAGTCTCTTTCATGAACAACTTCGCCAGATCGAACCAGCAGCGTATCAAGACCAGCGCGTTGTGGTGAAGGGTTGTGGTGACCTTCCTGTTGGCCCCGACGCCTATCTTGAGATCACCCGCATTTTACAGCCAGTTGTAAAGAGCATCATGTATGGTGAGCCCTGTAGCACTGTTCCTATTTATAAAAAACCCAAATAAAACAATATGAAAAAGATCTCTACACTTTTTATTGCCCTCTTTGTTTTTGCACAAGCATTTTCACAATCAGCAGAAGAGGTAATCGCCGGCTATGTAAAAGCGATCGGCGGCGAGGAGGCTATTCGAAAAAACACCACCTGGAAAATGACTGCAAAGCTTGATATGGGCGGAATGGAGTTGCCGGTATATTTTCTAAAGGCGCCCAATAAGATGAAGATTTTCGCAACGTTTCAGGGAATGAATATTGTTCAGCAGGCGTACGATGGAGCTACCGCTTGGAAGACCAACCAAATGACCATGAAAGCGGAGAAGTCAACCAGTGAAGAAACAGCCAATCTTGCTCAAGAGCTTATGGAGGAGCCGGATGTAATGATCACCTATAAATCGCTTGGATATACGGTGGAGAAGGTTGCGGATGAAACCATTGACGGCGCAGCTTGTCACGCCATCAAAATGACAAAAAAGCAAAAAATCGCGGAAGGAAAACCGGTTGATAATATCGTTACCTATTTTATTGATAAATCAAGTAACGCCCTTGTAATGACACGCACCGTTTCTCAGGAACCAGCAGCAAAAGGCGCGGTGATTGAAACGCTTTTCAGCGATTACCAAGAAGCGGGCGGAATTTTTGTTCCATTTTCCATGACGATTCGCGTCGCGGGCGGCCCCGGCCAAACTATCAAGTTTGAAAAAGCTGAAGCCAACGTAACCATCGACGAAAAAGAATTTGCTTACGAAACCAAATAAAAGCAACTATTTATGCGATTCACCTTTCTGGCAGCCACTCTTTTGGCCGCCCTTTTTTCTTCTGCACAAAACAACCTTACCGGCGACGATGTTTTTGGAGATATCCGCGCCAGACAGATCGGTCCGGCCGTAATGAGCGGACGCATCACCGACTTGGAGGGTCATCCAACCAACCCGCGCACCCTTTGGGTGGGAACAGCCGGAGGGGGTGTGTGGAAATCAGAGAACACGGGCGTGAGCTTTCTACCCATGTTTGATAAGCACAACCAATCGATCGGCGCCATCACACTCGACCCAACCAATCCCGATAGGGTGATCTGGGTGGGTACCGGTGAGGTGTGGACAAGAAACAGCGTATCTGTTGGAGACGGTATTTATAAATCAACTGATGGTGGACAAAGCTGGAATAAAACAGGGTTAGAAAAGTCCGAGCGCATCAGCGCAATCCGCGTGAATCCCAAAAACAGTCAAGAGGTTTTTGTGGGTGTATTGGGAAATCTGTGGGGCAATAGCACAGAGCGTGGCGTATACAAAACAGCAGATGGCGGAAAGACCTGGGAGAAGATTTTTTATTTGAACGACAGTACGGGTTGTTCCGAATTGATCATGGACCCATCCAACCCCAACACCCTCTATGCTGCGTTTTGGGAATTTCGTCGCACGGCGTATTCATTCAACAGCGGTGGATATGGAAGTGCTTTGTATAAATCTACTGACGGAGGAAAGACTTGGAATAAAATCCACAATGGTTTTCCGGCAGGAAAATTGGGTCGGATAGCAGTTGCTGCAGCGCCCTCAAAATCCGAAATTCTATATGCGGTAATTGAGTGTGAAAAACCGGAGCAGAAGGGCTTGTACAGAAGCGAAGATGGTGGTGCGAATTGGAAACACCTGAATGCCGACTTTGAATTATCGGTTCGTCCGTTTTATTTTTCACGGATCGTGATCGACCCGAAGAATCCGGACATCATCACCAAGGCGGGTCTAAACGGTGCGATGAGCCGGGATGGCGGAAAAACATTTCGTTCTTTTTCCGGCATCCATGCCGATGTGCACGATATCTGGTTTGGTGTAACCAATTCAGATGAGGTGATTCTGGGTGATGATGGAGGTGTGTGGCGCAGTCGGGACGCCGGAAACACCTTTGAGCATGTAAAAGGATTGCCCGTAAGTCAATACTATCATGTGAGTATTGACAATAAGACACCTTATAATGTATATGGTGGTCTGCAGGATAACGGGTCGTGGTATGGTCCCTCCTCTTCCATCGGAGGTATTACCAATGGCGATTGGAAACGAATTGGTGAGGGGGATGGATTTCGCGTACTCGCCCACCCTACGAAAAATATCACCTATAGTGAAATGCAGGGCGCGGAGTCGATCTGGAGATACGATATAGATAATAAGTCGTTGAAGAATATCAAGCCCTATCCACAATCAGGAGATCCAAAGCTTCGCTTTAACTGGAACACACCCATTTCATTGAGTCCGCAACAGAATGATCGGATCTATGTGGGAAGCCAGTTTGTTCATCGCTCCAATGATCGCGGCGAAACCTGGAAACGGATTTCCCCCGATCTAACTACTAACGATCCAAAGAAGCAACAACAGGATAAATCAGGCGGACTTTCTGCCGACAACAGTGGTGCAGAGAACCATTGTACAATTTTCTCCATCTCTGAATCTCCC
>Ga0082207_1000653_pt1 | contig 18955 bp, 12 predicted proteins | sample LakMenEpi10Aug09_FD_71540 | JGI IMG/M metagenome (GOLD analysis project Ga0082207, IMG submission 71540)
TTTTTATTGGTTTTGGCCACTGCCAAGACCCAATTAAAATCGAAGAAAAAACTCCACCTTCCGCAACACCACCTGGGAACACTTGAGATCCTTGACACCCTTCTTGCCCGCAACGGTCTTTCTCGGACCCTTCCGGGTGCGTGCATTCGTTTTAGTTCGCTGACCACGAACAGGAAGCCCAGCACGATGCCTGAGGCCGCGATAGCACTTAATCTCCCGAAGCCTGCCGATGTTTTGAGTAACCTGACGCCGAAGCGGACCCTCAACCGTATAATCTCGCTCCAACATTGTTGCCAAGCGACTCAACTCCTCTTCGGTAAGATCACTGGCCCTCCTGGCCGGGTCAATCTTGAGTCTCTCGCAAACCTCCCTGGCAGTGTACAAGCCGACACCATAAAGGTATGTCAGCGAGTACTGAACCTGCTTCTCGTTGGGTATATCTACACCCATCATTCGGGGCATAAAAGACCTCGTGCTGTAGTGAACAAAAAATTAGTTGACCGATGCATGCCAGCGCCGAATCCAGATTTTCACAGGCGTAGTACGACAGGGTGAACACTATAAGCCACGCATCGCCGAGAACTCAATGGGTATTTGTGGATTTATGCAAGATAATTTGCCGGACCCATCTTTGGAGTTCCGTAGGAGCTGAGTCTTCTTTAGCCTTCGAAATGCGCATGCATTCGACGAGTGCGAAATCATCCGAAACGAGCGCGATATGAGTATCCCCAATCGCCTGAGACCATACTTTTGTCAACCAAACCTCAGTAACTATCGTTCGGAATACTTCGTATACTGACGAGCCGCCTACCACAAATCCCTTCCTTCCCGTTGATTGAAGCTTTTGAAGAGTCTCGGTTATGGAATTCGCTGAATAGACACCTGGTTGGCCCCAGGTTTTGTCTCTCGTAATAACGATTGTTGTGCGACCTGGCAAAACGCGTCCGATCGAGTCAAAAGTTTTTCTGCCCATGATGAGCGCGCCCCCTTGGGTTATGCTCCTAAACCTTTTTAGGTCAGTGGAAAGCCTCCAAGGCATACCGCCGGCGCTTCCAATAATTCCAGCAGGCGTTGAAGCTACAACCATTATCAAGTCGCGATTTGTGTTTTCAGGCATCCAATCCCTCGCGTGGGCGGCTGGGGGCTACTTCGTCGCTTCACAACTAGGTGTCGATTAAATCCTCAGACGGAAGCAAGGGAGCCTTGTTTTCAAGCGATTCTTGCTTCTCTCTCAATGGTTCGTTCTTTTCAAAGCTATTTAGTTCCTGCTCAAGCTGTTTTACATTGTCGTGTTCACCCCGCCTTCCAAGATCAATCGCCTTTTTGCTCCACTCAATTGCTGCTTCGAAGTCGCCTGCCTCAGCGTAAGCGGCTGCCAAAGTACTTAGAATGTAAGGCTCTTTGTAATCGGATAAACTCGCAGCTTCAGTTGCTAACTCTATCGAACGCTTGCCATTTCGAAGTGAATCATCGGGAGACGTCGCTAAGACCCAAGCTAGGTTGTTAAGAACACCGCTTTTCAGCGAAGGATTTGCTATTCCGGACTGAAGAGCTTGCTCATAGTCTTTTATTGCCTCCGAGTGGCGCCCCATTCCGAGTAGTGTGTCGGCACGGCTTCTCAGCGCTGCGATATTCTTAGGTTCACGGAGAAGTACCTCGCTAAGTATCCGAACCGCATTTGATGGCCTTTTGTCTTGCACGAAGAGACTGGCTAGCTGAAGTGACCAAAATGCGTCTTCTGGATTTGCTTTGGCGATTAAGGTCATGTCGTTGATCGCATCGGCTAATCTGCCCTCCTCGACCGCGATATAGCAGCGCACCCTCATCGCAGCAAGACTTTCCGACACTCGTGACTCAACTCGAATCGCGTCGTCGAAATCATTTTTTGCGCCTTTTAGATCCCCTTTGGCTAGAGCAATTTCTGCCCGCTGCAGGAGAGAGATCGGGTCTTTTGGCTGAAGTTCTATCGCTTTGCTAAAATCCTTAGCTGCCTCTACGTCGTCGCCGTTTGCGCGTCTGATCAAGCCCCTTAGGCGAAAAAAGCCCTCGGACGGATTGGCTTCAATAGCTTCGCCCAGTAGCTTTATGGCGGCCTCTGTCTTGCCCAAAGTTACCAACTGCTCTATTGCCATCTGTATCACAGCTTGGTTGTTAGGCATTTTCTGAATTATGAAACGAAGATCCTCTATAGCATCCTCTGCTTGCCCATTCCTGAGGCTGTGAACGGCCCTTGCCTGACGAGCCTCAGGGTTGGATGGATCTAGCGAGATGGACTTGTTTAGATCAGCCTTTCTGTTTTCCTCATCAATCTGGGAGAGGGACCGAACAAAGTAGGCCTCGCTTTGAGCCCTGGGGTCGCCTCTCAACAAGTCGACTGCCGTGGAGCAAGATTGCCGAGCCTCCTCTAAGTTCCCCTCAGGCAAAAGATTAAGACGCGCGATTAGTAAAAACGCTTCAACCAAATCTGGGTCGTTTGTTGTAGCTGACCTAAGGCTTTTCAAAGCGTCTGTCCTGAGGCTTCTCGCTTTCAATCCGCCGCCTTGATTGAGTTCTTCAATGGTACGCTGGGCTTGCTCCAATTGTATGGAACCAATCATTTTCTTAGCGAATAATGCACTTTCATCCCCCAAGCCCTTTTTCAATGCTGTTTCTAAAAGACTAATAACCTCTTGCAATTCTTTAGTATCGTCAGCGTCTATCCTTAACACGATTGCTTGGTCTAAGTCGCTTTGGCCGCCCCTTTCGACTTTGTCTAATCCAGTATCACTTAGCGAATCGGAGGCGACTGACGACTTCTTTGGTTCATCGATCCCAAGGACACATGCGGGTGTTGCAACTGAGATACCCAACACGATCGCATGTACTATTAAAAAGCATGGATAAAAGCCCACAAGGCACTGCGACCGCCCCCGCAGGCTGGGAACAACATCTATAGGCATTTCAAAAAAAGAACACCTAATTTTACTTGCATTCATAACGTGACCTAAAAATGCTAATTGGTTTGCAAATTATCGAAATAAATGCCCAGCACTCGGCCGCCGAAGGGGCCCACTTATGTACACACATAAAATGCGTTTGGGGCATTTTCGCGATCAGGTTTTTGAGTTCCTAAATCACCTCTGGCCGAGAATTTGATTTGTTAAACGCTTAGGAAAAATTTGAGGCGCGAAGTTAATCAAGTTACAAACTCAAAAAATCATGATAACCGAATTTCTGGGAAGAAGCAATCAAACAAATTCATGTGCCTTCTTAAGAATTCACGCGGGCTTTAATATTCCTAAAAAGCGGTGGAAGGTCATTAGCTGTGGTTCTGTTTGTTGCACTCTATAATTCATCTCTACTCCAGGGATAGCATTCCCTCAGAGTTGACTGTTCGACGAAAGGCAATGGCCATTGATTTTCACTACTATCATATCTGATCTAAATCCGGCCAAGCATTCAAGGCGACCCGTCGTTAAAAAATTTCTTACCAAGCAAGCATCTTTAACTTCGAGTATTATCATAAAACCGCACACCAGCCTGAGTTAATTTTTTGAACAAACTCAGCCTATAATGGCAATTGCTACTGAAAACCCAAGTTTCTAACAAACTGAAATTGTGCGCACACACCTCCACTACAAGTATTTTTTGGATTTCATATCAAATCACCATATAACTCAAACCGGTGGAATCAAGAATCGCAAGCCCACACCACTTGCTCGAGGTGAAGACAGCAATCCATTATCGCCTAATCGAACTTACGCCTTAATATATAGACACGCCAGATTATATGGACAGGCCAGAATATATAGACACGCCAGGGGTGGTTTGTAGAACATTTTTCGCGATCAAAAACAAGTGATTCACTGGGCTTGCAACAAAGTAGATTTACCGTAGCTTATCTGCCCGCCCCCAGTTACCTTTTCCATTTGATTGCATTTGGTGAACGCATGGGTTCAATAAACTTGAAATCTCATTTGATTTAGTTATCTCGCGTTGACACAACTAGGCTTGACACAGATCCGAGAACTTAGCAGTAGTAGCCCACGCGAAAACCGTCTCATCCGCCTGCTTGTCTGCTACTCTTACGTGAATGTTACTTTTTAATAGCATTACGCGAATACAACATTGACCTAATCAGAGCAACGAACACTTCAGGCCCTCCCCTGTTTTCTTAAATTCCGCCACCGCCACTGCTTCACTCATCAAAGAGGGCCTTTTAATCGCAGTAGTTCCCCAATTAATCTATTGCAAAACATCCGACTGTTCTGTTATTTCCGGTGAACTTGGGTAGCGATCTCGGTAGTCTCGGCAACCAAGTTTCATTTCCACAATGTTCAGTTGCTGAGCAGGAGAATTGGGGGTGGAGAGTCTAGGTGCAATTACTTGTTTCTGATTGGCTAATCCTAAAGATGATGGGAAGTTAAATTATTCTTACCGTCAACGACATGGGGCTTTGCAGGAAATGCCTATTTTTATTGTGTTCTCAAATGCTGCTTTGCACAGCCCCAGGGCCGTTTACAACAACGCGAGAAAATTTTTTTGATTGACCTAATTCATTAGGATTGTTTTTGGAAAAGCTTAATTCCGTAATTAAGTAACGCCGATACGAATTAAGCACGTGTTCGCTTCTGAGGTGACGCGTCATTTAGCGTCCAGGATGGATTGCTACGAATCGCTATTGCATGAACATGGAGGTTTGGATGACAACGAGTATCACGCCCGATGAAGATATCCAACAGGTTTGGGCCTCTTTTTGCACTTTACCCAAAGACTGTCCAGACAGAGAGTCTCTTAGGAATCGGTTGGTAGAGCGGTATATGCCATTGGTTCGTTACAATGGGGAGAAAATTTGGCAGAGATTACCAGACGGAGTGGAGTTGGATGATTTGGTTAGTGCAGGGATTTTTGGTTTGATGGATGCTATTGACGCATTCGATTTGGAACGCGGTGTAAAGTTCGAAACTTATTGTGTTCCAAGAATTAGAGGTGCTATGCTCGATGAACTTCGGACGATGGACTGGGTTCCTCGTTTGGTTCGAAGTAAGGCTAGTAAATTGAATGAGGCTAAAAAATCGCTTGAGGCAAAATTCGGGCGTATTCCAACAGATCAAGAAGTAGCAACTTATCTAGAAATTCCTGTTGCTGATTTGGAAAAGATGCAACAGGAGGCAAACGCTGTCGGCCTTGTATCGCTGAATAAAAAGTGGTACGAAACGGATAGTTATAAAGACGTTCGAGAAATCGACGTTCTTGAAGATAAGAAAGGAGAAGACCCTACTCGAAGGGTGCAGAAGACGGATTTGATGCGAATGGTCACAAAGGGCTTAAACCGAAACGAGCGACTGATCATCATTCTCTACTACTACGAAGAGCTTACGATGAAAGAAATTGGGGCCACTTTAGATTTGTCTGAATCAAGGGTAAGCCAGATGCACAGTGCGATTGTTGGTCGCTTACAAGAACAGTTGAGTCGAAGGCGTGCTGAGTTCAGTGCATAATTTGCTTTTTTTGCGAAAATGCCTGATTCATTGACAGCTTCGCTAATGAGAGCGAAACAGGCTTGCCACAGTCAGCCTTTGGCTAGGGATTGTTAGGGAGCATTTTCCCGCCCGATAACGATCTGCTTTCCAGCCTTATTTCGGAGCACCAAGACTTTCCAAGTGTTTTGCTGTTTAACCTCCGCTTTGGGTTGGGATGAGTGTCGGTTTTCCGAATCGGTATTGTTAAAATCTGGTGCCGGGAAAAGACTAAGGATTTAGAGCTGGAAAATGCGGTGTAACAATCAAGTTTATATTGCGTTAATCATTTTGAATAATTCCAACGCGGCGACTGTTTGAGAAAATGCTATGTGGCTTAAAACGAAAACGCAGCAAGTTCGCGTGTGATCTCAACGACGACTGATTCGCAATAGAAGGTTGTCCCAAGAAAATAAATATTGGTAAGGGATTGTGTTTCACTAAGCGACGAATGGATAGACTTCTTTGTCGCGCTGCGAACTGTAACCTATCATAGTGCAGGCCCTATTTTTTCACTCTGCAATTCCTGATAAGCTTAGCCTGCGTATTTCTGACTACCATTGGGCGTAAAGGGGAGGAAAGGTAGTCATAGGGTTGGTTTTTTTGATTTGCATCTAAGCGTCTAATTTTCGGCATTTCAACACAGGAAATTTGTGTTTTGAATATTGCTCGCAAATTTTGAAAAATCGTCTGGGTTCAATATGTCAACAATGGATGAGATAGTTTCGCTTTGCAAGCGACGAGGGTTTTTGTTTCAGTCGAGCGAGATTTATGGGGGACTCCAAGGATTCTGGGACTACGGACCGCTAGGTGTTGAGTTAAAACGCAATCTAAAGGACGCCTGGTGGCAAGATATGGTTAGTGCTCACGATACACTAACTCGCTTGCCGGGGTCACCATCTCAATACGAGATGGTGGGGTTAGACTCAACAATAATTACGCACCCACAAGTCTGGAAGTGCAGTGGCCACTACGACATGTTCCATGACTATATGGTGGATTGCAGAGAAAGTAAAAAGCGCTATCGATTCGACCAGATCAGAGGTCAATGGGTCCGGCACCGCGAAGAATCTATTTTCGTGACCACCTTGGGAGATTCAAACGAACTGGAAGATATTCAACGTCGTGCTTTAAAGTTTTTTAAACTGCGACCGAAAGATTGCTCCGAATTACTCTTTGAGGGACCAGTTGTATCGCTGGATAAGGTTGGAAGTTTAGAAGCCGTATTGGGCCCGGATGCAAAGGCTGCGGGCACCCTTACAGAGCCTAGAGAGTTTAACTTAATGTTCAAAACAACGCTGGGGGCTGTTGGTGGTGAAAACGAATATGCCTTTCTGAGGCCAGAGACGGCCCAAGGGATTTTCGTCAATTTCAGAAATGTTGTTGATAGCTCGCGTGTGAGCATCCCCTTCGGAATTGCTCAAATCGGAAAAAGCTTTCGTAACGAAATAACTCCACGGAACTTTACATTTAGATCCAGAGAATTTGAGCAGATGGAGATCGAGTTTTTCTGCCACCCATCGCAAAGTAGTGACTGGTATAGCTACTGGAGGGAAAGAAGGCTGTCATGGTATGTAAATCTCGGTTTGCCAAAAGATTCGCTTCGAGTCCGTGAACACGAGGCTTCGGAGCTTGCTCATTACAGTTTGGGAACCGCGGATATTGAATTTGCGTTCCCGTTTTTACCTGCTGGCGAGTATGGCGAACTAGAGGGCGTCGCCCATCGGGGCGATTTCGATCTTCGAAGTCATATGGAAGGAAAGCTCGACCCCTCGAGCAAACCGATGCGAGTCGAGCTAAATATTGATGGCAAGCCTCGCTACAGGGGAAGTGGTAAGGATCTGACATATCGCGATGAAGTGAGCGGCGAGAAGTTCCTTCCCCATGTTGTCGAGCCTTCGGCTGGAGCAGACCGCGGCGTTTTGGCTTTTCTATGCGGGGCTTATCAGGAAGATTTTGCCCCTGACGAAAATGGTGAATTGAAGCGTAGAATTGTTTTGAGACTTCATCCTCGTCTTTCGCCATTCAAAGCCGCCGTGCTGCCGCTTGTTAGAAAAGATGGAATGCCTGAAATGGCAAAAGAGGTGTATTCTGAATTGAAGAGAGAGTTCAATGTAGATTATGACGAAAAGGCGGCAATAGGCAGACGATACCGTCGGCAAGACGAAATCGGAACGCCTTTCTGCATAACCATTGACGGCATTTCGTTGCAGGACGGCACAGTGACCTTGCGCGACCGAGACTCTTTGCAACAGAGAAGGGTCAGGGCCTCTGATTTATCTGGTGAATTGCGAAAAGCAATTCGAGCTTTTTGATTTTTTTCCGGCATGTCCGGCAATAGTTAGTAGGCGGCACCAAATCGCAAGAAACAGCAACATTTCTTTCAATCGATGTATCAATTGGGTTGTGTTTCCGGCAATTTGCAGGATACGTTTTTGTGGTTTAAGCTACTACTCGTGACATTACAAACACAGGGACAAATCATTACATCGCTTTTATGTCTTGTTTTTGATTTCCGCACACGAACTTCTATTTTCGTCTTTTCTGTGTTGACTGGCGAGACACTTGGCTGAAGTTGAGTTGAACCTTGCTTCGGTTTTCATTCGCTATCGGAATCCATATTTACGACATGCCTAAGTAGGGAATAAGCTTGTTACCGAACCCACTCGCGTGCTGGCAGCGATTTTGCGACATTCGTTATCTATGCTAAAGTGCCGGGATTTGATTAATTGAAATTACAGTGACACAAGGTTTGTGCGAGTTACGATATTTGAGCTTTCACTGCAACGAGTGATTTTCCTGATTTAAAATTTTACGTTTTTTGGGCGGCGAGAAGTCGAATGTGAACATTGCTGGAATTTTCGGCATTCGTTTCACTCGTCTTCCATATGTTTCAGTATTCGGGGCTTGTTGTCGCAAAAGCTTTCATAATAAATTCGTTGTACGGCTTGGAATTCGTGCAAGTCCCCATAGGCAATAATCTTAAATCGCATGCAATCGCACAGTGCTCGGTTTTCTTTAGAGCCTAGTCAGTAGCAAGTATCTAACATAAAGACATTGATATTGCTTAGTTTCTGATTTAACGATCGCTAAAAATATAGGACTTTGAAATGTCTAGCGAAGTTGTTTTTTTCGGTGACAAGGTTTACGTGCGCCTTCCTGATGGCGAGGTTCACTCGTATCCCCGAAATATAACGCCGATGATGGTCGCAACCGAAATAAGCGGCAAGCTAGCAAGGGATATAGTTGCTGCTGAATTTGGTGGGAAAATTATCGATGTTGATCGCCCTTTAGGCGACCTGTTAGTAGGGGTTGCACAACAGTCTTCAGAGCAAGCTATCCCCATGGTTCTTTTGACCAGCAAAGATGCTAAGTCGCTCAATGTCTTGAGGCACTCCGCAGCCCACATCATGGCACGAGCAGTTATGCGACTTTATTCCGGCGTGTCTCTGGCATTCGGTCCGACCACGCCCAATGGCTTTTATTATGATTTCGAATTAAAAGACAAGATAGTTGAGGCTGACTTCGCAAGAATAGAAGCCGAGATGCAGGAAATCATAAATGCGAAAGAACCCTTCGAACGGATCGTTTTATCCCGAGTTCATGCTCGAGAATTGTGCCAAGACTTGAGTCAGTTTCTGAAAGTCGAACATATAGATACCGGCCTCGCCGGAGAGGACACTTTAAGCTTCTATAAGCAGGGCGAGTTTATTGATTTATGCAGAGGTCCTCACCTTCCCGACGCCGGAACGGTTAAAGGGATCAAAATTTTAAGCGTGGCTGGTGCTTATTGGAAGGGGAATGCAAGCGGCAGGCAGTTACAGAGGGTGTACGGGACGGCATTTTTCGAGAAAAAGGATTTGGATAATTACCTTGAGCAGGTCGAAGAAGCAAAACGTCGCGACCATCGAGTCTTAGGAAAAAAACATGGTCTGTTTTCGATTAGCAGTGATGTTGGGTCAGGGCTTGTTTTATGGCAACCAAAAGGGGCAAGGGTAAGGTTAAAACTCGAGAATTTCCTGCGTGGCGAATTACTTTCCCGGGGATATGAGCCAGTTTACAGCCCCCATTTGGCACGAGTTCAGCTTTACGAAACCAGCGGTCACTTTCCTTTCTACCGTGAAAGTCAGTTTCCCCCCTTGTTTGGAAATTGCGTGGGAGGGTTGGTAGACTCATGGATTCATAGGCTGGATAGCGATTTGCTGAGCCGAGATGATGAGGACAAATTACTTGCGGCTGCCAAAGTTCTAGGAGTTGCCTTACCATCGTATGAGGTAAAGGCATCAACCGAAAGCCGTCGAAAGGCCCTTATGGATTGGCAGATGGAGCAGGAGCGATATTTGATTAAACCGATGAATTGTCCTCATCACTGTCAGATTTTCAAAGCTCAAGCTAGGTCTTATCGACAATTACCACTTAGGCTTTTCGAATTCGGTACCGTATACCGCCATGAGCAAACCGGCGAATTGAATGGAATGCTGCGGGTGCGTGGCTTCACTCAGGACGACGCCCATATCTTCTGCACCCCTCAGCAAGTGGAGGACGAGTTTAAGGCAACTATTGAGCTTACTAAGTTTGTTCTTAATTCTGTTGGGCTGAATGATTATCAGGTCCAACTGAGCCTAAGAGACCCGGCAAGTGATAAATATGTTGGAAGTCGGGAGAATTGGGACCGAGCTGAAACCGCACTGCGTGGGGTATTAGTTGAAAGCGGCTTTTCGTTTGAAGAGCAAAAAGGAGAGGCTGCGTTTTACGGTCCGAAAGCTGATTTTATGGTTCGCGATTGTATTGGGCGATCTTGGCAACTGGGAACGGTACAGCTTGATTATAACTTGCCCGAAAGATTTAGGCTTGAGTACAAGGGCGTGGATAACGAAGATCACCGTCCAGTTATGATTCATCGAGCACCGTTTGGCTCATTAGAACGATTTACTGGGATGCTGATTGAACATTTTGCAGGGGCTTTTCCGCTCTGGTTATCTCCGGAGCAGATACGAGTATTACCTTTATCTGACAAATCAGTTGGGTATGCTTTGTCGGTTGCCAAGGAATTAGGTCAAGCTGGCTTAAGTGTCACAGTTGACACTCGCGACGGGAAGATTCAAGGAAAAATACGCGATGCCCAACTCGACTTGGTAAACTATATGGCAATCGTTGGCCCTAAAGAGTCCGATTCAGGGACTATTTCTCTGCGCGATCGTATTGATGGAGATTTGGGTGTCATGCCTGTTCAGCAGGTAACCGACAGACTAACTAAAGAAATTCATGACCGGACTGTGAGGCAGGCTGTTGCGACTAAATTTTGTGTCAATGAAGTTATTGGTAGTAACGTCGAAGACTATTGATTTATTTACTTGCGAATTGGCACTAAGATTCTTTCGAGAATAAGGCACGGATGGTACAACGAAAAATTTTTCGCGGAGTGGTGATTAAATGGTGTCCAGGTCTCGCAAGACACTTTCGTATGCCGGTGTTTTTCTTTTGTTGATAGCGTTGTCTGGCATTCGTTTTACCGTCCCTTTGCCACAAGTTGAATTTCGATTGCAATCCGGAGCTGACGTAAAAACACTAGACCCCGCCAGAGCGACCGGAAATATTGAGGGTCGAGTTTTGTATGAGTTGTTTGAAGGTCTTTTGCGGATGATGCCTGAAGGCGAGCCTGACCCATCAACTGGCTTGTGCGAAATGATTGCCAAGCCCGGAATGTCAGAAAGCTTTACAATAAGCGCAGACGGCAAAAAGTATACGTTCAGGTTGCGTGAAGGTATCCGATGGACTGACGGTTCACCCGTTAAGAGTCAGGATTTCGCATGGTCTTGGCAACGAGTTCTCCATCCCGAGACCGCTTCCGAATATGCTTTTCACCTGCACGGTATACCCTACGCGAAGGCATACAATGAAGCGCGGCTCACCATTGGTGACAAAGTTGAGGTCGAATTGTGGGATCGTCCAGGAGATATTCCCGGTGGCAGCGGAAGTAGTCAAAATTATCCGAGGGGAACGGTAGTTTATGGAATTTTAAAAGAGATTCGCCCGCCGGTTATCTTTCCCAAAGGCGATATACCTAGCAAGCAGAAGTTCGATGCTAGAAACGACTCATGCGTATATGTTGTTGATTTAGTCAAGTTAGAGCCAGACGGAGACGTGGTGTGGCAGGAAGTTGTTGATCGAAAATCCTTCTCGCGCGTAGTCCCGTCATTTGCTGCTGATTCAGGAATGCAGCCCGCACATGGCGTCTTGGTTGCTTTCGATAAACTTGGCGGCTTGGAAACTCCAGACGACCGCACCTTTGTTGTCAACTTAGAATCTCCAATACCATATTTCCCGAATCTAACAGCGTTTTACACGCTTTTTCCTGTCAACCGGAGTTGCATCGAAAAGCACGGCTCGCCTTTATGGACTAAGCCGGAAAACATTGTCACTAATGGCCCCTACAAACTGCAATTACGAAGGCTAAGGGATCGTCTCCGCTTGGTGAAAAATCAAGATTACTTTGATGCGCAAAGTGTAGGCTTGAGCTCGGTTGATTTTTTGTCGATGGAAGGCGAGAACACGGCCCTAAATATGTATGAGGCTGGAGAGATAGATTGGGTAACACAGCCTCCGGAGGCATTGCGTGAAACCCTGAAGAGTCGAAAAGATTTTTTAACTGCCCCTCAACTTTCAGTTTACTTCTATCGCTTAAATCTTTCTCGTCCTCCTCTTGATAATCGCATGGTCAGGAAGGCACTGGCGATGGCAATTGATCGAATCGAAATTGTTGAGCAGGTTGTAAAGGCTGGGCAAATCCCAGCTTTTACAATAGTCCCTCCCGGTTTAGCCAGCTATAAAAATCCGTCCGGAATCAAGCCTGGGGTTAAGGAGGCGAGGAAAATGCTTGCCGAGGCAGGCTTCGAGGGAGGCAGGGGATTTCCTAGGCTGACAATTCTCTACAACACCAACGAAGCTCATCGAGCCATAGCAGAGGTGATTCAGCAGCAACTTCAGAATAACCTGAACATCGCAGTGGATTTGCAAAACATGGAATGGGGAAGCTTTCTAGACAAGGTTCAGCAAACGGACTACCAAATCGCAAGGGCCGGTTGGATAGCAGATTATCCTGACCCCAACACGTTTCTTGATATGTGGGTCTCGAATAATCCCCAAAACAATACAAACTGGTCAAATTTGGGTTACGATCGACTGATTGCGATGGCATCGCGTTCATCGGACCAAGCAGATAGGCTCTCGCTATTGCGACAAGCTGAGGAAATCTGGCTGGATGAACTTCCCGCAATACCGATTTTTTTTCACTCATCTGTGAATTTAGTAAGTTCGAGGGTAATTGGCTTTACTCCCTCAGCCCAGGATTTGCATCCTTTGAAATTACTTCGATTGAAAAACCAGAGCCCTTAGATGCCCAAGGCTTCTCGTCAGATCGCATTTTGAGTTTGCTCGCAATAGATATCTTGTTATCTTATTTCGGCTTGCGTTTGATTTTTTAGGAAAGATTTATTCCCTCCACAGGAGCCGGTACTCATGTCTGTTTCTTACTCTCAATTAGGACATGTTCTACCAATAGAGCACACCCAGTGCTTTATCGATGGCAGGTGGCAAGATGCAGCAAGCGGAAAAACATTTGCCACCGTCAATCCTGCAACCGAAGAAGAGATTGCGCAGGTTGCAGAAGGGGATTTCGCTGACGTTGATCGCGCTGCAAGAGCCGCAAGGAGGGCATTTGATGGTGGGCCGTGGTCTCGTATGGATGCTCGCGATAGAGGGCGACTACTTTATCTCCTAGCAGACCGGATAGAGCAGCAAATCGATGACTTAGCGGCCTTAGAGACGCTAGATAATGGCAAACCTATTAGCGAAAGCAGGGGTGGTGATTTGCCGTTAGTGATTGACTGCTTGAGATACTACGCCGGCTTTGCAGACAAAATACACGGGAGCACTATACCGATACGAGGCAATCATTTCTGTTACACCCGACGCGAACCTGTTGGAGTGGTCGGGCAGATAATACCGTGGAATTTTCCGATGCTTATGGTTGCCTGGAAGTGGGGCCCTGCGTTGGCAGCCGGCTGTACAATAGTTATGAAGCCAGCGGAGCAAACACCCTTGACTTGTTTAAGACTTGCTGCGATTGCCAAAGATGTTGGTTTCCCTGATGGAGTGATTAACATAGTGCCGGGCTTTGGTCCGACTGCTGGCGACGCGGTTGTCAAGCACCCAATGATCGACAAAATTGCATTTACTGGAGAGCACACCACGGCACAGACTATCTCCAGAAATGCTGCTGAATCTTTGAAACGTCTAACATTCGAGCTTGGCGGAAAGAGCCCTAATGTTGTGATGGATGATGCTGATCTAGATGCAGCTGCTCATGGTGCGTATGTGGGCATGTACTTGAATCAAGGTCAGTGTTGTTGCGCCGGCAGCAGGTTGTTTGTTCACTCTAAAATACGAGAAAAATTTTTAGATAAGATTCAAAAGTTGGCAGCATCTCGCAAGTTGGGAGATCCTTTTTCCCCAGACACAGAACAGGGACCTCAAATCGATCAACGGCAGTTCGACAAGGTAATGTCCTACATAGTTCGAGGCCAAGAAGAGGGCGCTAAATTGCTTGTGGGAGGCTGTCGCGTTGGTGAAAGAGGTTTTTTCATAGCGCCAACCGTTTTCGACAATGTTAGAGATGACATGTCAATTGCGAGAGAAGAAATCTTTGGTCCAGTACTTAGTGTTTTGACTTTTGAGGACAAAGAAGACTTAATTCGAAGGGCGAATGATACTTTTTACGGGCTAGCCGCCGCAATTTGGACTCGCGATATTTCAGTCGCGCACGAATTCGCAGCACGGGTTCGCGCTGGTACGGTTTGGGTTAACTGCTATGATGCCTTCGATGCTGCAGCGCCCTTTGGTGGATTCAAGCTGAGCGGCCACGGAAGAGAACTCGGAGAGGAAGGGCTAAGAACATATACCGAATCTAAGACTGTAACAATCAAGCTGTAGGCACAAGTAACAAGTCAATCGCAGGGTTCCGAAAAAGATCGGATTTGACGATTCTCAAATGGCTATTCAGAGGATTTGAAACGCAAGTTCATCGGTTCGGTGATAGAAAAAATCACTTATCCGATCTATTCGTTATTGCTGAATTGGCCTCTCGATCTACCGAGCATTGGACCGAGCGTCTGTGCTTAGATTATAAGCGACGCTAGAAAAACCGATAAAAATTCTTTCCTTCGAGTCATAGAAGACCTGCTTTTTGACTTTTTTCAGGGGCAATTTTTTTCTCGACAAGGTAGCCTGTCGTTGAGACGAAGCACCATCGATCAATATCGACTTAAAATTGCTCGATCGTTTTGGATATTTTCAACCTAAATGGTAAGCGCCCGGCAGAGGCAGGGGTGGTTAGGCTTGATTGCCGAGGCGATAGCGGGCTCGCTTCATCCGAACGACCTCGCTGCGGTGCCGTGATTCTTCCCTGCGGCCCACGCAGATGCCCTCCGGATGCGACGCGGCCCAGCGATCCGGCAGTAAGCTCAGCAGCAGGTCGCTTCCCAATTCAAGGTCTCGCGGTGATTGCTGCTGAGCTTGCGAAAGCCTCCTGAAGGCGTCGCTCAGGTAATCCTGAAGTACCAGTTGATGACGCACCGCGCTGCTCACAACGCTGTAAAGCTGTAGGCGCCGCTCAGCCGCTTCGGGGTGTCCCAAAAACAACCAATTTTTCCTGCCTATTGTCCAAGGCCGAAGGGTCCGCTCCGACGATATGTTGTCGATCGGTATCCGGCCATCGCTCAAGTAAACCTGCAGCGCAGTCCACTGGTTAGTGAGATAAGTTACCGCCTTGCCGAACGGACTCTTCGGCAACATTCGTTCCCGGGGGAGTTGATCGCACCAAGCCTTCATCCGGCCCCAGACCGGTAACGCTTCTTGTTGGCGAAGTTCCAACCGGTTGCTCGGGGTGAGCAACCGACCTCGCTCCTCGATCGCGTACAAGTGCCGAAAGAACGATATCGCTTGAGATGACAGGATAGGCTCCTGCTTCTCGCTCTCGATAAACTCCCGACGCGCATGCGCGTTGCAAGCCGCAAACCTGATCCGCCCCTCAGTCTGGCTGGCGATTTGCGCATTGCCATCGAAGGCATCGCCCACCAGCGTGCCTGAAAAGTCTTTCAAGTGCCGCCCGACTGCCGTCGGATCATGTGTCAGGGTCCAGTGGAAATAATTGTAGGGCTGGCCGTCATCGAGCCCTCGATACAGCCACACGTAACTGGTCGCGCTACCTTGCTTTTCGGACTTCGCCGGTGGCCCGGTTCCTCCCGGAGAGACGTGCCGTTTCTGGGCAAGGCTCCGACGCTTGCCCAATTGCTCCTCTTCTAAGCTGCTTAGCGCGCTTCGTGTCAGTAGCAACGTCTGGGTATCGTCACCCATCACGATCGAATCGCTCATCACCATCGATCGTATCTGTTGGTATAAAGGAGATACGACGTCACAGGACTGGTTCATCAGTTCGTTGATCGTCGAGCGACTAGGGAACCAGCCGAGCATCGAAAAGAACTCTTGCTCGCGATAGGTCGTCAGGTGAAAGCCGTATTTGAGCGCAACGACCGCCGCATGAACGCTCGGGTCGTGCTTGCCGCCTTCGATCATCGCCGGTGGCACTGGCGCGGCCATCACACCGCTGGCCGCGTCACCCTCACGCACGTATTTGGGTCGCACGATCCGTTCGACGTACAGCGTCGGCTTCTCGAATCGCAATCGTTCGGTGACGGCTTGACCGACGCACCGAAGGGCCTGCTTATCGTCTTCGCTCAGATCGACAATCCGTTCTCGACGCGGCAAGTGAGCGGGCAACTCTTCGCTACGAGGGAGTTCCCGTTTCAGGGCACGCCGCTCTTTGAATTGGCGAAGCAGCTCTTCGTCGCTTAATCGCTGGGCTTCGGCCGCCGCCATGATCACGGCCGGATCCGCGTCCGTGGGCAGCGGTTGTTCGGGCTCCCACAGGTGCAGTTGCCCGGGCTCTTCACGACGCTCGCTACGACGGCCCCATAGCATGTTCGTGAGCTTGTTGTTCGCCGCCTCCAGTTCCGCAACCCGCTCTTGGAGGCGTTCCCGCTCGGCCAGCAGTGTCTGGGATGACTCCAGAAGCGTCTCATAGTCATGACGCAATTGCTGATAGTCGGACTGAAGCTGGGCATGCTTTTGCAGCAGCTCTGCGTGCTCTTGCTGCAAGGCTTTGTGGTCGGCTTGCAATGCCGCCAACTCTGACTTGACCGCCAGGAGTTGCTCCTCAGCCAGGCCCTGCCGCTGCAGCAGTTGTTCGACAAGTGCGATGAGTTGCTTCTGATCCATGTTGATTCAGAGGATATCAATCGATGGGAAAAGCGCAATAGTAAAGGGAAAAAAATTCATGATAAATCATGAACTTTTTACCCTTTGGCGAAAACGTATGCTCGATGGGAGCGAGGCCTATCTAGAGACAAGGCTTGACGCCATCGGATCACACGCCGGATGCGGCCTAGGCGAAGCGATCAAGCCACTGGCGAATAACGTTTCCTCCGCTGGACTGACGCCAGATCAACGCCGCTGAGAATCAACGACAGCGTCGTCGCATCGACTTCGATCGCTGCCTGATGATCGGCTACTGCGTTGCCAGCGGCCGGTCGTTGGAACGTCCCGCGCTCAAGTCTCTTGGCCCAAACGACCAGCCCATCGCGATCCCACAGCAGTATTTTGCAGCGGTCTCTGGTCCGATTGAAAAAGACGAACAGATCACCTGTGAAAATGCTTTGGTTGAACTCATTGTTAACGATAGCATGCAGCCCATCGAAACTCTTCCTCATGTCGGTATCGTAGCGATGGATGAATACGCGGATTTTGGTGCTGAGCGGTAACATGTTAGAAGGAGCCTCTCAAAAGGTTGCCGGCTGTGCGAATCTGAGGACGATTTCGAGGGCTTCGAGCTGATCTGCCGGTACCCGTGCGATAGTGCCACCGGGAAGGACAAGATCGATCGAGGGCACCGGCCCGCTGGGTCGCTTCGCGATGAGCTGCTGGAACGCACCCACGCCGCGAGCGGCGGGAACCGAAATTTCGGTTGCTGGTTTAGGGCTAGGCGAGCCGAGCTTGCGTCGCCACTGGTAGAAGCTGGACGCCGAGCAACCGTGCTGTTGGCAAAACTGCGAGACGCTCAAACCGCTGTCTTTCTGCGTCTCGATTCGCTGCTGCCACTTAAGGCGGGAATATTGGCTGTTGGTAGGACTCATGACAAAGGGCTCCAGGAGGAAGGGATAGAAAACCACCCTCATCCTCTCACCCCTGTCTAGAATGCTTTTGCCGGGCGCTTACGCACGAGCACGAGCACGAGTACGAGCACGAGTCTGAGCACGAGCACGATTTCCAGACCGAAGAGACGCCGGAACCATGCCGTTCGCCCAAACGGCCGAGCTTAAGTTTGAAATCGTGCTAACTCAACTCCGGCCTCTAGGTGATGGCGGACGATCCTGACCGACGAGTTCGATTTTCGTTTCGGTTCTGAACGACGTACCACCTAGCGTTTGGTCATGCAGCCGTCATAATTCAGCAGCATGTTGGCGACCGAGGCGGCGGCGGCGAGCCGTGCCGGCGGGATCGTCGGGTCGGGCGGGACGTCGCCGACGGTCAGCCATTTCTGCGTCCGCTCCGGGTCCGCCACGAACCGCTGGAGCTGTTTGGCGTGCAGGTCTCGCATCGCCTCGATTTCCGCCGGGGACGGGTGTCGCCCGGCGGCCAGCCGGAAGAGCTGCGTCAACAACCCTGGGGTGTCGTCGCCATGGTCGTGGCAAGCCTGCTGGGCCATCCCCCGGGCCGCTTCGACGAATTGCGGGCTGTTGAGGACGACGAGCGATTGGAGCGGTGTCGCGGTGACTTCTCGTTTCATCCGGCAGACGTCGCGGAGCGAGGCGTCGAGCGTCGTGAGGGCTGGCGCGGGGCCGGTTCGGTTCCAATAGGTGTAGAGGCTTCGGCGGTGCAGGCCTGGGCCTTTGTCGCGGCCGACCGGCTTGAACGAACTCTCGACTTCATACGGCCTTGCCGGGGGGCCGCCGATTTCCTCGGTGAGCAGCCCGCCCAGGGCGAGGGCGTTGTCGCGGAGCATTTCGGCTGGCCAGCGGTACCGCGGCGACCGCGACAGGTAGACGTTTTCCGGATCGCGGGGGTCGGGTTCCGCCGACGCTTGGCGATAGGTGTTGCTGGTGACGATCGTCCGGATCAGCCCCTTGGTGTCCCAGCCGCTGTCGACGAATTCGACCGCGAGCCAATCGAGCAGTTCCGGGTGGCTGGGGAGGCTCCCTTGGCTGCCGAAATCTTCGGGGGTCGTGACGAGCCCGCGGCCGAAGATCGTTTGCCAAAAACGGTTGACGGCGACGCGTGCGGTCAACGGGTGGCCGGGGTGGGTGAGCCACTGGGCGAGGCCGAGCCGGGTGAGTGGCCAACGG
>Ga0082207_1000657_pt1 | contig 18874 bp, 18 predicted proteins | sample LakMenEpi10Aug09_FD_71540 | JGI IMG/M metagenome (GOLD analysis project Ga0082207, IMG submission 71540)
AATTTTGCATTTATTTCCAAAGCAATGGTGGTCGAATACGAAGCATTACGAGCTGGGCCACCTTGAATAACTATTTCAGGGGAATCAGCTTTTGTTCCGCCGCAGCCATACCAAGTAGCAACAACTGTTTGTGCCAATAAATACGCACCCTCATCAACAATTGCAGTTGCAGTTGAAACACCCGCATCTGCAGCATCTAAAACCTTCTTTGCCGTAGATATTGCAAAAGTTTGTGCTTCTGCACCATCACACATACTTAACTCATAGAAGTGAGCAATTTCTTCCTTGAAGTAATCTGCCATTTCTAAATCTTCACCCCGACCTTGATTAACTGCCAGAGCTTTAGTAATCCCATTCTTACCTAACCAAAAGCCACCACCTTCGTCTCCGAAAGTTGCGCCTAATCCATCGCGGTGTGCAAATATACCTTCGCGGCCTCCAACACCTACAACTCCGCCACCAATAGATAAAACAACACCACTGCGGCCATTGAGTGCGCCCACAAATCCTGCAAACCCATCATCAATTACTGCAACTTGAGATGAGTTGAAGAATCTCTTGCATAATTGTCCATATCTTTCAGGCTCGGTGACTACACCGTTGAAACCTGTACACGATAGAGCAACTTCATTAACGGAAATGCTTGGAAGTTCAGAGAAAATTGCTTCAAAGGATTCTAGGACAGTCTCACCATTTAGTTTTCCTCGGGAGGATTGGGTCGTAACTCCTTGATATCTGATCCGTGACCCAGATTGGCCGAGATCTACGACAAGCATGATTACCCCTTAACGGCTCCGGACGACAATCCTTTAACCAAGAATTTCTGTGCAGCTGTTGCAAATACTAGTGGCGGAAGAACAGAAAGACAGACAGCAGCTGAAATATCGCCCCAGCGAACACCATAAGAGGTAACAAAGTTGGCTGCACCAACAGTTACGGGTGTGGCTTCACTAGAGGTGAGAACAACAGCAAACAAATAGTCCGACCAGGAGAAGAGGAAAGTAAGGACGCCAACCGCAGCCATCCCTGGGCCAAGTAGTGGAAAGACTATTCGGCGAAGTGTCATCCAGATCGATGCACCATCTACGGCTGCTGCCTCCTCGATTTCTATCGGCATCTCTTTGATCGCCCCTGAGAAAACAAGAAGGGCGAGAGTCATGTTTATAAAGGTATTCGCAAGGATCAAGGCGAGTGGCCGATCAATCAATTGATAGGCGGTAAACAGTTTGTAGAAAGGAATCACAAAGAAGATCGCTGGTGTTATTCGCAATGCAAGAGCTAATCTGAGTAACCAAGGTCCACCAAATCCAAGCCTTACGATTGCATACGAGGCGGGGAAGCTAACCAAAATCGTGAGTAAAACCGTTCCCAAAGAAATGATCACACTGTTTCGGAAGAAACTTGGAAAGTCATAACCTGCTGCTCCCATAGCATTCCTATAGTGGGAAAAGTTCGAATCAAACTCCCACACAAATGGACCAGAAACGATCGCTTCATCTGTCCGCAACGAGGTGTAGAAAGCTCCAAGCAATGGAATCAAAAAAATAAAGACAACGACTGATGCAAAGAAAGTTGTACCCCAATTCCTTTTCATCGTGGATCACCAGCCCCTAAATTGAACTGTTTAATGATTGATGGCATGAAAGGTGCAAGCAGTAGCACCAAAACGATTGCAGCCGATGCTGCTAACCCAAAATCCCCATAGATGAATGCCGTTTTGTAAATATATATTCCGACGGTTTGCGTGGTCGTACCTGGACCTCCACCCGTCAGAATATAGATCGAATCGAAGGTTCGTATCGAATCCAGAATTCTAAGTAGAAAGACAATCGCTAAGGCAGGTTTCAACATAGGCAATGTGACTCGCCAGAGAGTCTGCCTTGCATTAGCTCCATCGATGGAGGCTGCTTCATAGATTTCTTGAGGCATGTTCTGTAACGCGGAGTATGACAACAGAAAAGTGAAGGCGGTAAATTCAACAACATCTAATGCAATCAGAGAAGTAAAGACATTGTTTTGGTCAAAGATTGAATATGAAAGTCCAATTTTTTCAAGAACCCCTGGAATAACACCTATGTTTTCATTAAGAATCAATCGGAACATCACTGCCATCAATGACGGCGCAATCATGATAGGAACCAGCATTAATGAAAAAAGAACACGCTTACCTGGGAACACGCGATCAAACAAAAGTGCTAATGAGAATCCAAGTATCAGTTCTATGATTGTTGCGGTTAGAGCAAATATCAATGTGAACCGTATGGAGCTCCAGAAATTAGGTTCTGTAAGGATGCTTCTAAAATTCTCAAGCCCAACGGGATATGTTTCAAACTCACTGAGAACATCATGTGTCATTGAAGTTTGAATGCCCAGGTACACAGGCCAGACCAGAAGGCCTGCAAGCAAAATCAAAAGGGGTGCAGAGAGTATCCAGCCAGCAACTTTGCGCTCACGATTGAAAGTTGTGCTCACCCATTGCCCCTTCTGCTCAAAAAGAAATCTAGTGGCTGGTTATGGTAACCAGCCACTAGATCCTTTGTCCCCTTAAGACAGAACCGCTACTTTTGAAGTTTCTTGATAGCAGCGTCTGCAGCGGCAGCCACATCAGCTGAAGTCTTCTGACCTGACCAGGCAGGGCTTAGAACTTCGGCCAAAGCTGCATACATATCAAACTCACGAGGTCCAGCAGATTCGGAGTATCCGAACTTGCCCGCGTACTCGATGATGTTTGCGAATGAAGCATTTGTTGAAACCATACCTTCAAGAATTGATGGCATAGAAGGAACTCCACCCGCAGTTGCATAAGTCTTCATTGCTGGAACTGTTGCAAGGTAAGCCATCCACTTAGCAGCTGCAGCCTGATTCTTACTGAACTTGTTAAGTCCCACTGCAAGGGCATGTACGTGTGAACGTGGACCCTTTCCTGGAGGAGGTGCAATACCAACTTGATCCTTAGTTGCGCCAGTTGTGCTCAACTCTGAATATGCGGCATTCCACTGCAATGCCATTGCTGCATTACCTGAAGTCAATGCTGCGTTGGTTTCTGCATACTCCCACTGTGATGACTCAGGTGAAGTTAGGCCCTTTGTGTAAATTGTGTTGTACACATCGATTGCTGCCTTACCTGTTGGAGTATTGAGATTTGGCTTGCCATTCTTTAGCCAGTTTCCACCGAGACCCCAAAGAACATCGTTCCAAATCATTGTGTTGTACAACAAGTTCTTTGCAGGAAGTGCATATCCATACTTAGTTGGTGATTCTGGATTGTACTTCTGTGTGAAGAATGCAGCTGTTGCTAATGCATCATCCCAGTTCCAAGTTGCTGGATTTGTGTTTGGCTTTAGATCTTTGCCAAGAACTGTTTTTGCAATAGAAGAATACTTAGCAGCATTTGCGCTAAGTGTAGAAACTAAATCTTTGCGGTAGTACATGAAGTGCAAGCTAGTGTCTAGAGGAAGTGCCTTCTGCTTTCCTGCAACCTTCAGTGAATTAACAGATGCCTTCAAGTAAAGACTGTCCTTAACTCCCTTTAGATCAGAAAGATATGGGGCATGCTGTCCCACCAAGTATGAAGCGGTGAAGTAAATGTCATATTCAGATGACTTAGCCTTCATCAGCGCTGCTTCCTTGGCGAATGTGTTGTCACGGCTCAGAAGAATCATCTTCACTGTGACGCCATCCTTTTTACCTTGTGACGAGTTGTAAGCATCTACAACTTTTTGCATTGCATCGCCTTCTGGCCCTGGCCACAAAACCATCTTTACGGTTGTGGCTGCATTTGCATTTGGGAGTACGGCCAAGCCGACTACCAAACTGAGCGCTGAGGCTAATGCGATGAGAGATTTCTTTATACGCATTCCTTCTCCTTCTTACCCGTCGATATGACGCTAGTGAGGTGACGATCTGGATTGGCAATAGACCGCTCTAGACCAGTGAGGCAAAACTATAGTAAGGTTGGGGAAAGTCAAGAGGGCAGGGGGTGCGATTTGGTAACGGAACAATTACATAATGAGCCCATGATTGCGCCCGTATTCCTTCAGTTCAAGGGTGGGCTCGTGGTTTCGTGCCAAGCCAACGAGGGCACACCCATGAATACTCCCGAGTTTATTGCCGCTCAAGCCATGACAGTTGAGTTAGCTGGCGCAAAAGCAATTCGCGCACAGGGGATCGAGAACGTGACCCGTGTCGTAGCTTCGGTAAAAGTTCCAGTTATTGGGCTGGTAAAAAGTTATACCTCCGACTCAGATGTGTACATAACTCCGACGGTAGAAGATGTATTGGCGCTAGAGAAAGCTGGTGCCCATATTGTTGCAGTGGATGCAACTCAGCGCTCTAGAAATGGCGGAGTATCGCTCGAAGAGTTTTTTGCAAATGTTCGTAAGGTTTCTAGCATTCCGTTGTTAGCAGATGTGGATTCTCTTGAAAATGCAATCAATGCAGAAGCGCTAGGTTTTGAAGCCATCGCCACAACACTAAATGGTTACACCGATATTCCTTCGACTGGTTTACCTAACGTTGACTTGGTGATGGAGATTTCGAAGGCAATCAAGGTCCCACTCATTGCTGAAGGCGGTTTTGCAAACCCGCAACAAGTCAAAAATGCGATTTCAAATGGTGCCTGGGCAGTATGTGTTGGAACCGCAATAACTAATCCATATTTGTTAACAAAGCATTTTGTAAATGAAGGTCTTTAGCTTTCTGCTTGAATACTGTACTTAAAGTCATAACGATCGCCGCGTTTTACAGAATTGCAACGTTCTAAAGCGCGTCCACGAGCATCGTAGGCAACAACTACAAAGCTAAGTGCTGCAGATCTGACATCAGTGTCTAATAGATCAGCTTGACGTTTAGTGAGATTTATTGGAGATACAACGCATTCTGCTCGGGTCACCGGCTTTTCGTAGGTGTTTTTCAAGATGTCATATAAGGACTCTGAAAGGTTCTGATCAAGCAAGCCAGGGATAAGGGCTGCAGAAATAAAGGACTCTTCCAGTGCCATTGGGATCTTGTCCGCAAAGCGAACCCGCTCAACTTTGTACACGGGATCTCCAAGGGAAATATTGAGTGATTCTGCAATGGCTTGGTCTTTGATAGTTGTTTTAATGGCCGAAACTATCTTCGAACTAGGTGTCATTCCACGCTCACTTACTTCCTGACTAAAGGAAACGAATGTGAGCCTCTTGGACATACGATGGTCTGAGACGAAAGTCCCTAATCCTGGAACAGAATGGATCATTCCTTCTTGCTGTAAAGCCACTAGTGCTTGGCGCACAGTCATTGCACTAACCTTGTAAGTTTTTGCTAGCTCACGAGCAGAAGGAATAAGTGAATTCGGCGCCATGCGTTGAAAGCGACTGCGGAGCTTTTCTCTTAGCTCGACATGCTTTGGAATAGATTTTTTTGGTGCCGCCATGCGCAGAGCGTACTTTATATTTTGTGGGAAGATAAGCCCATGAGTTCTTTAGGCGCGATTATGGCCTCTGAAATTGCCGAGACCCCAAAGGTCTTCGAAGCAATTTTTGCTAACAGAGAAGCATTTGATGCGGTCAAGGATGTTTTGGTCGAAGAGAAGATTCAATCAGTTCTTATTTTGGCTCGAGGAACTTCAGATAACGCAGCCCACTATTTAAAGTACTTGATCGAAACTCAGATCGGTTTACCTGTCGGATTAACATCTCCATCATCAGTTACGGTTTACGGAGCAGAGCTTAAGTATTCAAATACCTTGGTTATTGCAATAAGTCAGAGCGGGCAATCACCCGATTTGGTTAAGTTCGCTACCGCCGCTCGTCAAGCAAATGCATATGTAATCGCACTGACAAATGATGATAACTCGCCTCTTGCAACTATTGCCCACAATCATTTCTCACTTCTTGCGGGTCCCGAACTAGCCGTTGCAGCAACCAAGTCCTATAACGCGCAGCTGTTGGTTTCATACCTGTTAGTTGCTGCCTGGACAGGTAAGCAAGTAGATGGCGAGCAGATCATTAATGAAGCGGCTCGACTTGTGGATACTAAAGATCTAGTCACAGCTGCAGTTAAAGTGTCGTCGCGCGAGAAGGAAGTGGTAATTCTGGGTAGAGGATTTGCCTATCCCAATGCTCGTGAGGCTGCATTGAAAATTCAAGAAACTTGCAAGATCTCAGTTCAGGGTCTTTCAAGTGCAGATTACTTGCATGGACCAATTTCAGCTCTTACACCTCAAACACAAGTTTTTATAGTTGCTCCGGCACATATGCCCACAACATCAATCACTGAAGCGACGGTCAAGATTCGAAAAACCAGCAACCGCATTTTTTGGATTGGCAACGGGGGAACGCCGGAAAGTAATGACCTAGTTCTTGCGGGATCAAACTGTGATGATGAGATTGCATCAACTGTTGTCGACGCCATTGTCTTGCAACGGTTTGCCTTGGAATTCGCAGTTGCATCGGGTTTTGATCCAGATGCACCAGTTGGTTTATCTAAAGTAACTTTGACTAACTAATTACTGTTACTGACTTGGTAGCGCTGTTGTAACTCAGTAAGTCAGCACGCATTCCTACAGCAATACTGCCACGATCCTTAAGCCCGAAAGCCTTTGCTGGTTGAACTGAAGTTGCGTGCACCGCCTGCGGCAAGGAAACACCACAGTTATTAATCAGGTTTACAAATGCTTGCGAAATCGTAAGTGTGCTTCCTGCTAGTTTTTGATTTGATGCAAGACGGGCGACCCCATTGCTTACTTCAACTGGCAGCGCACCTATTGTGTACTTGCCATCGCCATTTCCTGCTGCAGCCATCGCATCTGAAACCAAGAGCACCCGTGAACCAATTGACGTAAATATCTCCTGCACCTTTTTAAAGGCTAGGTGATGGCCATCGACAATTAATTCAACCCCAAGTCGTGGGTCATTCAGCACAAAGTTAGCGATACTTCCTTCGGCATCTTCCTTATCCATCGCATTCAGGAAATGCGTAACTATTGACGCCCCGTTATCTGTAGCCAGCGCTGCATCTTGAAAGTTTGCCTCTGTGTGACCTATTGCTGCGATTACTCCAACGGATACTAAATACTCAATGGCTTCCTGGGCACCTTGCAGCTCTGGAGCGATCGTGACCATCTTGATTGAACCCTGGCCCACCTCAATCAACTCTTGAAGTAATGGAACAGTTGGATCAATTAAAAGACTCGGTTCATGTGCACCGCAACGAGTGTGTGACAGAAATGGTCCTTCTAAGTGAATTCCAACAATCTCTCCATGGGTATAGAAAGGTACAAGTCGCTTTATTTGAGCCTTTAGATCGGCGATATTTTCAGTAACAAGAGAAGCTAATAGTGAAGTTGTTCCAGTTTTCGTATGGGCATTAATTGCCGTGGCTATCGAATCGTGGGATACGGCAGAAAAGTAATGACCGCCGCCACCGTGGCAATGGACATCTATAAATCCTGGGATCAATACCCCGTCTGCAATCTTGTCTGGCTTTTCATGTCTGCCAGAGTGAACAGAGGTGATAATTCCGTTTGATACTTCAATCCAAAGATCAGTTACCAACGATCCATCAACAACCGCTTGCTTGGCTTGAATGATCACGCGTGAAGTTTATCGCGTTATCTCATAGTTAAGAGGGTATGTGAGAGAATGGACCACAATCTAATTCAAGCGGGAGAACACAATGGCGACAGCAAAGAAGGCAGTGGCTAAAAAAGCTGCGGCTCCAAAGAAAGCTGCTCAAAGCGTACAAGTTGAGACCCGCCACGTTGGTGTTGATTGGCGTTCCTTGTATCTTTACGCCGTTTGTCTGATCACCTTGTTGGTTGTTTTGTTCTCAACTGTGTCACTGATTAATTCAATTATGAACGCAGTTTTCCCAGATCCTGCTTACATCGATGTTTATGCCAAGCCAGAGAATGCTCCATCTGCAGCGCTATTGGCCCAGCAAGAAGAGAACAATCAGATTCAGGCACTAAAGAGCATCTTTACTTCGTTTACAACAATTGCAATAGCAACACCGTTGTATCTGTACCACTGGCGCCAGACTAAAAAGTCTGCCTAATTAACCGATTAGTTCGCGGTTGCGTTTAACTTCGCGCTCGTGATTGCAAGGACGCTCGGTATGAGTGTCGTAGCAAGGATCGCATAGCAAAACTAACTGATGGCATTCAGCCTTTTGGCAATTTCTAAACTGCTTTGTCGCACCCTTACATTCGGCGCATTCGCCAATTAACTTGGTGTGGTCACTGAAATCAATGGTTAAGCGATCATCAAATGTGTACAAGGAACCTTCCCAAAGTCCATCATCGCCAAACTTGTTTCCGTAGCGAACGATTCCGCCCTTGATTTGATAAACCTCTTTGAAACCACGGTTCTTCATCACCACAGACAAAATCTCGCAGCGAATTCCACCGGTGCAATACGTAACGATCGGCTTATCTTTCATGTGGTCGTACTTGCCGCTTTCGATCTCTGCAACAAAATCATGGGACGTTTCTACATTCGGAACAACCGCGTCCTTAAACTTTCCAACCTTTGCTTCAAAAGCATTACGTCCATCAAAGAACACAACATCATCGCCACGCTCTTCAACAAGCTTGTTTACCTCTTCAGGTCGCAGATGAACGCCGCCGCCGATAACGCCGTTGGCATCAACCTTAATTTCATCTGGGTTTCCAAAAGCTACAAGTTCTGGACGAATCTTGATCTTTAACTTAGGAAAATCCTGTCCAGTTCCATCAGACCATTTGAAATCGATCTTCTTAAACCCTGGGTATGCCTTAGTTGCCTTCACATACTTCTTTAAGTCTTCCATTTTGCCGCCAAGGGTTCCATTGATTCCATGAGGGGAAACGATGATGCGACCTTTGATTCCAAGGGATTCGCACAAAGTCTTCTGCCATAGTTTTACGGCATCAGTATCTGCAATCGGCGCAAAGCCGTAGTACAGAATTACTTTGTCGAGATCCATATGCACATTCTAACGCTTGGCGTGGTTAGACTAAAAACCATGAAAAGACTGCGCGGGTTACTTCAGGCCTGTCACTTCGGCCCTTCCGTGCTTGTTACAACCGTTGCTTTTCTCATTGCTCAAGCGCTGTGGTGGGAAGGCCCGGCCTATGTCATCGCTGTGGGCGTTCTACTGGGTCAGTTAATCGTTGGCTGGACAAATGATCTTCATGACTACGAAGATGATTTAAAACATAATCGTGTAGTTAAACCATTAGTTTCAGGTTTGATTACTCCTAAGCAACTGCGCACTGCGATCTTTGTTGTTACCCCACTTGCTGTAATCGTTAATCTCTTCGGACCTTTGGGTCTAAAGGGTGGCGCAGTTTATTTACTAGGTATTGCTTTTGGTCTTGCCTATAACTTTTACTTCAAGTACACACCACTTTCGCCGCTGCCTTATGTAATTGCCTTTGCGGCACTGCCTGCATCAGTTGTTCTAGCTGTTGATGAGACACCGCCGCTGTGGATGATGGCTGCTGGTTCGATGCTTGGCGTTGCAGCACACATTGCAAACGTATTGAAAGATTTTGAAGAAGATGGGCAATCTGGAATTCGCTCATTCCCGAGCATCATCGGGGAAAGAGCATCACGACTATCAATTGCCGTAATTCTGTTAGCAACTACCGTATTGCTAAATTCAGTGAGTTCGCGACCAGCGCTGTTGATTGTTGGAATTATTGGTGCAGTGCTGACGATCAAAGCTCCGCGGAGTATTTTGTTCAAAGCAATCATGATTGTGGCTTTAGCAAACTTGGTACTTTTGATATCTGCACTTAGCGATGAAATAGGAAATAAAGAGTTTGCCGACAAAACCAGTATCATCATTGGCGCAGATCGCCCGGCTGAACTGTTCTTGCCCACATCTAATCAATCAAATGAACCTTCAGGGATTTTGCTAGATTTGCATGGCTACGGCGGAAATTCAATGTCACAGACCAGTTACACCTTTTTGAAACAAGCTGCACTAGATGCTGGCCTTGCCTACCTTGCACCAGATGGCACCAAAGATCGATCAGGCACACGTTTTTGGAACGCATCCAATGCTTGTTGTGATTTTGCCAAAAGCGGTGTCAACGACGTTGATTACATTGATTCTTTGATTGACGAGATCTCTGATTCCTTCAACCTGGATAAGTCGCGGATCTATTTGTTTGGCCATTCCAATGGACATTTCATGAGTTACACATACATGTGCACAAGCAAAAACAAGGTGGCCGCAATTGCAGGTTTGGCGGGATCTATGGATGTTGATTCCACGCAATGCTCTGGTAAATCGGGCAATGTGCTGCATATTCATGGAGATTCAGATGGAACGATTTCTTATACCGGAGGCTCGATTTTTGCTCAGCGCTATCAATCAGTTGATGAAGTTATGAAGGGCTGGAGCAACAACAATCAATGCACCGCAAAACCTGAGAATCAGTTGGATGTTATTGCCGCGATGTCGGGGCCCGAAACAACCTCGTACCCATTTGATTGCACTAAAGGCTCGCTGGAGTTATGGAAGATTAATGGGGGAGTCCACGTTCCTGAACTAGATCGTGGCTTCGCCGATAAAGTGGTTTCTTGGCTTACTCTTAACTCATGACTAAAGAGATGAACACTTCAAAGCTACGCCGCTACAACATAATCGCTGGCGTATTCCACCTTGTCCAGATGATTGCAGTCTTAGCCCTTGCTAATGACTTCACTCTTCCAATCGTTGCCCGCTACATGTCAGGCCCTCCAGGAAGCACATTTGCCGAACCAATCACATTGTTTGACACACCAGTTGGAATAGGTGTTGCTACATTCTTAGGACTTTCAGCTTTCTTCCATTTCTTAGTCGCATCTCCAAAGTTCTTCCCTCGCTACAGTGCAGGGCTAACACAAAACCGCAATTACTTCCGCTGGGTTGAATACTCAATTAGCTCATCTGTAATGATCGTTTTGATCGCGCAGATCTGCGGAGTTACTGATGTTGTTGCGATTGTTTCAATCTTTGGCGTTAATGCATCAATGATCCTCTTTGGCTGGCTGCAAGAGAAGTACGAGACACCAGGAAATGGCGGCTGGATCCCATTTATCTTTGGTTGCATCGCAGGAATCGTTCCTTGGCTGGGCCTAATTTTCTATGTACTTGCAATCGGAGGACCTTCAGAGGCAAAGGCCCCAGCATTTGTGTACGGAATCGTTGTTTCACTCTTTGTACTTTTCAATACATTCGCTGTCGTTCAATACTTGCAATACAAGAAAGTTGGAAAGTGGTCTGATTACCTACGTGGGGAAAAGACCTACATAACGCTTTCATTGATCGCTAAATCAGCTCTTGCTTGGCAGGTTTTCGTCGGCACTTTGTTTGAATAAACAAACGCCTAGACTGACTCCATGAACGGGTCATTAGCCTTAGTTGGATCAGGTGAATACCTGCCTGCAATGGCACCCTTTGAAAAGTCATTACTAGATGATGGAATCAAGAACGGTAAAGAAGCAAACTTCATTCAGATTCCAACAGCTGCCGGTCGTGAAAGTCAGGACAGTCTTAACTACTGGAAAAATTTGGGCCATCAGCAAGCAGAACGTATTGGCGTGCAACCAATCTTTCTTCCGATTTACACCCGTGATGATGCATTCAAACAAGAACATGTGGATGCAATCAAGAACAGCGCGTTGATGTACATGTCAGGCGGGGACCCACATCACCTTGCAGAAGTTTTGATTGATACACCGGTGTGGGCTGCCATGCTAGAAAATTGGCAAAGCGGTGCATCTCTTGCTGGCTGCAGTGCTGGTGCGATGGTTCTGTCTGCGCAGATTCCTAACTTTAGAATGCTCAAGCGCTCACCAAGTAAAGGTTTGAATCTACTTCCCGAAATCCGTGTGATTCCACACTTCAACAAGTTCTTTAAATGGATTCCAGAAAGCGCCGCCAAGGTATTGCTACACGTTCCCGATGATTCAATCTTGATTGGCGTCGATGAAATGACTGCAATAGTAAGGCGCAGTGGCAATGATCACTGGGTAGTGGTCGGTGATGCCAAGGTGCATGTTCTAAAAGGCTTGCCCGATCAACAATTAAATGATGGCCAAGAAATCAAATTGTCACTTTCATGAACCAGATAACTGTCATCTTTGACGGACAGTGCCAGTTCTGTCAGCAGTCTGTCACTTGGATTCAACGCAAATTAGTAATCACCGCACTGCCATTTCAGACATCTGATCTAGCTCCGTTCAATCTCACTAAAGAACAATGTGCAAAGCAGGTCTATGTAGTATCCGATGGCATCACTTATGGGGGAGCAACCGCAATTGCTTTCTTATTAAGGCGTCGTGGAAACCGGATTCAATCAGAATTAATCACAGCATCAGGTCCAATGGGCCGTGCTGGTTACCGCTGGATCGCAGGGCACAGAAACTCGTGGCCCGTTAAGTTGTCTACTAGAATTCTGACTTACCTCAATCGAAAGTGAACCCAATGTCCTTTGTTATGTACTCAACCACCTGGTGTGGTTATTGCCAGCGCCTAAAGTCTCAGTTAGCTGACCTTGGCGTTACTTTCGAAGAGATCAACATCGAAGAGGTTCCTGGCACTGCCGAGATTGTTGAAAAGGTAAATGGCGGAAACCGCACGGTCCCAACATTAGTTTTCGCTGATGGAACTGCAATGACAAACCCATCAGGCAAGCAGGTTGTAGAAAAACTTGCAGCTTTACAGGCTTAACACGCTTATTCAATAAAGTTTCGTAATATTCGGCGCTCAAAAATCACCTATTTATGACCATAGAGTCTTGAACAAATCTTCAATTTCTTACTAATCTAGCGGAGGGACATTGGTTCCTTCCCCCTTGATAAGTAAGGAAGTTGAATGAAGAAAATTAAGATTGCATCAGTGGCAACCTCTGTCATGCTCTGCCTTTCTATTATGAGTTTTGCGGCTGCGCCAGCAAATGCTGCAGCAGATCGCTCAGGCAAGGTTTGCTATGACGAGGGCCAAGTATTTAGCTCCGGCGGACTTACTGTTACATGTTCAGGTGGAAAGTACACAAAGGCACGCAAACTAAGTGGTTCACTTACAGTTGTCTGCGGTGCTACTGAAGCTTGGTGTAACGCCATGACGAAGGCATTTACAGCCAAGACAGGTGTGAATACAAAATTTGTTCGCCTCTCATCAGGTGAAACAGTTGCCCGTCTTGATGCGGCCAAGAACAACCCAGAATTCGATGTGTGGCACGGAGGACCAGCCGATGGTTTTGGTGTCGCACGTATCGGTGGATTGATCGACAAGTACGAATCACCATCACGAAGCTTTATTCCAAAGAAGTATCAGGATGAAGATGGATTCTGGACTGGTGTATATGTTGGCGCACTTGGTTTCTGCACAAACACAAAGGAAATTCGCCGTTTAGGTTTGAACCCTCCAACATCATGGGCAGATCTTCTTAATCCAAAGTTGAGCAAGAATATTTCAACTGCTCACCCATCAACTTCAGGAACAGCTTTCACAACTCTATGGACACAGGTAACGCGTCTTGGAGGCGAAACTGCTGGTATGGATTACATGGCAAAGATGCACAAGAACGTTCTTCAGTACACAAAGAGCGGCGTTGGCCCAGTTGCCATCGTTGGTCGCGGTGAAGCTGCTGTCGGTCTTGTGTTCTCACACGACTGTGTTGCCGGAAGACTTCAGGGACTTCCATTGAAGGTTACATTCCCAAGCGAAGGCACAGGCTATGAAATTGGCGGCGTTGCGCTAATCAAGGGTGCAAAGAATCCAGAAGCAGCAAAGTCATATATTGACTTCGCACTTTCTCGCGAGGCTCAAAACCTTGGACCAACAGTTGCGTCATTCCAGGTTCTCACCAACCCAAAGACAAAGGTTGATCCTCGTATGGTCAAGCTAAGCTCCGTTTCAATCGTTGCTTACGATTTCGAAAAGGCTGCAGCTGCAAAGAAGGCTTTGACAGCTAAGTTCGATGCAACAATTGCTATCGCACCAAAGTAAAAAGTAAAACCTGCAGTACTTAATAACTAGAGGATGTGGTCATGTGCCACATCCTCTAGTTATGCAGATTAAACAAGCATTTTGGATTTGAACATTAAGTAAGGGGAATCTCTGTGAGCACTGCAGTAGTCGAGAAAGAAAAAGCAGTCGCGACCAAAAAGCCTAAGAAAATTCAGTTAGACATAGGTACAAAGACAGCCCTGATTATCTCTGTTGCATTACTCCTTTTAATGGTGGTGTTCCCACTACTCAATATCTTGACCAGAGCGTCAGAAGGTACTGGCCGCGAGGTTTTCGCAAACATCTTTGAATCTGCTGTTACCCGCAAGATCATCCTGAACACGATTATTCTGGGAACAGTTGTTGCAACTATTGGAACGATTATCGGCTTCTTCTTGGCCTATGCTCAAGTGAAGTTGAATTTCCGCGGTAAGAAACTGCTACATGTAATCGCGCTAGTTCCACTTATTACTCCTCCATTTGCTTTCGCAACTGCAGTGATCAGCCTCTTTGGTCGCAGTGGAATCATCACTCGCGATCTACTGGGTCTGACACCGACTCTTTATGGATTACCAGGTCTGACGATTGTTCTTACCTGTTCTTTCTTCCCAGTTGCCTACATGAGCATTCTTGGAATGATGAGAAATCTTGATCCAGCACTTGATGAGGCATCAGCATCAATGGGTGCATCCAAACTGCGCACCTTCTTTAAGGTGACATTCCCAATGTTGATTCCGGGCTTTGCTAGCTCTTTCTTACTTCTTTTTGTTGAAGCTTCAGCCGACCTTGCAAACCCTCTTGTTATAGGTGGCGACTTCACAGTTCTATCCTCCCGCGCATACATTGCAATTAACGGTGAATACGATGTTCCTGCAGGATCTGCGTACTCATTGATCCTGCTGATTCCAGGCTTAATTGTCTTTATCGTTCAGCGCTACTGGGGAGAACGCAAAAGCGTGGTTAGCGTTACAGGAAAGCCTTCAGGAACACCCACATTTGTTGAAAACAAAATTGCCAAATTCTTCCTGCTGATCATTCCTGTTCTTGTTACCTCATTCATTGTTCTTATCTATGCAACGGTAATTTTTGGAAGTTTCGCCAAGTTCCTAGGCGTTGATAATTCGTTAACTCTTGATAACTATCGCTATATCTTTAGCGGCGTTGGATATGACGCAATCATTAAAACCACAACAATGGCCTTGATCGCAACGCCTATCGCCGGTCTGCTGGGAATGGTTTTAGCATGGCTGATCGTTCGCAAAGTTCGCCGCGGCCGCGAGTTCATCGACTTCTTAGGAATGCTCGGTCTTGCAGTTCCTGGAACAGTTCTTGGTATTGGTTTTGCAATCACATTTAATGACGTCGTAAAGATTGGCGATACAACAATATTGCCGCAACTTGCAGGCGGTGGCGCAATCTTTGGTGGCGCTGTTGCAATTGTCATGGTCTACACCATTAGATCCAGCCCAGCTGGACAGCGTTCAGCTATTGCTGCTCTGCAGCAGATTAACCCGGCAATTGATGAAGCTTCGGCATCACTTGGCGCAACGGGCTTTAGAACTTTCCGCAAAATTACTTTGCCATTGATCAAGCCAGCGTTGCTCACAGGGCTGATGTTTGCTTTTGCTCACTCAATGACAACTCTTTCTCCGATCATCTTTATCACCACACCTGAAACTCCGATCATGACCCATAAGATCTTGGCCGAGGTCGACTCTGGAAGATTTGGCAATGCCTTTGCCTTCTGTACCTTGTTGATCTTCATTGTTTTGGGAGTCATGGCTCTGATTAACCTGTTAGTTCGTGGCAAGACAACAAACACTGCAAATACTCCGATTGTGAGGGCGTAAGAAATGGACCAAACCGTGAACGCAACAACCAGTTCAAGTAACTTGCAGCTGCGAAACCTGACAAAAGTTTTTGGACAGGGAAATGAAAAGGTAACCGCGGTTGATTCAATCAACTTGGATATCAACCCAGGGGAGTTCATCACCTTCCTTGGTCCATCTGGTTGCGGAAAGACAACAACGCTTCGCATGATCGCTGGCTTTGAAACACCGACCGCAGGATCAATCTTGCTTGATGGTCAAGACATGTCTGCCTTGACTCCTGATAAGCGTCCGATGGGAATGGTGTTCCAGTCATATGCACTCTTTCCTCATATGAGCGTTTATGAAAATGTTTCATACGGTCCAAAGACTAAGAAGATGCCAGCTGCACAGATTAAAACTGAGGTTGATGCTGTTCTAGATTCAATGAGCCTGACAACAATGGCTAATCGCTCACCAAACCAACTTTCAGGTGGTCAGCAACAGCGCGTAGCTCTTGCTCGTGCCATGGTGATGCGTCCTCGTGTTCTGCTCTTTGATGAGCCGCTCAGTAATCTAGATGCAAAACTTCGCGCGCAGATGCGTATCGAAATCCGCGAAGTACAACAACGTCTGGGCATCACAAGTATCTTCGTTACCCACGATCAAGATGAAGCGATGAGTATTTCTGACCGCATCGTGGTTATGCGTAATTCCAAGATTGAACAAGTTGGTTTACCGGCAGAGGTTTACTTGCGCCCTGCATCAGTCTTTGTCGCCGACTTCATTGGTATCTCAAACTTCCTCGAAGTTGCATCAGTGAAGGCAGCTTCTTCAGGCATGGCCAAGGTTGCAGTTCTTGGCAATGAGATTGAGGTCCCAGCACATCATGACGCACTTACAAAAAAGAGCATCTTGTTGGTTCGTCCAGAATCAATTCGGGTTAAAAAGGCAAAGGCTGCTAATCAAACTATCTCTGGAACCCAGGGTCGCGTAAAGCAGGTTGTCTTCTACGGCGAGCATGTTGAGTACCGAATTGAAACCGAGATCGGTGTAATCATCGCAGTAGCTTCAGACCCAATCTTCGAAGAGATTGTTAAAGTTGGCGAGTACGCAGAGTTCTCATTTGATCCCATGCGTTCTTGGTTGTTACCTGCAGATACCCACTAGATCAAGCGCTCTGCTCGATTAATCAAGGTATTGCACGCATCTCCGAAACCAGCAAAAGCCGGATTAGTTGTCTGCCCTGCGCGATACCTGGCCCAAATCTGCTGAATAATCACAGCTAAGCGGAACAAGCCAAAGACTTCGTAGAATGTAAAGTCCGCGCAACGCACGCCGCTTTTTTCTAAATACTTGGCCACAAACTCATCTCGGGTTGGCATCCCTGGCAAATGACTTGGTTGGCGACGCAGCGCAGCAAAAGCCGGATCATCATCACGATCAACCCAGTAGGCAAGTGCCGAACCTAAATCCATTAAGGGATCTCCAACAGTTGCTAGTTCCCAATCTAGTACACCAACAATGCGCGCTTGCTTTAAATCAAAGACCACATTGTCGATGCGCCAATCACCATGGATCACACACGAAGCAACATCGTCAGGTCGGTTGGCTTCTAACCACGCCATTACCTTTTCGCCATTAGGAACATCATCGGTTAACGCATTGCGATAACGCTTTGACCAACCTTCGACCTGTCGCTGCACATAGCCAGGACCTTTGTTTAGCTCCTCCAAAATCGTTGCATCGACAGCATGTAACTGCACCAAACCATTGATCAACGAATCTGCCATTACTGAAACATCTGCCGGTGTAACACCTTCTGGAACATCGCGGCGGAAAATGTCTCCGACAACTCTTTCCATCACATAAAAATCAGAACCCATTACCGATTGGTCATCACACAACGCAATCATTGATGGCACTAGGGGATAGACCGGTTGCAACCGTGACTGAATCAAGAATTCGCGCTTCATATCGTGGGCCGATGCTGCCTTCATTCCAACTGGCGGCTTGCGTAACACTAATTCGCGATCGGGATACTGCAACAGATATGTCAGATTTGATGCACCGCTTCGAAACTGCTGGACCTCGGGCAACGCATCGACGCCAATAAATGGCTGTAACCATTGATGCATTCGCTCAACATCAAAGCGATCCTCATCCCTTACGGGCGTTAAATCTTTCATGCCAAATAAGGTTTGATTTCCATGCGAGCAATATCGCGAATATGTACTTCATCTGGCCCATCAACGATGCGCAAAGTGCGAATACCTGCATACATCGATGCCAACACGGTGTCCTGACTTACGCCAGCACCACCATGAACCTGAATCGCACGATCAACAACAAGTTGTGCCATACGAGGAATCGCAACCTTGATCAACGCAATCTCTTTACGCGCAGCCTTTGCTCCCTGTGTATCAATCATCCACGCACACTTTAAGACCAATAAACGCGCTTGTTCGATTTCAATTCTAGATTCTGCAATCCAATTCTGAATCGTTCCCTGATGTGAAAGCTCTTTGCCAAACGCCACCCGAGAATTAGCGCGCTGAATCATGAGCGATAGTGCACGTTCTGCCATTCCGATTGCACGCATGCAGTGATGCACTCGCCCTGGCCCAAGTCGCGCTTGCGCAATTGCAAAGCCCGCGCCTTCTTCGCCAATCAAATTAGCAACAGGAACTCGAACATCCTTAAAGGTAACTTCGGCGTGACCATGCTGATCGACATAACCAAAAACAAGCAAGTTGCGCTCAACTGTTACACCCGGCGTATTGATCGGAACCAGCACCATCGATTGCTGATTGTATGAATCAGCATCAGGATTGGTCTTTCCCATAACAATCAAAATCTGACAACGCGGATCCATCGCACCAGTAGTCCACCACTTGCGACCATTGATCACATAAGAATCACCATCACGGACAATGGATGTTTCGATATTTCGCGCATCACTAGATGCCACATCAGGTTCGGTCATCGCAAACCCAGAACGAATCTTTCCTTCTAGCAAAGGCTTTAGCCACTGCTCTTTCTGCGCATCCGTACCAAACATATCCAGAACTTCCATGTTGCCGGTATCAGGTGCTGAA
>Ga0082207_1000658_pt1 | contig 18863 bp, 17 predicted proteins | sample LakMenEpi10Aug09_FD_71540 | JGI IMG/M metagenome (GOLD analysis project Ga0082207, IMG submission 71540)
GGCGATAGGGCCCGGCGGCGGGGGGGGGCATGGCACCCACCGCCGCCCCTAGAAGACCCGGGGGCGGTCGCACTCCGTGGCCCCCCGCCCTTTCGCGGGGGTGCCCCCCCCCGCCGCGCCCGCGGTGACCACCGCTGCGGCCACGCCGATCTTCGTGCTGAATTCCTTGGATGCCGACGTGAGCGTGATCGATCCGGTAACGCACACCGAGCGCCAGCGCGTGAGTACGGGCAAGGAGCCCCATCACCTGTACCTGACCCCCGACGAAAAGAGTGTCATCGTCGCCAACGCAGCCTCCGATTCACTGACCTTCATCGATCCGATGGGGGCACAGGTGCAGCGTACGGTTCGACAAATCATCGACCCCTACCACCTGCGGTTTTCGCCTGACATGAAATGGTTCGTCACGGCGGCCAACCGGCTCAACCACATCGACATTTACCGCTGGCAGCCCCAGCAGGTGGATGCACCCCTGGCACTGGTCAAGCGGGTGCATGCGGCCAAGACGCCCAGCCACCTGATGATCGACAGCCGCAGCACCGTCGTGTATGTCACGCTGCAGGACAGTGACCAACTCGTGGCGCTCGACCTGGCCACGCAGGCGGTGTGCTACACGGTGCCCATCGGCCGAATGCCTGCCGACCTCTACCTGACGGCCGACGACCGGACCTTGCTCATCGGCATGACCGGATCGGACGTGGTGGAAGCCTATGACGTCAGCGGCCCAGCGCCCAAGCTGATCAAGCGGATCACCACGGGCAAGGGCGCCCACGCCTTCCGCGCGCGGGGTGACAAGCGGCATGTGTTCGTGAGCAATCGAGTGGCCAACACGATCAGCATGATCGACACGCAAAGCCTGAGCGTGGTGGACCAGTACCAAGCACCCGGTGGACCGGACTGCATGGAGTTCCTGGCCGATCAACGCACCCTCTTGGTGACCTCTCGCTGGGCTCGAAAGCTCACCTATATCGACACCCAGGACAAGCGCATCATCCGCCAGGTGGCTGTGGGCCGTTCGCCCCATGGCGTATGGACGCTGGCACATGCGGCTCGGGTGTAGGGCGGAGCATTGGTAGTGATGAAGGCAAGGGTCCGCACCTGGGTTCATGCCTTGGCCGCGGGGCTGTTGGGCCCGGTCCTGAGCGTTGGCGTGACGGTATCCGCGTGTACCAAACCGGTGTACCTGACCTTCGACACGGGCCACATGGGCGTGGCCGATCTGGTGGCCGATGTGCTCAAGCGCCAACAGGTTCAGGTCACTTTCTTTCTGGCGCGTGAGCGAACCCTGAATGGCGGCAACAGCCTGGACGAGCAGTGGGCGCCGTGGTGGCGTGCGCGGGTGGCCGAGGGCCATGCCTTCGCCTCTCACACCTGGGACCATTGGGTGCTGCGTCCCGAATCTGAAGGGCCCTGGCGATTCAAGGCCACACAAGGGCCACAGCGTGGACAGCTTTTCACGGCCGATGCCCAGGCCTATTGCGAACAATTGCGCCAACCGGTGCAGCGGCTGCGGGAGATGACCGGTCACACCATGGCCGCGGCCTTTCGCGCACCGGCGGGCCGCACCTCCGAGGCGCTTGTGTCGGCCGCGCGAAGCTGCGGCTTCGAACACGTGGGCTGGTCGCCTGCGGGCTTCTTGGGCGATGAGCTCGACAGCGGGCGCTTTCCCAACGAACAACTGCTGAAGAAGGCGCTGCGCGATATCCGGCCTGGTGACGTGCTGGTGGCACACCTGGGCATCTGGGACCGCAAAGACCCCTGGGCCCCTGCCGTGCTCGAGCCCTTGATCGAAGGGCTGAAGGCCAAGGGCCATTGCTTTCGCACCCTTCGTGACCACCCGGTGCACGGGGCGGCGTTTGCGCGACAGGCACCTGCGCCTGGGGGGATGCGTTGATGACGGAGTGGTGGGACGCGCTCCAGCAGGCGGTGTTCGAAAACCTGATCCTGCCGCTGATGCTGAGCGTTGGGCTGGACGCCCAGCTGGAGGAGGGCTATGCCGCGGCGCTGTGGCTCATGGTGGGCCTGTTGCAGCTGCTGGTCATCGTCTTGGTGCTGGGCCCGCTGCAGCGCTGGCGGCCCGCGGAGGTGCCCTCGCCAGGTGAACAGGCCAACGTGCGGATGGCGGTCCGTTCCGATGTGCTGTACACCCTGATCCACCGCTTGGGCTTGTTCCGCGCCGTGCTCTTCGTGACCTTGGAGCCGATTTGGAGCTCTGCGCTGGGGCTGCTTCGCGCCTGGGGACTGCCCAGCTGGCACGTGGATGCGGTGTGGCCCGGCGTGACGGATGTGGCCTGGGTGTCGTTCCTGATCTACCTGTTGGTGTTCGATTTCCTGGGCTGGTTCCTGCACTGGCTGCAGCATCGTTGGGCCTGGTGGTGGCAACTGCATGCGCTTCACCACAGCCAGCGCCACATGACGGCCTGGACCGACAACCGCAATCACCTTTTGGATGATGTCATCCATGACGCGGTGTTCGTTTTCGTGGGCTTGGTGCTGGGCGTGGCGCCGGCGCAGTTTGTGGCCTTGGTGGCGGTAATGCAGCTGATGGAAAACCTCTCGCATGCCAACTTGCGCCTGACCTTCGGTCGATGGGGTGATCGGCTGCTCGTGAGCCCACAGTTCCACCGGCGCCACCATGCCATTGAACCGCTCGATGAATTCCACGGGCAGCGCGCGCAGGCCGTGCACGGCGTCAACTACGGTGTGTTGTTCCCCATCTGGGACCAGTTGTTCGGGACTGCCGACCACGCCCCCGGCTACCCAGCCACCGGCTTGCGCGACCAGTTGCCCGAGCACGGTGCGCGCGATTACGGCCGGGGCTTCTGGGCGCAGCAGCGGCTGGGGTTGATGCGGCTTTGGGGTCGCGCATGAGGGCTGTGCTCGATGCCCTGGCGCGCTCGCTGGCCTATTGCCTGATGCCGCGTGTGGTGGCCATGTCGCTGATGCCGCTGGCCATGCTCATGGCACTGTGCGGTGTGCTGACCTGGGCCTACTGGGAGCAGGGTGTGGCCCTGGTGCACGATGCGCTGGAGATGTCGGCGCTTTTGGGGGCAGGCATGAAGTGGCTCGAGGCGATGGGTGTGCCCAATCTCCGGGCTGTCCTGGCCCCGATGATCCTGGTGGCCGCCGTGGTACCGGTGCTGGTGGTGGCCTGTCTGATGGTCGTCACCCAGTTCATGACGCCCTCGCTGGTCAAGCTGGTGGCCCTGAGGCGTTTTGCCCAGCTGGAGCGCCGCAAGGGCACGCCGGTGTGGTGGTCGGTGCTGCGTTCGGTGGCGCTTTCCCTGTTGGCGGTTCTGGTCTTGATCGCTTCGATTCCCTTGTGGCTGGTGCCGCCACTGGTGCTGCTGATCCCGCCCCTGGTGTGGGGCTGGTTGGCGATGCAGGTCATGAGCTTTGATGTGCTGTCCGACCACGCTGCGCCCGAGGAGCGGGCAGAACTGATGCGCGTGCACCGCTGGCCCCTGTTGGCCATGGGCGTGGCCTCGGGCCTGATGGGCGCTGCTCCGGCAGCCGTGTGGGCCTTCAGCGCCCTGACCCTGGTCTTGGCGCCGCTGGTGATGATGGCCTCCATCTGGCTGTACACCGCCGTCTTCGCGCTCACCTCGTTATGGTTCGCGCACTACCTGTTGGCGGCGCTGCAGCAGCACCGCTTGCTCACGGAGGGTGAGGTGCTGGATCCCTTGCCCCAAACCGGCGCCGTCGTGGCGACGGCGCAGCCCGGTTCGGCGCCACACCAGCCATGACGGACTCTCGGATACCCATCGACATGAACTTCGGCCTCATCATCATCGGCGACGAAATCCTCTCCGGCAAGCGCCAGGACAAGCACCTGCCCAAGGTGATTGAACTGCTGTCCGCCCGCGGCCTGCAGTTGAGCTGGGCGCGCTACGTGGGGGACGACCGCGCACGGATCACGGCAGCGCTGAAGGAAGCCTTCGCCAGCGGCGATGCGGTGTTTTCCTGTGGCGGCATCGGTGCTACCCCTGACGACCACACGCGTCAGTGCGCGGCCGCCGCGCTGGGCGTGGAGCTTGCGCTTCACCCGCAGGCGCGCGACCTGATCGTCCAGCGCATGAAGGAGGTGGCAGCCGAGCAGGGCGCTGTGTTCGACCCCGAGCGTGCCGACAATGTCCACCGCCTGAACATGGGCGTGTTCCCCGCCGGCGCGCAGATCATTCCCAATCCCTACAACAAGATCCCGGGCTTCACCGTGGGCAGCGTTCACTTCGTGCCGGGATTCCCGGTGATGGCCTGGCCCATGATTGAAAGCCTGCTCGATGGTCCGTACGCGCACCTGCACGGTGGACAGAAGCAGACCGAACGTTCGGTGATCGTCTTCGGCGCCATGGAGGCCAGCCTCACACCGCTCATGGAAGCCATCGAAGCCGACCACGCCGGTATCAAGGTGTTCAGCCTACCCAGTGTGGACCACCCCGAGTGGGGTCGTCACATCGAACTCGGGGTGAAGGGGGATGAGTCGGGCAGCCGAGCCGCTTTCGAGGCCCTCAAGTCTAAGCTGCACCATTTTGGCGCCTCGTTGGGCCCTGAAATGGTGCGATAACCTTTCTTCGCACCAATATAGTGCGCTCGATGGCTGCTGACGCGAGACGGCGCCGGGTGCGCGAAACCCGGGGGTAACCCCGAGTTCTGGCATGGTCCCTGCTAAAGTGGGTAGGTGAGCGCCGGCAAGGCGCCCCACCGGCCCCAACATGGGGCTGGCCTCGATTGAAACCGACTGTCCCCAGGAGAAAACCCCATGTCCAAGAGCGTCGCCGACGTGATGAAGATGGTGAAGGACAACGACGTCAAGTTCGTTGATTTCCGCTTCACCGATACCCGCGGCAAGGAGCAACACGTTTCGGTCCCGGTGTCCCATTTCGATGAGGACAAGTTCACTTCGGGTCACGCCTTTGACGGCTCCTCGATTGCTGGCTGGAAGGGCATTGAGGCCTCGGACATGCTGTTGATGCCGGACGCCAACACGGCCAACATCGACCCCTTCTTCGAAGAGCCCACGCTGATCCTCACCTGCGACGTGATCGAGCCCGGCGACGGCAAGCCCTACGAGCGCGACCCCCGCTCGCTGGCCAAGCGCGCCGAGGCCTATATGCGCGCCTCCGGCCTGGGCGACACCGCCTACTTCGGACCCGAGCCCGAGTTCTTCATCTTCGACAGCGTGCGCTGGGGCAACGAGATGGGCGGCGCCTTCTTCGAGATCGAAGCCGAAGAGGCCGCCTGGAACACCGGCAAGAACTACGAGCACGGCAACAAGGGTTACCGTCCCACCGTCAAGGGCGGCTACTTCCCCGTGCCCCCGGTCGATTCCGGCCAGGATATGCGCTCGGAGATGTGCCTGATCCTCGAGTCGCTGGGCATCCCGGTTGAGGTGCATCACCACGAGGTGGCCAATGCCGGCCAGATGGAAATCGGCACGAAGTTCAGTACGCTGATCCAGCGCGCGGACTGGCTGCAGCTGCAGAAGTACGTGATCCACAACGTGGCCGCGGCCTACGGCAAGACCTGCACCTTCATGCCCAAGCCCATCGTGGGCGACAACGGCAGCGGCATGCACGTGCACCAGTCGGTGTGGAAAGACGGCAAGAACCTGTTCGCCGGTGACGGCTACGCCGGCCTGAGCGACTTTGCCCTGTACTACATCGGCGGCATCATCAAGCACGCCCGTGCGCTGAATGCGATCACCAACCCGACCACCAACAGCTACAAGCGCTTGGTGCCGGGCTTCGAAGCCCCGGTCAAGCTGGCCTACAGCTCGCGCAACCGCTCGGCCTCGATTCGCATCCCCTATGTGGCCAACCCCAAGGGCCGGCGCATCGAGGCGCGTTTCCCGGACCCCATGGCCAACCCCTACCTGGCCTTCGCCGCGCTGCTGATGGCCGGCCTGGACGGCGTGGAGAACAAGATCCATCCGGGCGAGGCTGCCACGAAGGACCTGTACCACCTGCCGCCCGAAGAGGACGCGAAGGTGCCCACCGTGTGCCACAGCCTGGACCAGGCCCTGGAGTATCTGGACAAGGACCGTGCGTTCCTGACCAAGGGTGGCGTGTTCACCGATGCCTACCTGGATGCCTACATCGACCTGAAGATGCAGGAAGTCACGCGCTTCCGCATGGCCACGCACCCGGTCGAGTACGACATGTACTACAGCCTGTAAGGCCTGCAGTGAACCGTGCCGGCGGGCGCGGTTCTCTCTGTTGGCAGCGACAGCGCAAAGCGGCCTTCGGGCCGCTTTTTTGTGGGTGTGTCATGGCCGCATAATCCGGACATGAGGGCTTCGTTCTTGACCGTGGCGGCCTGGGTGGCCACGCAGGCGATGGTGCCGGCGTCGGCGCAATCGTCTTCGGTCGTGGTGTATCGCTGCCCCGGGCCTTCCGTGAGCTATACCGACCGCTTGACGGCGCAGGAAGCGCGAAGCCGAAACTGCACCGCCCTGGCCGATTTGCCGGTGGCCTCGGCCCCCGTTGCAGCGGCCCAGCCAAACGCAGCGGCAGGCCGGGCCGCGACGCCCCTGGGGGTAAGCCCCCAAGCCGCCCCCCCGATACCCGATGCGCGGACGCGGCCCGAAGACCAGCGGTCCCGGGATGAGCAGGCACGCCGCATCCTGGAGGCCGAGTTGCGCCGCGAGGAGGCCCGCCTGCAGGAAGCGCGCAAGGCCGCTGGCACCGTCAAGGCCGGTGCGGGCGCGCCCATCGACGAAGGCCTGATTCGACGCACCGAGTCGGACATCGATGCGATCCGGCGGGAGCTGGCGCGCCTGCGCTGAGATGTCGGCGTCTTCGGTTCACGCCATGCAGCCCTCCGAGTCTTCCCCCTCGAACCCCTGGGCAGCCTTCGACCTGCTGGCCATACTGGTGGCGGTGGCCGACCGCACAGGGCGCTGCCTGTTTGCCAACGCCTGCTTCGAGGACGCGGTCGGCGTGTCGCGCCGAAGCCTCATGCGGGGTTCGCTGCTGGACTGGCTGGTGGACCCGATGCCCCTGCAGGAGGGCCTGGAGTCCGTGGCCCGCAATGAATTCGCCACGGGGCGTTTCGAGGGGCTCTTGCGCCGGGGTTTGCTGGGCGCTCCAGCTGGGCTCGAGCCCGTGCCGGTACACGTCTTCGTGACGGCCCTTCAGGATGGCAGTGGACAGCTGTTGGTGCAGCTGGTCGAGATACGCCAGCAGACGCGACAGGACCGCGAAGACCGCGTACTCGATCTGGCGCAGGCCACCAAGGAACTGATCCGCAACCTGGCGCATGAGATCAAGAATCCGCTGGGCGGCATCCGCGGTGCTGCGCAGTTGCTGGCCATGGAGATCGAGGGCCGCGATGACCTGGCCGAGTACACCACCGTCATCGTCAACGAGGCCGATCGGTTGCAGCACCTGGTGGACCGTCTGCTGGCGCCCCATCGGCATGCCCGCGTGGTGGGGGACGTGAACATCCACGAGGTGTGCGAGCGGGTGCGCGTGCTGATCATGTCGGAGTTCACGCCAGGCCTGGATGTGGTGCGGGACTACGATGCCTCGTTGCCGGAGTTCCGCGGCGACCGGGAGCAGATGATCCAGGTGGTGCTGAACATCGTCCGCAACGCTGCACAGGCCCTGGAGGCGCAACGTGCCCAGGGACAGGGGCGCATCCTCTTGCGAACGCGCGCCCTGCGCCAGGTCACGGTGGGCAAGCGCCGCTGGCGCTTGGCACTGGAATTGCATATCGAAGACAACGGACCGGGCATCCCCGAGGAACTGCTGGACCGCATCTTCTTCCCGCTGGTGTCGGGGCGAGACGGCGGGTCGGGCTTGGGGCTGACGCTGGCGCAGACCTTCGTGCAGCAACACCAGGGCACGATCGAATGCGAAAGCGCACCGGGCCGGACGGTGTTCAAGATTCTGATCCCGCTGCCTTGAAGCCCGCCATTCGATTTGGCTGCGCTGCAGGTCGGCTCATGAAGAACCAAGGCCTCGATGAAGTCCATCTGGATTGTTGACGACGACCAGTCGATTCGCTTCGTGCTGGAGCGTGCCTTGGCGCGCGAGCAACTCCCGGTGCGCAGCTTCAGCCAGACGCGCGATGTTTTGGCTGCGCTGGAGTCCGACAGCCCTCAGGTTCTGGTGAGCGACATTCGCATGCCGGGAGGCTCGGGCCTGGACCTGCTGAACCAGGTCAAAGCGCGGATGCCCGGCCTGCCGGTGATCGTGATGACGGCCTTTTCCGACCTCGACAGCGCCGTGTCGGCCTTTCAGGGGGGCGCATTCGAATACCTGCCCAAGCCCTTCGACATCCCACGTGCCGTGGAACTCGTTCGACGTGCGCTCGACGAAAGCCTGCGCGAGGCGGTGGCCGAGGAGCGTGCGGACGACACGCCGGAAATCCTGGGCCAGGCACCCGCCATGCAGGACGTGTTCCGTGCGATCGGTCGCCTGAGCCAAAGCCATGTGACGGTGATGATCACCGGTGAAAGCGGCTCCGGCAAGGAACTCGTGGCGCGTGCTTTGCACAAGCACAGCCCTCGGGCATCAGGGCCTTTCGTCGCCATCAACACCGCAGCGATCCCCAAGGATCTGTTGGAAAGCGAGCTCTTTGGTCACGAGCGTGGGGCGTTCACCGGCGCCCAGGCCATGCGGCGCGGGCGCTTCGAGCAGGCCGAGGGCGGCACCTTGTTCCTCGATGAGATCGGCGACATGCCCTTCGACCTTCAGACGCGTTTGTTGCGCGTGTTGTCCGACGGTCAGTTTTACCGGGTGGGGGGTCACCAGCCGCTGCGCAGCCAGGTGCGGGTGATTGCCGCCACACACCAGAACCTGGAAGAGCGGGTCCGCCAGGGCGCTTTCCGCGAGGACCTGTTCCACCGGCTCAATGTGATCCGCCTGCGCTTGCCGCCGCTGCGTGAGCGGCATGAGGATGTGCCCATGCTGGCGCGCTTCTTCCTGCAGCGCAGCGCGCGCGAGTTGGGTGTCGAGGCCAAGCGCCTGAGCGAGCCAGCCATGCAGGCCTTTGCGTCCTTCGATTTCCCCGGCAATGTGCGGCAACTTGAGAACATGTGCCACTGGCTGACGGTGATGGCGCCGGCGCAGGTGGTTGAAGTCAAGGACTTGCCGCCGGAGATGGCCGGCGCGGGTGCGCCTGGATCGGCACAAGGCATGGCGGCCGCATCGGGCGCCACGACGGGTGATCCCGTCGGGCCAGCAGGAGCCGGTCAGGAGGCCGCGCCGGGGTGGCCCCCGGCCCATGCCCTTGGCCTTGCGGGGGCGCAGGCCGAAGGCTTGCCGGTGCAAACGTCGGCCGCGACGGGATCAGTGACCTCGGGCGACCGTCCCTCAGCGCAGCTGCCAGCGTGGCTGCTCGGCTTGGAAGCCGATGCGCGGGCACGGCTGGACGCCGGGCAGGCTGATGTGTGGGACTCGCTCAGCCGCTGTTTCGAGACCCGATTGATCCGCACCGCGCTGGAGGTCACGCGTGGGCGCCGCATCGAGGCCGCGCAGAAGCTCGGCATCGGCCGCAACACGATCACGCGAAAGATCCAGGACCTGGGCCTGGACGACTGATCGTCTTCAGTCCGCCAGGGTCACGACCACCGGTGCGTGGTCACTGGGGCGCTCGGCCCGCCGCGGTTCCTTGTCGATGTGGCAAGCGGTCACGCGGGTCTTCAGCGAGTCGCTGACCAGGATGTGGTCGATGCGCAGACCCTGGTTCTTGCGGAAGGCCAGGTTGCGATAGTCCCACCAGCTCCAACTCTTGGGTGCTTGCTCGAACAGCCGGAACGCGTCATGCAAGCCGAGTCCGAGCAGGCTTCGAAAATGGGCGCGTTCCTCATCGGTGCAATGGATCTGCCCCGCCCAGGCCACCGGATCATAGACGTCACGGTCATCGGGGGCGATGTTGAAGTCGCCCATCAGCACCAACTGAGGATGGGCCTGCATTTCGGTGCGCACCCACTCTTCAAGGGCCTGCAGCCACCGGATCTTGTAGGCGAACTTGTCGGTACCGGGCGCCTGGCCATTCGGAAAGTAGGCGCCGATGACGCGGGTGCCGTCAGCGCCGCCCAGGGTGCCGGCAATGACGCGTGCCTGCTCGTCCTCAAATCCGGGGATGTTGCGCACGACATCGGTGGGTGCACCCTGTGCCGCCGGCACCAGCAGGGCCACGCCGTTGTAGGTCTTCTGGCCGAACCAGGCCGCCTGCCAGCCGGCTGCCGCCAGCTCGGCATGGGGAAACTTGTCGTCGGTGAGCTTGGTCTCCTGCAACACCAGGGCATCGACCGGGTTGGCCGTCAGCCAGGCCATCAGATGCGGCAGCCGCACCGACAGCGAATTCACATTCCAGGTGGCCAGCTTCATGGTGATCAGATGTGCAGCATGGCGGCCACGCCGATGGCCACACCCAGGGCGCCTGTACCGAACATGCCCCACTCGAGCCACTTCCTGCGCGTGAGCAGGGCGATGGCCGCCAGGGCGATGGAAACCTGCAGCACGGTGGTGGCCTGGGCCCAGCGGTGGTGCAGGTGAATCTGCTCGTCGGACTTCTTGTCCCAGTCGCGCGACGTCTGCTCAAACCCTTCGGCCACGGCCTTGATCTCTGACTTCTCCTTCTCGTAGCGGTCGATCTTGGCCTGGTACTTTTCGCGGTCCGCGGCGCTGGTGGTGAGGTCTCGTGAGATCTCGGCCAGGGACTGCTTGGTGCTCTTGGCCTGAAAGTAGTTCCATTGGTTGGAAGCTTCGGTCTTCTTGATGGCCGCGTTGTTCTTGTATATGCCGGCATTGGCCTGGGTGGCCCCGCCCATGTAGGCGAAGAGCGCACCCACCGTGGCGATCACGGCGGTGAACAGGGCGATCTGGTTGGTCATGCGCTTGGCGGCTTCATCGCCGTGGGCATCGTGATCGGCATGACCGCTTCGCGCATGCTCGAGTTCGTGGTCATGGGGACCGTGGACGTGAAAGCCGCCAGAGGACATGGTTCAGACTCCTGTTGGATGTTGGGTTTCGAGCAGCCCAGTAGGCTCTGGTGGTCAGGCACGAAGCCAGGACTGTAGGTCGCGATGCAGGGCCTGCAGATCTGCTTCACGGGTGTACATCATGTGGCCTGCATCGTAGTAGTGGTGGGTCAGCCGCGCGCGTACCTCATCGGAGATGTCGAGCTGCGCCAGGGACCAGTCGGTGGCGCTGTAGGGCGTGCCCAAGTCATAGCGTCCGCTGGCCACCAGCACCTTGAGGTGTGGGTTGCGCCGCATGGCGCGTGCCAGGTCCGCTGTGGTGCTGGCGAAATGGTTGCCTTGCGCCTCTCCACGGTTCCAGTTCCAGCCCTTGTTCACTTCGCCGTTGATCACCTTGTACGGCGACTGCAGTTCAATGCCCAATTCCTGCGAGAAGTAGGCCTGACCGGCCATCGCGTAGGGGCCGCTGATCGCGTCGATACCGGGGTCGAACTCCCAGGTACGGCTGCGGTTGGCGCCCATGGGGCCGGTGACGCGGGATTCGAGCCGGCCGACGATGCGGCCCTGTGCGCGCATGGCCTCAAAGAAGTAGAGCTGGTCGCTGATGCGCAGGTTGTGGTGTTCGATCAGCGTCGCATCCAGCCCAGTGAGTTCCGACAAGCGTCGTGCCACGCGGCGGCGGCGGTCGTGAGACAGGCGTGCGCCCAGGTGCAGGGCCGCCAGGTACTCCTCTTCCACATACGCCTCGGCCGCCTCCCGGACCGCCTGCGAGGAGGCTGCCAGCCGCCCCTTGAGCAGACCGTGGTACTGCGAGGTGTTGGCCATGGCCGGCAGAAACAACGCGTAGGGGAGGTCGTTGGCTGGCGTGAAGCGCAGCGTCTGCAGGTCCATGGCGCAGGAGACCAGGATCACGCCAGCCAGCGAGACACCTGCCGCCTGCAGGCTGTCGGCCAGTGCGGCTCCTCGCGTGGTGCCATAACTCTCTCCGGCCAGGTACACGGCTGAATTCCAGCGCCGGTGGCGGCTGAGCCACTGGCGCATCACACCTGTCAGCGCGGCCACATCGCCATCCACGCTCAGCACCTTCTTGCGCGCTTCGTCACTGCGCGCCACCGCCCAGCCCGTGTGTGGCGGGTCCAGGAAGACCAGATCGAAGTCGGCCAGCCAGGTCAGGGGGTTGTCCTGCACGGAGTAGGGCGGGGCTGGCGCATAGCCGTCGTCGCCGATGCGTACCCGTTTGGGCCCCACGGCGCCCAGCTGCAGCCAGATGGAGGCCGATCCCGGGCCGCCGTTGAAGGCAAAGCAGACCGGGCGTGGCGGCTGGCCGGCCGGGGATTTGACCCGGTAGGAGGTGCACATCACCGCAGCCAAGGGCGCATCGCCGGTGGCGCCGAGCTTGTCTTCCAGCACAGGCAGAAACTCTGCGGTGCAGTCGTACTTCAGCAGCGCATGGGGTGTCTGTACCTGTCCCTCGCTGTTCCACGGGGCGTGCGCCAGCAGTTGGTCCAATGCGGCACTTGGCTCTGATGCGGTGGCCGTGGCGGGTGTTGGGTTGGGGGGTGGGGATTGCATGGTGACAGTAGCGGGGCTGGGGGACGCTTTGGGGGGATGGTGTCAGCTGACCGAAGGCCACCGTGCGCGGCGGCGGTAGGTCACAAAGGCGAACGGTACAGATGGCGGCAGCCCCTGCGCAACCGGTTCGATCCGCTGTACCGGCTCGAAGTCGCCCCCACGCCAATCGGGAAAGAAGGCATCGGCTGGCGGCTCGGCATCGATCTCGGTCAGCACCAGCTCATCGGCCATCGGCAGGGCCAGTGCATACACCTGTGCGCCCCCGATGACGAACACGCGTGGCTCATCGGCCAGGGCATGCAGCGCGGCCTCCAGCGTGATGTGGACTTCAGCCCCTGGGCATGATGCGTGGGCATCGCGGCTGAGCACGATGTTGCGACGGCCGGGCAGGGGTCTGAAGGGCGGGGGCAGGCTGTCCCAGGTCTTGCGACCCATCACCACCGGACAGCCCAGCGTCACCTGCCGAAAATGCTTCAGGTCTTGAGGCAGGTGCACGAGCAGTTGGTTGTTCAAGCCGATCCCGAGGTTGCGGGTGACGGCTGCGATGAGGCTCACGCAAGCGGGACGGCGCAGGGGCTCGGGCGCATTCATGCCCGTGATTGTGCGCGCATGGGCAGCAGTGCGGCCGCGATGGCCACCAGCACGCAAGCGGCGGCAGCCCAATCGGTCGCGCGGGGCACCTCGCCCACGATCACGGTGGCGGTCAGTGTGCCCACCACCGGCACGGCCATGATCGAAAAGGCACTGGCCGAGGGCGGCAGGTGCTTGGCCATGCCGAACCAGATGACCTGTGCGTAGCCATAGTTCAGCACCACACCGTAGACGAGCGACCACCACAGCCCGGCGCTCAAGGCCTCGACGGTGGGAAAGGGCTCCTGCAGGGGCGCGATGATCCAGAAGCAGACCGCCCCCAAGACCATCATCCACACGGTCACGCTTTCGATCGGCAGACCCAGTTGGGAGCGGCGCATCAGGACCGTGCCCAGTGCCCAGCACAAAGCCGCCCCCTGCATCCACAAAACGGCTATCGGGTGCCCGGCCAGGGAATTGAGTTCATGTGCAGCCAGCAAGCCCACGGCCGCCGTGGCAGCCACCACCGAGATCAGCACCCGCCGGCTCAAGCGCTGCTCACCCAACAGGATGGCCACGAGAACGGTCCACACGGGCATGGTGAAGCCCAGGATGGCCGCGCGCCCCGAGGGCAAGTCGCTCAGGCCCACGATCGACAGCCCGTGCCAACCCAGGATGTTGGGCAAGGCCAGCCCGGCCACCGCGAGCCACAGACGCCGCGGCACCCGAAGGTCGACCCCACGCCAGTGGAAGAAGAGCAGCAGAAGAATGGCTCCACCGCTCATCGTCCAGGCACGGAACCACAGCGGACTGAGCTCGCGCAGCGAAAACTTCATCATCGGCCAGTTCACGCCCCACATCAGGGTCAGCGCCAGCAGTAGCAGGAGCTCGCGACCGCTGAGTTTCCAAGCGGGGGTCATGCCGACAGCCTTGAACCGGCCCCGTGCGGCTCACACCGCCACCGGTGCCTTGATGGCCGGGTGGTGCTGGTAGTCCAGCACCTCGAAGTCCTCGAGTTCGTAGTCGAAGAGCGATTTCGGCCGGCGCTTGATGTGCAGTGTGGGGTAGGGCAGTGGCTCACGCGACAGCTGCAGCCGAACCTGGTCGACGTGGTTGTCGTAGATATGGCAATCGCCACCGGTCCAGACGAAGTCGCCCACCTCGAGGTCGCACTGCTGCGCCAGCATGTGGGTGAGCAGGGCGTATGACGCGATGTTGAAGGGAACACCCAGGAAGATGTCGGCGCTGCGCTGGTAGAGCTGGCAGCTCAGGATCCCTTTGCCGCCGGGCGTGGGCGATGGCGCCACGTAGAACTGAAAGAAGGCGTGGCAGGGCATCAGGGCCATCTTGGGCAGGTCGGCCACATTCCAGGCGCTGACGATGATGCGTCGCGAATCCGGGTTGGTGCGAAGCTGTTGCATCACCTGGGCGATCTGATCGATGTGCTGCATGGACCCATCGGCCTGCGGTGCAGGCCAGGTACGCCACTGCACACCGTAGACAGGTCCGAGGTCACCGTTCTCTCGGGCCCATTCGTCCCAAATCGTGCAGCCCCGCTCCTGCAGCCACTTCACATTGGAATCGCCTCGCAGGAACCACAAGAGTTCCAGGATGATGCTCTTGAGGTGCACCTTCTTGGTGGTGACCAGGGGGAAGCCCTCGCGCAGGTCAAAGCGCATCTGGTGGCCGAACACACTGCGTGTGCCGGTACCTGTGCGATCACCTTTGGCCGCGCCGTGCTCGAACACATGGCGCATGAAATCTTCGTACTGGTGTCGGATCGGACGTGGACTCATACGCGCATTTTCGGTCATTCAGCCTGAACCCCGAACTGCATCGACGCCAGGCGGGCGTACAAGCCGCTGCGCGCCATCAGTTCCGCATGGGTGCCGTCCTCGACCAACTCCCCGCCGTCCAGTACCAGGATGCGGTCAGCTCGCTGCACGGTGGCCAACCGGTGGGCCACCACGATGGTCGTGCGGCCCTGCATGGCTGCCTCCAACGCGGCTTGCACCATGCGCTCGCTCTCCGAGTCCAGCGCGCTGGTGGCCTCATCCAGCAGCAACAAGGGCGGATTCTTGAGCATGGCGCGCGCAATGCTGATGCGTTGGCGCTGGCCGCCGGACAGGCGTACCCCCCGCTCCCCCAGAAAGCTTTGGTAGCCCTCGGGCAAGGCGCTGATGAACTCGTGCGCATGCGCCGCCTTGGCCGCCGCCACCACCTCCTCTTCGCTGGCCTGCGGCCGCCCGTAGCGGATGTTTTCCAGGGCACTGGTCGAGAAGATGACACTGTCCTGCGGCACGATGCCGATGCGCTCGCGCAAGTCCTTGAGTCGTGCATTTCGCACATCCACGCCATCGACCGTGATGCGGCCGCTTCTCGTGTCGTAGTAGCGCAGCAGCAACTGAAGCACCGTGCTCTTGCCCGCGCCGCTCGGGCCCACCAGGGCCACGGTTTCGCCCGGTTCGATCTGCAGCCGCAGGTGGCGCAGCGCAGCCGTGGTCGGGCGTGACGGGTAGTGGAATGTCACGTCTTCGAAGCGAACGGCAGAGCCCCCACGCGTGGCGGGCAGCTCGTGAGGGTGGGCGGGATCGGCCACCGGTGAACATGTGGCCAGCAGCTCCATCAGCCGCTCGGTCGCGCCGGCCGCGCGCAGCAGGTCGCCGTACACCTCTGACAACACGGCCACGCTGCTGATGAGGATGATCACGAAGACAACGGTTTGCCCCAGGTGACCGGCCGTGATGCGGCCTTCGATCACCGACTGTGTTCCCTGATACAGGCCCCACAGCAGTGCGCCAAAGGTGGCGGTGATGATGAAGCCCACCAATACCGAGCGGATGCGGGTGCGCTTGCGCGCGGTATCAAATGCCGCCTCGGTGGCCTGGCTGAATCGGCCGGCCTCGCGCTGCTCTTGTACGTAACTCTGCACCACCGGCATGGCGTTGAGCACCTCGGCGGCGATCGCACTGGTATCGGCCACGCGATCCTGGCTCGCACGGGACAGCTTTCGAACCCGACGGCCGAAATACAGCGAGGGCAGCACCACCAACACCAGCATGCCCAAGACCTGTGCCATGACCGCCGGGTTCGTGACCACCAGCATCAGCAAGGCGCCCAGGCCCATCACGGTGTTTCGCAATCCCATGCTCAGCGACGAGCCCACCACGGTCTGCACCAGGGTGGTGTCGGTCGTCAAGCGGCTGATGACTTCACCCGTCTGCGTCGTTTCGAAGAACTCGGGGCTTTGTTGAACCACATGCGCATAGACGGCGCTGCGCAGGTCGGCGGTGACTCGCTCACCCAGCCAGGTCACCATGTAGAAGCGTGCGGCAGAGAACAAGCCCAAGGCGGCACCCACGGCGAAGAGGGCACCGAAATGCCCGCGCAGGTTCATCAGCTGCTGGCCAGGCTCTGCCGATACGAAGCCGTGATCGATCAGGCTCTTGAGGGCTATCGGAAAGGCCAGGGTGCTGGCGGCTGCCAAGAGCAGGAACAGCACCGCCAAGCCGATCTGCAGTCGATAGGGGCGCAGAAACGGCAACAGTCCGCTCAGTGATCGGGGGCTCTTGGCCTTGTCGCGTTCCTTGTCGGTCATGGGTGCCTGTTTGGGGGCTTGCCCCCATCTCCGAGTGTAGTGGCGGGCGCAGAAGGGTCGTGGCCAGCTGTGCAACTAGAGCTGCAGGCGTCCGGCGTACCCGGTCATCTCCAGATAGCCCATACCCAGGCGCCGGCCGTCCACGCCGTGAAGGCTGCTGATGCCTTCCCAGTACACGGTGCCGGTTCGCTGGCGGTTGTCGAGTTCCTGGGCATCGGCCAGCGCACGAAGCTGGTGGCGGCCCGCCGGGGTTTGGATCGTCCACTCCACGGGATACACCGCATCCGTGGCGGGGCTGCGCCAGCTTCGGCCGGGCTGCATCTGAACTTCGTGGGGGGCGAAGTTGCGCACCGCCTGCCCAGCCGGCCGCCAGGAGCCGCCAGCCCACAGCGCGGTGCCATCGGCTCGGCGCAGGCGAAACACCGTGAGTGCACCGCCATCGTCCAGGTTCAGGCCCATCCAATCCCAGCCCACCGCCTCGGGGTCGAGGAGGGCACTGCTCCACTCGTGGTCCAGCCAGGCCGTACCCTGCACCGACAGGGTCCGACCGCGCAGTCGCAACTGGCCATCGACACGCATCTGCGGCTGGCTGTAGTACCCGCTGGCATGTCCAGGTCTTGGACTCTTGCGGCTGTAGCCGGCCTCGCCCTGCAGCACAAGGGCTTGGGTGGTGCGAAGCTTCAGGGCCATGCCGAAGCCGGCATCGTCGTCGTGCCAGGCGCCCTCGTAGACGGAGGCATCGGGTGGCCCTTGGCGACGCAGGTGCCAACGCCCGATCTGGACGTGGGTGTCTTCCACAGACGCGATGGCGGCAGCGTTGCGGTCCTGGGGCAAGCCATTCCAGCGCGCCAGCCGCTCGGCGTGCAGCAAGCGTCCCGAGGCCACGTCGGTCAGTGCAGCATGCGCGAACAGGAGGTGGCGCGCGCGAAGGCGGCTGGCACCGTCCAGCGGGCGATCGGCCAGCGCCGTGCGCGTGCGAAAGAAGGTGATCTGAAAGCCATACAGCGCCGGACCGCCGGCGGTGAGGCTCAAGGCGCCGGTGACGTACCACCACTCGAGCCGGGTTCCCAGGTGGGCACCAAAGTCGCGTGGGAATCGCAGGGGTCGACCTGGACGCGGCAAGTCGTCGGCCTGAGGGTCTGCCACTGCCGCTTGGGGGGCCGTGCCCGCCAACCAGGGCAGAACCCCCGCGGCCGATCCCAGGGCGTGTGGCGTGGCCATCGTCCAGCGTGCCCAGCCGATCAAGCCGGGAAGGCCGGTAAGGCCGGCAAGGCCGGCCACACCGCGTCGTCGCGTCAACAGGGTCGCCATGTCACCAGTCTTCCTTCACCGAACGCACCGCATCGGCCGAGGCGGCTGTTCGCGCGCTGAGTGCTGCCGTCAGGCTACCGGCCAGCAGCACGGCTGCGCACAGCAGCCCCAGTCGGTCCCAGGGCACGACCAGCTGCATCGTCCAATGAAAACTTTGGGGGTTGACCACGTGCACCAGCACTGCACTGACCGCCAGCCCCAGCACCAAGCCGGCCAGGGCGCCGGCGGCCGTCCAGGCGGCACCTTCACCGGCCACGATCGACACGATTTGCCAGCGCGTCAATCCCAGATGCGAGAGCAGGCCGAACTCCTTGCGTCGGGCCAAGACCTGAGCGGAGAAGCTGGCCGCGATGCCAAACAGGCCGATGCCGATGGCCAAGGCCTGCAGGTAGTAGGTGACGGCAAAGCTGCGGTCGAAGATCCGCATGGAGATGGCGCGGATCTGGGCTGGAACCGCAAACTCGATCAAGGCCGGTTGCGGCACCTTTTCTCGTAGCTGCCTTTGTACTTCTCCAACGTCCGCTCCGTCATCCAGGCTGATGGCCAGGTCGTTGATCCGGGTGTCGCCAGTGAGCGCCTGGTACTCGCGCAGATCAATGGCCACCGCGCCGAACTGTCTGGCGTAGTCGCGCCAGACGCCCTTGACGCGGATGCGAATGAGCGTGCTGCCGGAGCCACCGATGGTCGCCACAGGCAACTCCAGCAAGGTGCCGGGTCGCGCGCCATACAGCATCTCCATCGCTTCGGTCACGTAGCCGTCCAGGGCGGCATGCGTGTTGTCGACCGTGCTCACTGGCGGCGATGAAGGAGCCACCATCGGCAGCACCTGTGACACCCGGCGTCCCTGCAGGGCCTGTTCGCTCAGCGGTCTGGCCACCAGGC
>Ga0082207_1000660_pt1 | contig 18845 bp, 15 predicted proteins | sample LakMenEpi10Aug09_FD_71540 | JGI IMG/M metagenome (GOLD analysis project Ga0082207, IMG submission 71540)
ATTACTTGTGGGCTGCACTACGGCTCTAGGCTCGTGTCGTGATTCAGCGCCTACTTACGCACATTGCGTGGCCCATTCGGGCGCTGTGGATCGCTTTTGCTCTCGCCCCTAACGGATTCGGCGTTGTTGCGTGGATTCTTTGGGCTGTGGTGGCTATCGGAACCTGGATCCACCACCCAATCTCACTCACCACGATTCGATGCTTGGCTCCGATCGTTGTTTTTTACTCAGTGGTGTACGCGCTGTCTGAGTCATTGAGTTCTCTGAATATTGCAGTTGTTACATGCGGAATCATCTCACTGATGTTGATGTTTACCGCAGACTATGGATCGGCCCATGTGCAGGCAGGTGCTTACGGAAACGAACGACGATTCTTGCTCCGCATACCTGCACCAGTCGTTTTGCCAACGTTGATTACGTGGGCACTATTTGCAACAGTTTTAGAAGTCCTGGAAAATGCTGTGCAAAGTGAAAACTATGTGCTGGGCATTCCGTTGTTGCTCGCTCTCATTGCCATGAGCTGGAAGTTTGCACCACAAATGCACCGTCTCTCAAAACGCTGGCTCGTACGTGTTCCAGCAGGATGGGTAGTACACGACGATCTTTTGCTGGCAGAGAACCTGCTCGTTAGGTCACACAATTTGGTCGCAATCAACTTCGCCCTTGCCGATTCCGAGGCACTCGATCTTTCAGGCATGACACGCGGAGTACCAATTCAGATTTCACTCCGCGAAATGACCGACGTGCGCCTTAGCCAACTTGGTGCTCGCCTGCTCAAGACAATGGATGTGTTGCATGTTCAGGCGTTTCTGGTGGCCACCACCCGAACACCCCTGAACTAAGTTGCAATCACATGCAAAAGATTGACGCTTCCGTAGTTCTCAGCCCTACCGACCTCGCTAATCACCTTGCATGCAAACACGTTTCTTGGCTCAACTACCGGGCAATGTTGGGCGGCCAACGGCCGTCAAAAGAAGAAGACGAACTGTCCGAAATTCTTCGTCAATACGGCACCGAACACGAAGCCGCATATTTTGAAGCGCTTAAATCTCACTTACAAACTCTCAATCGCAACATTGTCAACTTAGACAGCGACCGCGATCAATCCGCGCCGTACACCGTGGCCGCTCTTGAAGAACGCGCAAAACTTACTGCAGACAAACTTGCTGATGGCCCTGATGCTGTGTACCAACCAACGTTTTTCAGCCAAGAAAACGGAATTGGCTGGGTTGGTCGTGCTGACTTCTTGGTTGCTACCGATACGCCTTCTGATCTGGGTAGCTATTCATTTGAACCAGAAGACACCAAACTTGCGCGTATCGCAAAAGTCAACGCCGTTTTGCAGCTGTGTTCATATGCAGAACACCTCACCAACATGCAAGGCGTAGAACCAGAATTCATTCATGTCGTTACCGGTTCTGCAAAAGAAGGGAAAGTGTCAATTCGCCTTTCCGAAGTTTCTGCATATTTCCGGCACGTAAAGGAAGTTCTGCAAAACGAGGTACTCAACCAATTTGCGGGGCACTCCGAACCAATACCAGTTGAGAACTGCACCATGTGCAGATGGAATAAAGATTGCACTCGCTGGTGGCGCGAACACGACCATTTGTCATTTGTTGCAGGTTTGCAAAATGGCCACCGAGAAGCTTTGAACGCTTTCGGAATTTTCACTCTCAAAGAATTTGCAACGAGTGAAGATTCGCTCATCGTTCCAGACATTGAAGATGAAGCGTTACACCGCTTGCGTCGCCAAGCTCAGCTGCAATACACAACTCGAGTCAACCGCGAACTCGATGCTGACGCTTTGCCTGAAACCGAATTTCTGCTGCCACTTAAAGACTTCCGCGGGTTCAACCTGCTCCCCACCCCAAACCCAGGCGACTTGTTCTACGACATCGAAGGCCACCCCTACCGAACCGATGAAGGCCTTGAATATCTGCACGGTTTTTCATGGCAGGAAGCCGACGGCTCATTCAAGTACAAAGAAATCTGGGCACATACCGCCGACCAGGAACGTCAAGCTCTCATTGAAGTATTGGACTTCATTAATGAGCGCCGTGCCATGCCAGGTTTCGAAGACATGCGTGTGTACCACTTTGGCCACTACGAACCTTCTGCGCTGCGCCGACTTGCTACTCGCTATGCAACCCGTGAAACCGAGCTAAACGCACTACTTCGCGAGCGTGTGTTCTGCGACTTATCGCGTGTAGTCACACAGTCGATGCGCATTGGCGTTGAGTCATATTCCATTAAAAAACTTGAGCAGCTGTACAACTTTGATCGAACCGACTTGGTGTCCGATGGTGGTCTCAGCATTGTGTTTTATGAGAAGTGGCTGCAATCAGTAGATACAGCAGACTTCGGTCACGAAGGCGATGTTTCTGTGCTTCGCCAACTGGCTACGTACAACATGAACGACTGCTACTCCACCAATGAGCTTCGTAACTGGCTCGAGGTTCAACGCAAAATTCTTGAAGCCAAACTTGCAGATACCCCAGATGAACTCCGCAAACTCGTTCGCCCCGATCTCCGGGTAGCGCTGAGCGACGATGGAAACATCGGTGAAGGACTCGTTGCCCAACTGAATACATTTCGTTTCGATACCGAATTAAGCGAAGAAACCATTGCAACCCATAAGCACCGTTGGCTCATGGCCGACTTACTTGACTTCCATAAACGCGAACAGGCAGTAGACACCTACGAGTTCATCAACATGCTCACTATGGAAAACGACGAGCTATACGACAGCCCCACAGCACTCGCAGGCCTCAAATTCATTGAACAACTAGACGCTGGAACAACTAAGTCGGCGAAATTGGGTTTCAAAACGACCCGTAGGTTCAAATTTGACCCGACACAAATTACAAAAATAGGTCTAAATTCCACCCTTACTTCTTCAACGTTTTGGCCACCACGAGAGGAAGGTTTAGCTTCTGGTCCTGCAGGCACTGCAAAAGTTGTAGCAATCGATCTTGATAATGGTTTCGTTGATTTAGACATCCGATCTGAAACCGCCGACGCTGCTAATCCAACTTCAGTATTTGAGCAAGAGTTTTTCTCGAAAGCTCAGTTTGAAGATGCACTTATTGAATTCGCTCAGTTGGTAAACGCGGAAGATTTCACCGCCCATCAGACAGCTCACGACATTCTTGGTCTGCTTGCGCCTCGATTTACCGGTGATTTCGACCTACTAAAGATCAGCGAGAGCCTCGTTGTTTCACCAACCGAGATCGCAGATGCAATCCATCATCTAGACAATTCATACCTGGTTATCCAAGGCCCTCCAGGAACTGGAAAAACCTATTCATCAGCCAATGCCATTCTCGAGTTGGTAAAGCGAGGACATCGAATAGGAATCACAGCGAACACGCATGCTGCTGCCCATCAATTGCTTAGCGAAATAGCACGGTTTGCTGCTGATCACGGATTTACCCAGGATTCACCAGTTCGCATTGCAGTCAAACCCAAAGAGGGAGAAGTGCAGCCCGCCTTCAATCAGACAAGTGTGGATGTCAAATTTGTAAAAGATGCAAAAAAAGTTGCAGCAACCCTCAGTGATTTCAACATCGTTGTCGGCACTAGTTATTTGTTCTCCAATGCAGCGATGCGTAATTCGGTCGACACGCTCATCATTGACGAAGCTGGCCAGTTATCCCTTGCTGACAGCTTGGCGGTTTCACTTGCAGCGCGAAACACCGTTTTAGTTGGCGACCCTCAGCAGTTAAAGCAACCAACTCGCGCATCGCACCCTGGCACCTCTGGGCTTTCTGGCCTTGAGCACATCAACCAAGGGCACGATGTTGTACCACCCGAATATGGAATTCTGTTGCGCGTTACTCGTCGTATGCACCCTGAAATTGCCAAGTTCATTTCTGAACAGGTGTACGAAGGAAAGCTTGAAGCCGACCCACCGTGCGCCAATCAGCGCATTGGCGAAGGCGGTTTGGTCAGCGGTTCAGGTTTGTATTGGCTGCCAGTGCAACATGAAGGCTGTTCCGTGCGCAGCGTTGCTGAAGTTGCGGCAGTCGTCAAGATCTATGCATCGGTATTGGGTAAGCAGTTCACTGACAAGCATGGCAATACTCGCCCAATTGAACCTCGCGACATCTTTGTTATTGCTCCGTACAACGCCCAGGTACAGGAATTACGCCGACAACTACTGGCTAATCCGGTTGCAGTTTCATTTGGAGTCACCGAAGACTCATTACGTCAACGTGTTGGCACTGTCGACAAAGCACAAGGCAGTGAAGCACCAATTGTTCTTGTGTCTTACACAAGTTCCAGTGCCAACGACATACCTCGCAACTTCGAATTCCTCTACAGCAAGAACCGATTCAACGTTGCGGTCAGCCGTGCCCAAGCGATCACCGTTGTAGTGGCTTCACCAGAACTATTGAATGTGAATTGCAAGACCATCGACCAAGTGCGGCTAGCAAACATGCTGTGCCGCTATGTCGAAATGGCTACACCTTTAGTCGTTGTCGATGCGATTCAACCCTCGACCAAGTAGTCGATTAATCCAACCTTTAAAGCCTTTGGCTTTGGCAGGCTCTTTAGTGAATTCTTCCAGTAATCCAGCTTCGGCACGAATGCTCTCACCTACTGAAATGTGACCATCTTCGTTTAGATCGAGAATTTCTTTTTTATCTTTGCTGTCTTCAGGGATGGCCATAACGAGACCCTACTCCTATTGCAAAAAATCGAACTATCGCCTATTTCGTGATGCGAACGGTGTCGTAGTCACCGGTTTTCACAAACTCAACAGTTACGCCGCGGTAGGTAACTTTGTCACCCTTAAACAGCAGATCAAATGGCCGCGTTCCGCCAGAAGGAACGACATGGTCTGCCCATTTCTCGCCCAGATCACTGTCAATAATGCCATCAGTTCCTACGTAGCGATTGGTATCTGATGTGGTGTCAATCCAATACACCGACACTCCATACGATGCGGTACCACTCATGCGCTTGCCCCAGCCCTCGGCACGATGCGATTCGATAACTAACGCGTTGGTATCCGAGATGGGAACAATCACCCCGCGCGGCCCACGTTGCAATCGTTCAAGAGGAATGAGCGTGATCTCTTTGCTCTTTTCCTCAAACGGCATGCAATACAACTCGTCGCTTCCCATCCAGCCGCTAAAGAACGTGTCCCACACATTGAGCATGACCGAGCTGCCATTTTGGTTGTCCATGATGCTGATGCTTGATCGTGGCGCGTGTCCTGCAAGACCCATTGGGTGACCCCACTCATGAATCCAAAAACTCCACAAGTCAAAACCACGATCGTAGAAATATTCTGATCCGCCAAACAAGTTCTTCACCGGACCTTCGTTAGTTTCTACCCTCCAGTTATGCATTCCTAAATCGGGCACGCCCAGTTTGATGCTTTTCGGGAACAGCACGAAAACAAAGTCAGAATTGGTGAAGTCCACATAAGGATCTGCAATCGACACCACTTCTTGAGCCATTGGCAGCACCGTTGCTCTATCGCCTTTTTGCAGGTTGTATTGCGCAGTTGGCTTTGACATTCGTAGCCATTGTTTTGGAAACTGCCAGTTGAACGACAAGGCGCCTCGTGAAGTGAATTCAAACCACTTGTTGTATTCGGCAATTTCCTTTTCTGCCGCAACAAGTTCTGCACTAGTGCCCAGTGCACCTGGGAAATCAATTGCGAGAAGTTGAACATTTGCTTTTCCAGATGTTGGCAACGTTGGTGTTCCATAACTATCGCCTCGTGGAAACCCGACATTCCATGGTTGATAATTCTTTACCCGAGCCTCGCGAAGTCTGCATGCGGCTTGCTCTGACCCCCCTGCGGGCATCGTTGGAAGCGGTTCGACAGCAGGCAATGTGGTCTGAGTGGGCGAAGTCTTCTTATTTGCTACCCACACCAATCGTTTGCCAACTTTTTTACATGTCTGCTTTTGTTTTTGAAATGCACGCGTTGTGCCTTGTTTTTTACAAGTTGTATTTGAAGCCTGAACCTCAGGTGTTTTTTGCACTTCCTGCGGTGAAATGTCGGCTGTAAGCGAAACGGAAGGAACCACCGATAGCACCACCGATGCCCCAGCGGTTGCCATTTGACAGAGAATGCACATGGCTGAAGATTACCGCTTGACAGCCAAAGCACGACCTGTGTAATAGTTGGTTTTTCACTTGCCGTTTGCTCGGCCAATTGCACACATCTTCCCAAAACAGCTAATTACCAAGGGGAACATGTGCCACCAGAATTTCAGCCTGAAATACCAATATTTGGAGCAATTGTGAATACTCACGCAAGTGATCGCGGAAATGAACCAGTGACGTGGAACCAATTCCATACGTTTGCGAACCAAATGGACACCAACTTTTCAATCGTCAATTCAAGAATCCACGCAACCCACCGCGAAATTCTTGAAGTGCGAGCACAATTCATCCAATTGGATGAGAAAATCAATCGACTTGATGAGCGAATTAACCGACTTGAAGTTCGACTCGACGAACGTATCAACCGACTTGATGAAAGAATCAATGGACTTGACGAAAAGATCAACCAGTTGCGAGGCGAGTTCATCTCGTTCAAGGAAGAGATGCGACTTGTTCCAGTGAAAATTGCCGGTTGGGTTGCCGGTGCCATGATCGGTTCTAGCGGCGTTATCTTTGGCGGTTTTCAGCTATTGCGCGGCCTTCTATAGACCTCAAAGTGGTCTAATCTCTATTCAGCACTACTGCTGAAAGGGGAATATATGACAACGGCGTCATATAAGAACTACTCGGCACTCGAAGCGGCAGAACTTCGCGTACGCGAAGCCGGCGAGTGGCTGAAGTTGGAAGATGGCTTGATCGAAACGATCGTCGCACCACGAAGAATCATCGAGGTGGCAATTCCATTTCGACGTGACGATGGCACACGCGACCAGCTCACCGGCTGGCGAGTGCACCACAACACCACTCGCGGTCCAGCTAAAGGCGGAATCCGCTACCACCATGAAGTGAACCGCGAAGAAGTAATCGCGCTTGCCATGGGTATGTCACTCAAGACCGCCATTGCCAACCTGCCACTCGGTGGCGCAAAAGGCGGAGTGTGCTTCAATCCAAAGGACTACTCCATTGGCGAAATTGAGCGCATTACTCGTCGATATGTGTCTGAAATCTCCTCTTTCCTCGGACCAGACAAAGACGTTCCTGCACCAGACGTTGGAACCAACTCGCAAATCATGGCGTGGATCATGGACCAATATTCAACGGGCGTCGGTCATGCAACACCTGGTGTCGTTACTGGCAAGCCAATTGAACTCGGTGGCTCACTTGGTCGCGAGTCTGCAACTGGTCGAGGCGTGGTTGAAGCTGCTGCGCTCATGCTTGAAAAAATGGGAACCTCCCTGCAGGGCAAGAAGATTGCGATTCAGGGTTACGGACAAGTTGGTTCTTGGGCTGCACGGCTAGCTGCAGCACGTGGCGCGCTCATCGTCGGCTTATCGGATGTGGGTGGAACCATTCACTCGGCTGGCGGCCTCGACCTTGCAGCGATTGACAAAGCATTCCGTGAAGGCGCACGAAGCGTGTGTGACACGGGAGTAGGCGAAGTAGTTGCTCGTGGCGTTGCCGGATCCATTGCTGTATTTGCACTTGACTGCGACATCGTCATGCCATGCGCTCTCGGAGATGCCGTTGGTGAAACCGAAGCAAACAACATCACAGCAAAACTGATTGTTGAAGGTGCAAACGGTCCACTCACCCCTACTGCAGACCTCATCTTGGCCGACAAGGGCGTCATCATTATTCCTGATGTGTATGCAAACGCTGGTGGCGTTACCTGCTCTTACTTAGAGCAATGCCAAAACTTTGCACACTTAACGTGGGACGAAGACGAAGTGAACGCACGAGTGATCGACCTGATGCGTGCAGCATTCGAACGCTTTTATGCATTCGCTCAAGAATCAAAATTGCCGAACAGGCTTGCTGCATCGGTTCTTGGAGTGAAGACCATTGCCGACGCGCACCGTATGCGCGGCCTGCACCCATAAGCCAACAGGGTTCTATTAGGGCTGCTTGACAGCCAAAGTGACACCTGTGTAACAGTTGGGTTTTATTGCCGTTCGCTCGGCCTTCTGCACACCTGTCTGCATGACCATGTTTTTGGAGAAACCGTTGAATAACGAATCACAAATTGATAAACACCTACTGATGGATAGCGATCCGCGCTGGCAGGATCCGGCCACGCTTTATTCCGTCCGAATCGCCGCAACAAGGTTGGATGCTCGGATTGATCGACTGATACTCACGCTTGAGCACGAAATTGCTCGACTTGAAAGCAAAATAAAATGAAAAAGGCGGGGTGCCGAAGCACCCCGCCCAATTCGTTGAGAACTGAACTAAATCAGTTTCCACCTTCGTTGAGGGTAACTGTCAATGGTGCGAATGCTTCGCCCTTGTAGTCAACTCCCAAACCATCGAGGATCGCCAAAGCGGCGGTCACGATGTCGTTGGTGTATGCACCTTCGGTTGGTGCTGCAGTAAGAACGGTTGAACCTTCAAGGTTCTTGGTTCCCTGTGCAAGCGTTACGGTGCGGTCCCAAGCAGCTGAATCAATCATGCCTGCACCCATTGATGCTGGCCAGATCAACTTGCTTACTTCATTCATCTGCCACAACTGGTGGCTTGCACCCAAGGTTGAACCCTTGGCTACAACGATGTCACGGCAAGCCTCAGCGTTGTCGCGGCAGAATGCCCAACCCTGAATTGAAGCTGCAACGAACTTGATTGCGGTTTCCTTGTAGGCAGCGTCTGAAGCAAGCTTGTCAGCATTTGCCCAGATTGCGTCCTGCAACATACCAACACCTTCAGCTTCGTATGAAACGACGTTGAAGTCTTCTGGTGTGTACAACGCACCAGTTTCTGGGTTAATTGCTTCAAGAACCTGTGCGTACTCGTTGTAGGTCATTGCTTCAGCAGCATCGATGTCGCCGGCCAAAAGACCTGCCATGTCGAACTGTTGCTGAACAAGCTCTACACCAGTTGCTGGATCAATTCCGGCCTTGGTGAGTGCTGCGAAGATTTCGAACTCGTTGCCGAAGCCCCAGTTACCAATCTTCTTGCCTGCAAAGTCAGCGGAAGAAGTGATGCCTGCATCCTTGAAGGACACTTGCAACGTTCCTGAACGCTGGAAGATCTGTGCAATGTTGGTGATGTTTGCGCCAGCTTCGCGTGATGCGAGAGCCTTTGGTACCCATGAGAGTGCGAAGTCCACTGCGCCGTCAGCAAGTTGCTGCTGCGGAACGATGTCAACTCCACCTTCAACGATGGTTACATCAAGACACTGTGCTGCATAGAAGCCCTGGTCTTGTGCTGCAAAATAGCCAGCAAATTGTGCTTGTGTTACCCACTGCAACTGCAAACTTACAGGTGTGGTGGTTTCACATGCTGCTGGTTCTGCTGTTTCTTCACTCTCGCTTGAACCGCCGCATGCTGCGACGATCAAGGACAATGCAGCAAAGCCCGCAACTGCGAGTTTCTTTCCTGATTTCCTCATGTGTTTGTACTCCCCCGAGAGCCTGAGCCCTCTACTTGTTTGATGTATTTGTGGCACCGTTACCCCGAGAGGCAACGTTCTCCAGCACGACGGAGACTAGGTAAAACACTAATCCAAGTAAACATGCCCCTAGGACGTAAGCCCAGGCTGCAGCATTCTTGGAATTAGCGATATTGCTAGTAATTCGGCTTCCCAGACCGTTCTGGGAACCACCGAAATATTCGGATACGAACGACGTAATAACTGCCGCCGGAGCCGAAATCTTGAGCGCCGTAAACAAATACGGAACCGCGTTTGGTACGCGAACTTTGCGCAAAATTTGAATGTCACTTGCTGCGTATGAACGCATGATTTCGAGGTGAGTGGTTTTCACCTGAGTGAGACCCTTGGCCACGTTTACCAAAACGATGAAATACACCACGAGGCTGACCATGATGCGGCGTGGAATTTCGCTGGTGATGGAATACATGTTGTTGAGCACTGCTACCAACACAAAGATTGGAACTGCGTTTAACGCAATTGCTAGCGGAGTAATGAGCGAATTCAAAAAGCGAAAGCGGCTGAGGATGAAGCTCATTGCAACACCAAAGACTGTTCCGGCAATGAGCCCAACGAGTGCGTTCATTCCTGAAACCGACGCTGCATCCCAAATACGTGAAGCGTTGTCGAAAAACTGACTCAAGATTTTTGATGGTGGCGCAAGAAAGTACGGCTTCAACTCGAAGAACTTCACTGCCCCTTCCCAGAACGCAAGAAATGCAACACCAAAAAAGAACGGTGTGGCAATGTTGCGAAGGCGATTAACGAAAGTCATGATCAGCGATCTTCAACTCCGCGAATTGCACCAGCGTTTGCATGATCTGCATGTGTGCCGCGAAGTGCTTCGCGGACTGCAGTAATTCCTGCAAAGAAATTGTCGGCACCGCGAGTATCTTCGCTGCGATCCTCACCGAGATTGACATTGATTACTTCGGTAATTCGGCCTGGGCGAGGTGACATCACCACTACGCGATTCGACAAGTACACAGCCTCAGGAATGGAGTGCGTTACGAATACCACGGTTGTTTTGGTTTCGGCACAAATACGGAGCAACTCGCCTTGCATGTATTCGCGAGTCATTTCATCAAGCGCCCCAAATGGCTCATCCATCAACAGCAACGGTGGGTGTGCTGCGAGTGCACGAGCAATGGCAATGCGCTGCTGCATACCGCCCGACAACTGCCACGGCATGAGGTCTGCAAATTCAGGAAGCTTCACGAGCTCAAGCATTTCTTTGGCGCGAGCTGCACGCTTCTCTGTGTCCCAGCCCTTTAGTTCAAGTGGGAGCTCAATGTTTTTGGCAACTGAACGCCAGTCAAACAAGCCGGCTTGCTGAAATGCCATGCCGTAATCCTGATCAAGACGTGACTGCGCAGCGGTCTTCCCATTCACCGTGACTGCACCAGTGGTTGGTTCAAGCAGGTTCGCAATCAGTCGCAACAAGGTTGACTTGCCACATCCTGATGGACCGATAAGCGAAACAAATTCGCCTGGCTCGACAGTCAAATTCACATCAACAAGTGCATCCACTTGTTTTGGTGTCCCCTGATTGAATATTTTGCTTACTCCCGCAACATGAACTGCGCTCATGTGGTGGTCTCCTTTGGTCGGTTACGCATCAACAACACATCTGCAAGTGCAACAAGGCCAGCCATTGCAAGACCAAGTCCTGCTGCGCCAAATACTGCGGTAAATACCTTTGCTGGGTCGCCAGTTGCTTGGCGGGCGTATTCGATAATCAAACGGCCAATTCCACCTTTAAGTCCGGTAGAAATCTCGGCGACAACAACACCAATAACTGCCCCTGACGCACCGAGTTTGAACGCCGGCACCATGTACGGAATGGCAGCAGGAAAACGCAACTTGAACAGCGTTTGTTTCCAAGAGGCTGCATAGCTATCCATTAACTCAAGCGACGCGGCAGGCGCGCTCTTCAATCCGCGCAATGTACCAACGGCAATTGGGAAGAACGCAAGGAACGCACCGAGCACCGAAGCCGAGAGCCAACGAGGCCACGTGTAGCCGAAGATCTCCAACTTGCCGCCCCACGAAACGACGAGCGGTGCAAGTGCAATCAGTGGCACAGTTTGCGAAACAACTAAATACGGAAGCAACCCGCGTTCCATTGTCTTGAATCGAGTCATCAGCGCTGCGAGAGCCACGCCAATTGTTGAACCGATAAGAAAGCCAACTAAGGCCAACCTAAAGGAATAGAACGCTCCCTTTAAGACAACGAACCAAATGAGCTTCGAATTTGGAGAGCGCATTTCAGGCTCTGCATACCGACTGAGCATTTCCCAAATATGTGGCATCGCCGTGTCGTTTGAGCGCGGCAAAATCGCTACCCCAAATAACTTCCCGCCCTTTTCAGGACCAACAACTTTGTACAACTCCCACAACACAGCGACGAGCGCTATCGACACAAAAAACATTCCTGTGCGATATGCGACCCGTCGCAGTTGTTTGTTCATTGCTTGGCTTTACCCAAATCCTGAATTGCTGGGATGATCTTTTCGCCATAGGCCTCAAGAGTTTCCTCTTTGCCATCATGTTGCAAGTACACCGCGAACTGATCGACGCCCATGTCCTTCAATTCGGTGAGACGACGAATGTGCTCGTTGGCGTCTCCAAGAATGCAGAACCGATCAATGATTTCGTCTGGCACAAACGTGGTGTGGCTGTTGCCTGCGCGTCCGTGTTCGTTGTAGTCGTAACCCTGACGATTCTTGATGTAGTCGGTAAGCGCCTTTGGAACTGACGAGTTCTCGCCATAACGCTCCACGATGTCGGCAACGTGGTTACCCACCATGCCGCCGAACCAACGGGTTTGGTCACGCATGTATGGAATGTCATTGCCAACGTATGCCGGCGCTGCCACACAAATCTTCACGCTCTTTGGGTCACGTCCTGCAGCCTTCGCTGCATCGCGAACTGCCTTAATGGTCCATTCAGCAATACTCAAGTCGGCAAGTTGCAAAATGAAACCATCTGCAACTTCTCCGGTGAGTGCAAGTGCCTTTGGCCCGTAAGCAGCAACCCACACTTCGAGCTCGCTCTTTGACGCCCATGGGAATCGGATGCTTGAACCGTTGTAATCAACTGCACGTCCGCAACCAAGTTCACGAATGACGTGCACGCTTTCACGCAATGTTGCAAGCGTTGTTGGCTTGCCATTGGTTACACGAACCGCCGAGTCGCCACGACCAATTCCGCATACGGTGCGATTGCCGTACATTTCATTAAGCGTTGCGTACGTACTTGCTGTCACTGTCCAGTCACGTGTTGCAGGGTTGGTCACCATTGGCCCAACGATGACGTTGCGAGTTTCAGCCAAGATTTGGCTGTAAATCACATACGGTTCCTGCCACAAAATGTGACTATCAAATGTCCAGACATGCGAAAAGCCGAACATCTCGGCTTTCTTGGCTAAATCCACTACGCGCGATGATGGCGGAGTGGTTTGCAATACAACACCGATGTCCATTGCTTCCCCCTAGTTATGTAGACGTGTGATTAACGGTTTTGCGGGAATCCCAAGTTGACCGACGACGTACGTGGGTCAGGCCAACGTGAGGTAACCACTTTGCCGCGAGTAAAGAAGTTGATTCCCTCTGGTCCGTACATGTGCTGGTCGCCGAACAACGAAGCCTTCCAACCACCAAATGAGTAGTACGACACTGGAACTGGAATTGGCACGTTGATGCCAACCATTCCCACTTGAACGTCGAACTGGAATTGGCGAGCAACACCACCGTCGCGGGTGAAGATTGCAGTTCCGTTTCCGAACTGGTTGGCATTGATGGTGTCGAGACCTTCTTGGTAGCTCTTCACACGCATCACGGTAAGAACTGGTCCGAAGATTTCTTCGTCGTAGCACTTCATGCCTGGCTTCACGTTGTCAATGAGGCTTGGGTTCAAGAAGAAACCAGCATCTTTTGCCTTGTCAGTTCCGTCAACAACAACCTTTGCGCCTTCTGCATTTGCATTGGTAACAAAGCTTGCAACCTTGTCACGGTGTTCGCGGCTGATGAGTGGTCCCATCTCGGCTGCTGGATCAGTTCCTGGTCCAACTTTGATGTTTGGAATGCGTGACTTCAACTTGTCAACGAGTGCATCGGCGACGGAGTCAACTGCAAGCACAACTGAGACCGCCATGCAACGCTCGCCTGCTGAACCGTACGCTGCAGAAACTGCTGCGTCTGCTGCCATGTCCAGGTCGGCATCTGGAAGAACCAGCATGTGGTTCTTTGCGCCACCAAGTGCTTGAACGCGCTTGCCATTCTTGGTTCCGGTTTCGTATACGTACTTCGCAATTGGTGTTGAACCAACAAACGAAATTGACTGAACATCTTTGTGCTCGAGCAAACGATCTACAGAAACCTTGTCACCGTGCAACACGTTGAACACGCCTTCTGGCAAACCTGCTTGACGCAACAAGTCAGCAACGAACATTGCTGCTGATGGATCTTTTTCCGATGGCTTCAAGACGAAGGTGTTTCCGCACATGATTGCGTTTGCAAACATCCACATTGGCACCATGGCTGGGAAGTTGAACGGGGTGATTCCGGCAACAACACCAAGTGGCTGACGAATTGAATACACGTCAACGCCGCCTGAGGCCTGCTCTGAGTATCCGCCCTTCAACATTGCTGGAATACCGCAAGCAAATTCGATGTTTTCGAGGCCACGGGCAATTTCACCCATTGCATCGCTTGGCACTTTGCCATGCTCGAGCGAAACAATGTTGGCCAGTTCTTTACGGTTTGCATCAACAAGTTCGCGCATGCGGAACATGATTTCTGCACGGCGCGACAAGTTGGTTGCACGCCACGTAACGAATGCCTCTTTTGCTACTGCAACAACTGCATCAACTTCGGCAACTGATGCCAGGTCAACTTCGGCTTGTACTTCTCCCGTGGCTGGGTTGTATACCTTGCCAACGTTTCCTGATGTTCCGGCTACAACTTTGTTGTTGACCCAGTGGCTAATGCGTTGCATGTTTCTCCTGATTGTTTTTTGTTAAAGGGGTGACTGAATTAGTTGAGGTACTGGCAGAGGTCACGCTTGATGAATTTGCCGTGACCTTTCTTGCCCTTAAAGGTGTCGTTTTCAACGACGATCATTCCACGCGACAACACGGTGTCTACCTTGCCGTCAATCTTGAAACCTTCCCATGATGAGTGGTCCATATTCATGTGGTGCTTGTCGTTAATTCCGATTTTGGTTTTTCCGTTTGGATCCCATACCAAAATGTCGGCGTCTGATCCTGGAGCGATAATGCCCTTCTTCGGATACATACCGAACATGCGTGCTGGTGAAGTGCTGCATGTTTCCACCCAGCGCTCGAGTGAAATTTCACCCTGCACCACACCCTGGTAAATGAGTTCCATGCGGTGTTCCACTGAACCCATACCGTTTGGAATCTTCGAGAAGTTGCCAAGACCGAGTTCTTTTTGATCCTTCATGCAGAACGGACAGTGGTCGGTTGACACCACTGCAAGTTCGTTCATGCGCAAGCCCTTCCAGAGGTCTGCATGGTGATCGTGTTTGTCGTGCTTGCTGCGAATTGGTGGCGAGCACACATACTTTGCACCTTCAAACCCTGGTTGAGCCAAGTGATCTTCGAGAGTCATGTACAAGTACTGCGGGCACGTTTCTCCGAACACGTTCAAGCCTTCATGGCGCGCTGCAGCAAGTGCATTCAACGCTTCTGATGCCGACATGTGCACGATGTACAACGGAACGTTGCCTGCAACTTTTGACAACACGATTGCACGATTCGTTGCTTCACCTTCCAACAAACTTGGACGGCTGTAGCTGTGATACTTCGGATCGGTTTCGCCACGCGCAATGTGCTGTTGCACAAGCACGTCAATAGCAATGCCGTTTTCAGCGTGCATCATGATGGTCGAGCCGTTGTTGCTGGCCTGTTGCATCGCACGAAGAATCTGTCCATCGTCGCTGTAGAAAACGCCTGGGTAAGCCATGAATAGTTTGAACGACGTAACGCCTTCGTTCTTCACTAGGTAATCCATGTCAACAAGCGATTGCTCATCAATTCCGCCAATGATCTGGTGAAACGCATAGTCAACCGAGCAATTGCCCTCAGCCTTTTTGTGCCATGTTTTCAATGCTTCCTGAACGTTTTCTCCATTGCGTTGCACGGCGAAGTCAACAATTGTGGTTACGCCACCCCACGCTGCAGCATTGGTGCCGGTTTCAAATGTGTCACTGGCATTGGTGCCACCAAATGGCAACTCCATGTGCGTATGCACATCGATTCCACCAGGAACAACAAACTTTCCTGTTGCATCAACAACCTTGTCGGCCGTGATGTTGAGTGCTTCAACTTGGCCTGGTTCGAGCAGAGCGCTAATGGTTTCGCCTTCAATCAACACATCGACGCGATGTCGACCTGTTGGACTAATGACGGTTCCGTTTTTAATCAGTGTGCGTGCCATATTTCCCCCAATGACTCGAAGTGCTAATTAACGTTCTGAAATTTCGTGGTATGCGTCTGGACGACGATCGCGGTAGAACGGCCAACGATCGCGCACCATGCGGATCTTGTCCATATCCAAATCGCGAACGATGAGTTCGTGCTTGAACGCGTCGCCAACTTCACCAACAAACTTGCCTTCTGGGTCTACGAAGTAGCTCTGACCATAGAAGTCGTTGGTGCCCATGTCTTTTTCGATACCTACGCGGTTGATTGCGCCGACGTAATACATGTTGGCAACTGCTGATGCTGGTTGCTCCACACGCCAGATGTATTCGGACAATCCGCGGCTCGTTGCCGATGGGTTGAACACGATCTCTGCACCGTTCAAACCAAGTGCACGCCAACCTTCTGGGAAATGGCGGTCGTAACAGATGTACACGCCAACTTTGCCAACTGCAGTGTCGAACACTGGGTAACCATGGGTGCCAGGTGTGAAGTAGTACTTCTCCCAGAATCCAGGAACCTGCGGAATGTGCTGTTTACGGTACTTACCCAAATAGCGACCATCGGCATCAATTACTGCTGCAGTGTTGTAGTACAAACCTGGCTGCACAATTTCGTACATCGGCAACACGAGCACCATGTTCAACTCTTTTGCAAGTGCTTGGAAACGCTTTGTTGTTGGACCATCTGGAATTGGCTCGGTGTAGGAGAAATACTTCGGGTCCTGTTCCTGACAGAAGTACGGACCGTAAAACAATTCTTGGAAGCACATGATTTGTGCACCCTGTTTTGCTGCTTCACGGGCTGCTGCCTCGTGCTTATCGATCATCGATTCTTTGTCGCCAGTCCATTCGGTCTGCAACAGCGCTGCCTTAACAATTCTTGCCATGATGGCTCTCCCCTTTGAATGCCTATGTAAGGAAATTCAGGCTAGTAGCCCTTACCCCAAGCGGTAAAGCCCTCAGGGGTGAAGTTACTTATGCAGAAACTGTGGCGCGGCGGGCTGGCAGAAACTTCAAGGCAAACAGTGCGCCGAATAGCGCTACGCCAGCGCCCGTGAAGCAGGCCGTTTGGAACCCGTGCATAAAAGCATCGCTGACGGCTTGGCCCACAGCCGCAGCGGCCTCCGGGGTAGGCGACATTTCGGCTACGGCAAACCCTGCACCCGCAGACTCCTTCGCCAACGCGACGGCTTCTGCAGGCATATTGAACTTGGCAAGCAGTTCGCCAAGTTTTGGTCCGTACAACGAAGCAAACACTGAACCGCTAATGGCAACACCAAGCGTGCCACCAACTTCTCGACTGACGTCATTCACTGCGGAACCAATGCCGGCTTTTTCGCGCGGCAACTCCCCCATCACAGCGTCAGTTGCTGGTGATGTTACGAGAGCAAGTCCATTGGCAAGGAACAACATGCTGATGATGACTGGTCCGAAGTAGGCCGTATCCGCTTCTGCAGTGCCAATGATGATAAGACCGATCGCCATGTTGGTGAGACCAATGGAAACAATTCGCTTTGTTCCAAACTTCAATGCCAATCGTGCAGCAATCGGCGCCGTTACACCAGCTCCGAGTGCAAACGGCAACGTGTGCACGCCGGCGGACAATGTGCTGTAACCACGAACGAATTGGAAGTACTGCGTTACCAAGAAGGTGAATCCAAACAATACGAAGAATGCAATGCCGATTGCTCCGGTTGCTGCAGAGAGTCGTGCGTTACGAAACACGCGGACATCGAGCAATGGTTCGCTCGTTGATAGTTCACGTTTAATAAATGCAAAGAGCAAAACGATCGCGCCAGCGAAAGATGAAAGTGATGCAACACTCGTCCATCCGCGATGCGGTCCTTCAATCACGGTGTACACCAGCAAGCCAACCATGGCGATTGACAAACCAAGACCAGGAAAATCGAGTCCGTGTGGGTTCGGATCTTTTGATGTTGGGATGAATACCGCGCCAAGCACGAGAGCGATGATCACGATTGGCACATTGATTAAAAACACCGATCCCCAATAGAAATGTTCAAGCAAGAATCCACCCGAAATTGGACCGAATGCAACCGCCATTCCCGAAACCGCCGACCAAACACCGATCGCTTTCGCGCGTTCAATTGGATCACGAAATACATCAATCAGAATTGCAAGCGTTGCTGGAAAGACCGCTGCAGCTCCGATGCCCATTGCGCCGCGAGCAATGATCAACGTTGCCGTTGAAGTTGCGAACGATGCCCACACGGAGCACGCCATGAACGCAACAAGTCCAACCTGAATTGCTCCTTTGCGTCCGAAACGATCACCGAGGCCGCCAAAGGCCAAGAGCAAGCACGAAAACACCAACGCATACGAGTCGACGATCCACTGCAGACCGCTGGTTGATGCGCCAAGTTCGCGCGACAACGTAGGAAGTGCAACGTTGATGATGAGGTTGTCGACAACGACCATGAAGAGGCTGATGCAGAGCACCAGCAAGATGATCCAACGACGTTCGTGAACTTTGATGTCTGGGTGCGTATTCATACTTGACAGTGTCTAGTGGAGAAACTAGATAGTGTCAAGTTATGAACTCAGCCAAAACAGACGGCCTACGCAGACAGGTGCTGGATGCTGCAGTTGCCATCGCCGCTACATCTGGACCTGACGTCATTTCAATGCGCGAAGTGGCCCGCTTAGCAGGCGTTTCACACCAGGCCCCGTATCACCACTTTGGCGACCGGGCAGGAATTTTTGCGGCGATCTCCGAAGAAGGCTTCCGTTTTTTGGCAGAGTCAATCGAAGCCAGCACAACACTCGGCACAGCAGAAATGCGTGAGACCTACGTTCACTTCGCTCTAGACCACCAAGGACATTACCT
>Ga0082207_1000663_pt1 | contig 18815 bp, 22 predicted proteins | sample LakMenEpi10Aug09_FD_71540 | JGI IMG/M metagenome (GOLD analysis project Ga0082207, IMG submission 71540)
AGCGTGAATTCGAGGGAACCGTAAAGGTCTCAGACTCTGGTCGTCGCATGGCACAAGGCATCTGCCCAGTGTGTGGCACCAAGGTCAATCGCATCCTTGGCAAAGCACAGTAATTAAATTTCGTTTCGAGTAAGTGAGCTCGATTTCACTTACGAACGTCTAGCGTTACGAAAGACCCCCCACTATTTCGGTGCGGGGGTCTTTTGCTTACCACCCATCTATTTCCCTAACTTCGTTTTTCTCTATTTCTCTAACTTCATTTTTCTCGTATCTGAGTATCTCCAAGACTTCTCTTAGTAATTAAAGCGTGAGGCCCTCCACAGATTTGAAGCCCTCTGATCCCTAGTGCGCTCGCAATCACCATGGTTTGCCCATGACCACATTCAATGAAAAACATTTGCATACAAAGGGACTACTGACGCTGGATCAAGAGGGCGACCAGGTCCAGCCAGTGCAACCAGTGAAAACTCGCCGGAAGTACATCCGTGGATCACGGCCTGCGCGAGTGACCAAGATTTCAATTGAGCAATTCAATTCTGAGATTACAACCGATCCTAAACCGCGGCTAAAAACAGGAGTACAGATAAGTGTCCCGATGGCTGAGGTGGAAAAGTCTTTGATAATTGCTACCGCTCATCGAGCAATTACGATTCACCATCCTGGTGCTCGTGCGATCATCGCAAAATTTGATGGAGAACATAGTGCTCATCAAATCAGTGATGAAGTAAATGCTCCTATCGAAGTAGTTGAGCATGTAATTGTTGAATTGCTAGATGCCCAGTTAGTTGACATTAGTAAATCTAAAGTTAAGTTGCATAACCGTTTTCAATCTCATATTGCACAAAGAGCATTACATACTGAAGATCAAAGTAATGATGCCTCCTATCGACAACTTCAACAACGAATGGTTTCTGAACTAAGTCAGACCACATGGGTCAAAGGCGTGATCGACGGAGGTGTAGAGCTCTTGTCTGCGCGACAAAGTTTCGGTGTAGAAATTTATGGCAGCAATCGAATTGCAACACTTATCTACAACGGTTTGCTGGCAAGTGGAGTCACAAACACCCGATTTTCAATCACTTCAAGACGTGCTCAGGCTTCAATTGGTGATTTAGATTTAGGAACAGGAATTCTTAGAACTACTGATTATGGATTGAATTATGTGGCGCGGATGGAAGAGTTGGCTCGCGAATGGTCCCTATTCCCAACACCATCAAAAAATGTAAAGGGGAGCATAGATGTTCTGATTCCGGAGAGAAATCTTCGCATCGTAATTGGACAATATCCTACTGAATTAATTGAACAGCTCATGCGCGATGACATGGATCATTTCTTTGTTGGCCAGATTGTTGGTGGTGCAGCCTTATGTGGCCCACTAGTTCTACCAGCAAAAACTCCATGCAAAAACTGCATTGAAATTGGCGTTAGCGAGCGGTACGGAATAGATGAACTAGAACCTTTGATTTCTCATTGTGATGAGCTTCCGGTCTCAGTTGGGTATCAAGTTGCTGGTGTTGCTACGCAAGCGGTTCTTCAATTGATCGATACAGGATTTAGCGAGTTCATCGGGTCGCAGTTGACTTTCGATTACTTATCACCAGCCCCTGGAGCGCTTACACGTTTTGCTCGTCATCCAAAGTGTCCTTGCCAGTGGAAGTGAATGTGAAGTATCCACAGGTTAGTCGGTTTCTCGAAGTGCAATTTTTTTAGGAAAGAAAATATCAATCAAATCTGGAGTCAAGTAAATCAACAATCCTGCAACTACACTGAAAGAGGAAAAAATGAGCAAACTCTTAGAACGAGCATTTGTGGCCGAATTAAACTTTCGTCTAAAACTTACATCAATCCAGCATAACTTTTTTGCACGCCTTAAAGATGATCGTGGAGATGTTCCTGGATGGGTGCTAGTCGTTTTGATGACAACTGGACTTGTCACAGCAATTTGGACTATTGCAGCTCCACGCCTAACAGCAATTCTGAAGAATTCACTTGATTCTATGAATGGCATTCGTTAAGTGTTTTCGCGCCTTCGAGGCCACTGGCTACGCGAGGATGGAAATGTTGAAAGTGCCTTAGTTCTAATACCCGTGCTCTTTCTTTTCCTTATCGGAGCTCAAATAATTGCCGCAACAAATTTGCGCAATGCAGATTTAGCGATGGCCCAAGGCGATGCGGCAGAGCGGGCAATATCCCAACAATTTCATGCCGATGATGAAGTTCTAGAGATCGGTGGTGGGATTGAAAAAATCCGTGTCCTAATCACCCATCGTTCGCACAGTGTTTTGCAATTGGTTCCAGGGCTGATTGAAATATTTGGTGGAGCTCCCAAGACGCAAGTTGTGGGCATCTCCGTAATCGAGCGAATCAATGAGTGATGGATCAAGCCATCCAACGCGTCAGATGCCCTCTGTGTGGCAAAAATTAGCAAGGCATGCACGCCGTGAAGATGGGGGAGCAATTGTTGAGTTTGTCGTATTAGCGATTCCACTGTTTATTCCAATATTCATTTATCTAAATAGTTTTTCATCCATAAGTGCCAATGAGGTGATTGCTCGGTCCATGGCTCGTGAAGTTCTCAGAGTGTATGTACTTAGTGCAAACGATGGTGCCGCGCGAAATCTATCCAGTAAAGCTACTCATCTTTTGGCGCAACAGTGGAATCTAAGTCCGAGCGAAATGGCTAGTTTGCGCACTCAAATGGATTGCTCGCACTTTCCATGCCTAACCGCAAATGGCCGAATCAAGTTAACAATTTCATTCATCGATGATCAAACCCAACGAGAGGTATCAGCAAGTGCGCAAGAGCACCTCAGCCCGTGGCTTTAATCTGTTACAGATACTTAAGTCCGAAACCGGATCAATATCGGTGATTGTGATCGGCTTATTCATGATCACAGTTGCTTCCCTAATGGTAATGACGGATGTCTCATCAATAATTGTTGCAAAAAGATCCTTGGTGCAGGCAACAGAGGCTGCTGCGCAAAGAGGAGTTCATGCTCTCGATAAGAGTAAGTATTACCAAGGCAAAGGAAATGTATTCACTGTGCCTATGGCTATTGCAACACAAAGAGCACATCCAGTTATTCCAATTGATTGCACCAGAGGAGGGATCGAAGTTCTACTTGAACTTAACTCATGGAGCAATGACGAGAGCGATATGAAGTGGCACCAATTGAAAGGAATTGAGTTAACAAATTTTGATTGTGATGGCTCTTCTTTAGAAATTAGTACACGATCTGAGATGAAACTTCCTTTCCAAGTTCCACTCTCTAGAACAAATTCAGTGTTTTTGACCGCCTCGGCGGGTGCAACAAACAAAGTTCAAGAGGGGTTCTACTTATTTGGATTTAGGCTTGGCTGATAGAAGTTGCTACTTGTTTGGAAGTTAGCCGAACTGACAAAAGGTTTGCACACCAACTGCGATGGATGAATCTCAGATTGCTTAGTTTTCTCCCATGAAATTGCGGCATTCGCATGCACATCAGCGTTTGGCTATCCTTAACCCATGGCCGCACGCGAATATCAATTAGAGATCGATGCGGTTGATGCGACCCTTATTTCAATTGAAAAGGTTTTGGACCTACCCAAGTTGCGCAAGCAGGCAGAAGAACTTGAGGTAGAAGCGGGTGTTCCTAATCTTTGGGACGACCCAGAGGCTGCACAAAAGATCACTAGTCGCTTATCTCGCGTGCAATCAGAGATCGCAAAGTTATCGGGGCTGCGCCAACGCGTTGAAGACTTGCCAATCCTTTTTGAATTAGCCGCCGGTGAACCTGGCGGGATTCAAGATGCTGAGAAAGAGTTGGATGCCGTTAAGAAATCTGTCAGCGAACTTGAAGTTCAAACCTTGCTAAACGGTGAATACGATGATCGCGACGCATTGATAACCATTCGTTCAGAAGCCGGTGGTGTTGAAGCTGCGGACTGGGCTGAAATGATCATGCGAATGTATTTGCGTTACTGCGAGCGCCACTCATTCAAGGTGGATGTTCTTGAAACTTCTTATGCAGAAGAGGCAGGAATCAAATCAACAACATTTAAAGTTTCAGCACCGTATGCATATGGAACTTTGTCTGTGGAGCAGGGAACACATCGATTAGTTCGTATTTCACCATTTGATAGCCAAAGCCGCCGCCACACTTCATTTGCTGGTGTTGAAGTAGTTCCAGTTGTTGAACAAAGTGATCATATTGAAATTGATGAAAAAGAGATTCGGGTTGATGTGTATCGTTCATCTGGCCCAGGTGGACAAGGTGTGAATACAACTGATTCCGCGGTCCGCTTAACGCATATTCCAACGGGGATTGTGGTCTCTTGCCAAAATGAACGCTCTCAGATTCAAAACAAAGCAACAGCTATGGCTGTGTTGCAATCAAAGCTTCTAGAACGTCGTCGCCAAGAAGAGCAAGCAAAGATCAATGCGCTAAAGGGCGATAATTCGGGTTCTTGGGGAAATCAGATGCGTTCATATGTTTTGGCCCCGTATCAAATGGTCAAGGACCTGCGCACCGATTATGAAACAGGAAACACATCGGCAGTATTAAATGGTGAAATCGATGAGTTCATCGAAGCTGGAATTCGCTGGCGCCGTAGTTCGTAAACTATTTTCTCGATAAGCAATTGCTCGAAATCCTGGGTCTGACCATTGTCATGTAACTTTAAGGAATCGAACAGTTGAGACAAAGATACGATTTCTTGCAATTCTTACCTTCAAAAATTATCGTGAGGCGTGATTTTCGAGCAATCTCACACTTTTCTCACGCTTAAAGACCCGCGACATCCAAGGATTTCAGCCCCTCTTCCTTAAACTAAGCGCAGGTCGAAGGTGGTTCCCCTAACTCCACCCCGCAGATGCAATGGGAGATTCAATGATTCGCTTTGAGAATGTCACCAAGATTTATCCAGGTCAGGAGCGCCCAGCTCTTGATTCTGTAAATCTTGAAATTGTTAAGGGCGAGTTTGTTTTCCTTGTGGGTCTTTCAGGTTCAGGTAAGTCAACTTTCTTGCGTTTAGTACTTCGCGAAGAGCGCCCAACATCTGGTGCAATCCATGTTGCCGGCAAAGATTTGGGCACATTGTCCAAGCACAAAGTCCCAGAGCTTCGTCGTTCGGTAGGAACTGTTTTCCAAGATTTCCGCTTACTGCCAAATAAGACAATTTCAGAAAACGTTGCATTTACTTTGCACGTTCTTGGATATTCACAAAAAGAGATAAACCGCGAAGTTCCAGAGGTTTTGGAACTAGTTGGCTTGGAAGATAAGGGCGATCGCTTGCCTTCAGAGATTTCAGGTGGAGAGCAACAGCGTGTGGCAATTGCGCGCGCATATGTGAGCCGCCCACCAATTCTTATTGCCGATGAGCCAACAGGAAACCTTGACCCAGCAACTTCTGTGGGAATCATGAAGTTACTTGACCGCATTAATCGCGAAGGCACAACAGTTTTGATGGCTACACACGATGCTGGCATCGTGGATCAGATGCGCAAGCGCGTTATCGAACTAGATGGTGGACATGTAATCCGCGATCAGGTTCGTGGTGTTTACGGGTATACGGGTTAAGGGCAGGGAGAGAGAACATGCGCGCACGGTTTCTTCTAAGTGAGGTCCGAATTGGACTTCGACGTAACTTAACTATGACCTTTGCTGTTGTTGTGACGACAGCGATCTCGTTGTCATTGCTTGGTATTGGTCTTCTTTCAAATGCCCAGGTCGGTGCGATGAAGGATTATTGGTATGACAAGATCGAAGTTTCAGTATTTCTTTGCGGAAATCTTTCTGATTCCTCTTCTTGTGCGGCAGGTGCGGTAAGTGCCGATCAACGTTTAGCAATTCAGCAGGATCTGCAAGAGATGAGCGTTGTAGATAGCGTCTTCTATGAATCACAATCACAAGCATTTGTTCGCTTCCAGGAGCGTTTCAAGGATTCAGCGATTGCGCAAAATGTGACTGCAGATCAACTTCCGGAATCATTCCGCGTCAAGCTGAAGGATCCAGAACAATTTGCGGTGATTGTCAGCGCATTTAGCGGTCGCCCGGGTGTTGATGTTGTGCAAGATCAACGGGCAATTCTTGAGAAGTTCTTCCAGTTATTGGCCGTTCTTCGAAATGGCGCATTAGCAGTTGGTTTTGCTTCAGTTCTTACTGCAGCACTATTGATTTCTAACACTTTACGTATCGCAGCCTTTAACCGTCGCCGCGAAACCGGTGTAATGAAACTTGTTGGTGCATCATCGTGGTCAATCCAACTTCCATTCTTGCTCGAAGGTGTTATCTCCGCCGTGATCGGTTGGGGATTAGCAACTGGATTGCTGGCAGGATTAAAGACTGTTGTTGATTCCAATATTGCACCTCTTCTGTCCTTCACTAACTTCTTTGGATGGCGCGAAGTCTGGGTTTCATCGGCGTATTTACTTGCAACAGGCTTGGTCGTTTCAATTCTGGCCTCTGTGATTACGCTTCGCCGCTACCTTAAGGTTTAATTAACTTATTGAGGGGTGGTGATGCGGCATGGTTAAAGAGATAGGCCGCAAGGTCATTGCTCAAAACAAGAAGGCCCGTCACGACTACGCAATTTCTGATGTTCTTGAGTGCGGATTAGTGCTGACCGGCACTGAAGTTAAATCACTTCGCGCAGGACGTGCATCCCTCATTGATGGTTTTGCCATGATCAATGATGGCGAATTGTGGTTGATGGGTGTACATATTCCTGAATACACCGAAGGAACATGGACCAATCACACGCCACGTCGGGATAGAAAACTACTTGTTCACAAACAAGAATTGCGCAAGCTAATGGGAAAACTCAAGGATTCAGGCACAACGTTGGTTCCGCTTCAACTGTATTTCAAGGATGGAAAAGCCAAGGTTGAAATCGCTGTCGCCAAGGGTAAAAAGGCGCATGACAAGCGTGAAGCGATTAAAGAGCGCGAGGCAGACCGTGAAGTTTCACGCGTTGTTTCCCGCTCCCTAAGCGGTAAAGCTTCACGGGCAGCATCCAAATACGAGGATTAACGCTTTCCTGCTTCTCTGATTTACACTTTACCTACCGCCGCTTCGATACCTCAATTTTTGAGGCACAGTCGCGACGGCGCAGAAAATTGACAATTAAATAGGGAAAAGAAATACGTTTCTTTTTCTCCAAGTAGTAAGTGTGAAAGCACTTTAAATCTTGGGGGTGAACGGTCTCGACTTTGGATGTTGAGCCAGGGGAAGCGGGCCGAGGAAGCCGGAATGATCTCGTAAACCAATAATCCGTGCAAAAAATAACTGCAGACCTTAAAAAGTCTGATTTCGAACTAGCTGCATAAGCAGTTCAAATCCGTTAGCCCAGGTGCCGCTCTCGACCTGGAATCTAGCGTCGACTAGGGGGCTTTTCACTTCATTGGTGTTGCAAACAATGATGGAGAACAGTTTTGCAACTGAGTTCGTCGAAGATAGGTGTGTAAAAACTTCGGGACTGAGAAAGCGTTAATCACACTACGCCCGTAGAAGCCCTGTTTTAATACCGAAGGACCCGGGTTCGATTCCCGGCACCTCCACTTGTTTGTTTAGTGCTGGCCTTCTGGGCCATGACCATCATTACCCGATGAGCGACCATTTTTTCGAGATATACCAAATTTACTGAACAGGTTACTCATCATGAAGAACTCCGGAAAATACTCACGTCGCAATCCGATGTAACAGGTGACGACCGCGAAGAGTCCAATTAAACGTGGAATAAGCGGAAATCCTGTGATGAGTAAGAATTGAACACCTACCAAATTTCCACAAGCTATAAGAAGTAAGTGAATGAATTTTCTAAGTAGATTGAGTATCACGATCGATAGTGAAGCCTTCGTCTCTACGCGAGACTTGACAAATTGTGAAGACAAAGCAATCGATAGGGGACCAGCAAGAACTGCGATCAGGAAGAGAATTGTGACAACAAGTGCCAATGACTCCATTTATCTACCCCAATCAGTTCTAATAGCTGCAAATAGAACCATATCTTCTCGCGTTCCATCATCTTGGCAACATGCATCTCTCAATATTCCTTCTTGCATGTAACCAGCATTTTTCAGAACCTTTAATGAAGGAACATTGGATGCAACAACTAAAGCTTCAATACGGTGGAAACCAATACTCTCAAAACCGTATTCAGTAAGTAAGCGTGTGGCAGCAGTTGCTACACCTTTGCCTCGCATATCTGCAGTTAACCAATAGCCAATTTCAGCTTTTCCAGAATCCAGATCAAGGGTATGAAATGACAGTGCACCGGCAAACTTTCCATCGTATTCAAGAACTAATTGCAGCTCAGTTCTCATAGTGAATCCATTAGGTGAGCGTTCACGAACATAGTGTTCGGCGTTAGCCATTTGGTAGTTTGCCGGTATCCGGGTGAACTTCGGAATCAATGGATCTTGGACACCCTCATACAACGGAACAATGTCTAGCTCTTCAGGCTTGCGAAGTGTGATCAACCCATACTGCAGAGTTGGAACTTCAGTTGGCCACCAGATCATTGGTGAAGTATCGCAGGTAATGGATTTCAGCAGTGCCCACGGGGAGTAGTGGTCAGGAAATCTCACACAGCTTCAAGGAATGGACGAGAAGGAACGAAAAAGGTTTTACCAGTGGGTGATTTCCATAGGCAAGAGCCATCAGGATTACTTTCAAGGCTCCAACCACCATGTGTTTTCATTCTGTGGTGACGTCGGCACAGCAATCCAAGATTTGCAGGATTTGTTTCGCCCCCTGTTTCCCAACTCTGCGCATGATCAATATCTGAACTCTGACCAGTTCGTCTACATCCAGGGAATCTGCAAATTCGATCACGCGCAAGTAGATAGTCAACTAGTTCTTGGGGCGGTGTGTATTTCTCTCTTCCAAAATCGAGGAGATTTCCAGTAGTTGGATCGCTAACAAATCGTTGCCAATTTCCATCTGCCGCTAAACGTCGGGCAACGGAGGCGGGAATCGCACCATATCCAGCAAGTTGTCCAGGATTTTCTGCCAGTCCCATCAAAGTCGGAAGATCAATTGCAACGCTAATTGTGATTGGACGTCGATGCGGCTGAACATCATGTGCCATTGAAGCTAATGCTTGTGAGGCGATAGCAGTTAATGCATCTGCCCGCTTCATGTCAGCAGAAAGTAAAGACCAATCAGCCGCGTCCTGCGCATCTTGCTTGAGAATGTAGGCCTCAATAGATTTCATGACGGTTTGAGCATCTTCTGCTGGCAAAATTGCGATTACTGTTGCCATTCCATCAACTTCTGGATAGCAGGTTACGCGTCGTGAATCTCGCGCACGATCAACTAACTCCTCGAAATCCTCAGGTGCAAGCTTTGCAATTGTTGTCTTGACCTTTGATGCAACTTGTCCTGGGGTATGAAACTCTGCATGTGCAAGTGCAGTCTGTTCTACACGGAAAACGGACTCTGGGCTTAAACCATTTTTAATGGCGGTAGCGGTTTCTCGTGCAATCACAGTTGCATGAGCGACCGAGATCTCACCAGTAGAAAGCGCGGAAATAGTGTTGGGCAGATGTCCTACTAATACACGTGCTACATCAATTCGACTTTGCGCAGTTGTTGGTGATAACCGTAATGCGGTTGCAACATCTTCGCGTTCTTCATCATCAACGCAGCCGAAAGTTCCACCATCTTCATCTGCATATTCGCCGGCAATGGCAACTAATGCCTCTTGCTTCAGCGCGCAGATCCAAGACTCTTGGCGATCAAGGGCGGATAAATAATCAATTCGTCCAGAAGCACTCAAGGAACGTGGATGGATCTGAATTAATTCCCCCAGAACTTTGTATCCAGGCTTTGCCTTGAGTAATTCGGCAACCTCAATATCGAGAATCTCTCGAGGAATACGAAGTGCGGTTGTCATGGATCGCACTATCGAGTGCGCTACCGACAAATTAAAAAGTTATTCACAACCCCGAATTCGAGGAACTGCTTTACAAGATTGAGCGTTTAACCCTCTTGTAAGTCAGTAGGTGCGCCGTGTACATCAAGAATTTGCTGCCCAGCAGGCTTGCCATCCCCACCTAACTTCGATCCTTCGCCACTTCGGTTGAGTGGTGTCTTTGGCTTGGCATCTTCCTTGTAAATTGCTGGAATTGATCCCAGTAAGCCCTTTTGGAAATCTTCAAATGCTTGCAAAACTTCGCGCTTGGTATTCATAACAAAGGGCCCCATCCAAGCAACAGGCTCTTTAATTGGTGCTCCACCAAGAATAAATAGTTCTAGCTCTGGAGAACGTGCTTCCTGCTGATTTGCAGCGCGAACAACAATGGTGTCGCCATCTGCAAAGACTGCTAACTGTCCTGCTTGAACCGGGCGTGCTTCATCGCCAACAAATCCAAATCCGCTCATTGCATATACAAGTGCGTTGTAATCCTTGCGCCATGGCAAACGTAATTCGGCGCCCGGTGCAACAGTTGCGTGCAACAAAGTAATTGGAGTTTGTGTTGATCCTGGACCAAAGTGACCATCAACTTCACCAGCAATAACGCGCAACAAAGTTCCACCATCGGCAGTTGTTAACAGCGCAACATCCTTTGCACGAACATCTTGGTATGCAGGAGCCGACCACTTCTTTGCCGCAGGCAAGTTAACCCACAACTGGAAACCATGGAACAAACCACCGGACATAACCAAACTCTCTGGGGGAGTTTCAATGTGCAGAATTCCAGCACCTGCTGTCATCCATTGTGTGTCGCCATTTGAAATTGTTCCGCCGCCACCGTTGTTATCTTGGTGATCAAAGATTCCATCAATAATGTAAGTAACGGTTTCAAAACCGCGGTGTGGGTGCCAAGGAGTTCCCTTTGGTTCACCTGGTGCATATTCAACTTCACCCATTTCATCTAAGTGAATGAATGGATCAAGCTCTGCTAAATCAACACCAGCAAATGCGCGACGAACTGGGAAGCCTTCACCTTCAAAACCTTGCGGCGCAGTCGTAATGCTCTTTACCTTGCGTGCACGTGCACCAGGAAGTTCGCTTACGCGAGGCAATACGGTGATGTCGCTGACGGTTACAGCTGGCATTGGTCTCTCCTTAGTTCAGAGCCCAAGAGTAATTGAACTTTCAACTACCTGCAACCTGGAAATTACAGGGCTTTGAGCGCAGAAACGACTTTGGTTAAGGAAGCTTTGGCATCGCCAAATAGCAACATTGTCTTTGGATCGTACAAAAGCTCATTTTCAATACCAGCAAAACCTGGGCGCATAGAACGCTTCAAGAAGATGATGTTGGCGGCATTGTTAACTTCAAGAATTGGCATTCCATAAATTGGGCAACCTGGTGTGGTCTGTGCTGCTGGATTAACAACATCGTTTGCACCAATAACAATTGCCACATCTGTTTGGCCAAAGGTTGGATTAACTTCATCCATTTCAGCCAGTTGATCATAAGGAACATTTGCTTCGGCCAATAAAACGTTCATGTGTCCTGGCATACGACCTGCAACTGGGTGGATTCCGTAAGCAACATCGATGCCCTTTGAAATCATTAAGTCAGCTAGTTCGCGAACAGTGTGCTGTGCTTGTGCAACAGCTAAACCAAATCCAGGAACAATAACAACGCGTCGGGCGTAGTTAAGCAAGATAGCAACATCATCTGGAGAACCAGAACGAACTGGGCGTTCTTCACCAGCTGCAGCTACATCTTGTGGCTTTGCAGTAAATGCACCGAACAAAGTTCCAAATAATGAACGACCCATTGCCTCTGCCATTAAGCGCGTCAAGATTGTTCCTGATGCACCAACAAGTGTTCCGGCAATGATCAATAGTGTTGAATCAAGTACATAACCACTTGCGGCAACAGTTAAACCAGTAAATGCGTTTAGCAATGAGATAACAATCGGAACATCCGCGCCGCCAACTGGAAGCACGAACAGAACACCAAATAGCAAAGACAAACCAGCAAGAATCAGCAGTGGAGTTGTGCCTAGTGAGGTAACAACCCAGCCACCAACGCCTAGGACTGAAACCAGGGTTGCAGCGATGACAAAGCGGCCCGCTGGGAAAATTACGGGACGAGTGGTCATCAACTCTTGCAGCTTCATGAAGGTAATAATCGATCCGCTGAAGGAAACACATCCAACAATTACGGTAAAGACTGTAAAGATAACAACTGCAGTTGTGGCCTTATCGCCCAAATTTAAGTATTCAACAATGGCAACAAGTGCTGCTGCGCCACCACCCACACCATTAAAAAGTGCAACAAGTTGCGGCATCTGTGTCATCTGAACCTTGCGTGCTGCAGGAACTCCGATGATTAGACCAACAGCAATTGCACCAAGAATCCATCCAAGGTTATTTAGTGGAAGTGATGATCCTTCGTTGGCATAAAAGAAGACAACTAATGTTGCAAGACCGGCACCAAAAGCACCGATTAGATTTCCACGGCGCGCAGTCTTTGGATGTGAAAGGCCTTTCAACGCAAGAATGAACGCGATACCTGCTGCAAGACCAATCAGGTCATAAACGGTGCGGCTCATTTTTTGTTTCCCTTGAACATTTCAAGCATTCGGTCGGTAACAACAAAACCGCCAACCATATTGATTGTTGCCAGAACAATCGCGGCAACCGAAAGACCAAGTTCTAAATTAGTTTCACTGTGATCAGCAACAATGATCGCACCGACCAGGATAACTCCGTGGATTGCGTTAGCGCCAGACATCAAAGGTGTATGCAAAGTTGAAGACACCTTTGATACAACTTCGAAACCAACAAAGACTGAAAGTACGAAGATCGAAACGATTGCCATTGGTTCCATTACTTTGCTCCTCTTCGTGCACCAGCATGCGTTACCGCAGCGCCATTGATGATTTCATCCTCGAAATCCAAGTTAAATGCCACCTTTTGATCATCCTTGGCTGGTGTTGTAAACAAAGACAAGAGATTGACGACATTTCGGGAATACAAGAACGATGCATGGAATGGCAGCTGGCTTGGCACATCTTTTCCGCCCCAAATGCGAACCCCTCCTGATGTTTCAACAATTTCACCAGGCTTTGAACCTTCAACATTGCCACCAGTTTCTGCAGCTAAGTCGACGATGATTGTGCCCGGTGCCATTGAATCCACCATTGCCTGTGTCATCAAACGAGGTGCTTGTCGCCCAGGAACTGCCGCGGTTGTAATAACCACATGTGATTTTGCAATGTAAGGAGTCAAAAGTTCGCGCTGCTTTGCCGCACGTTCTTCAGTCATCTCACGTGCATAACCACCAGCACCTTCTAGCGCTTCGAGTTCGAGTTCGATAAATGTTGCACCCATCGAACGAACTTCATCTGCTGAAGCTGGTCGAACATCGTAGGCCGAAACAACTGCGCCTAAACGACGCGCAGTTGCGATCGCTTGCAAACCTGCAACACCTGCGCCAAGTACCAACACCTGAGCAGGTGTAACTGTTCCTGCAGCTGTCATTAACATTGGGAAGAAACGTGGTGAAAGTTCTGCACCAACTATTGCCGCACGATAACCAGCACACAAAGCTTGTGAAGTTAATGCATCCATAGATTGTGCGCGAGAAATTCGTGGAACTAATTCAAGTGAAAATGCAGTGACACCAGCTGCAGCTGCAGCATCGATGGAATCAACTGCGGTCACGGGGGATAAGAATGAAATGGTGATCGCACCTTTTTTCAAGGTTGCCATTTGCTTCGGGGTTAATGGCTGTACCGATAAGACAACATCGGCCTCGGCAAGCGCGTCACCTTGCTTGATAGTCGCACCAGCTGCAGTGAAATCAGCATCTGTTGCTTGTGAATGAACTCCGGCGCCGGCTTCGACAATTACTTCTAGGCCTAAGCGAGTTAACTTGTTGATGACATCTGGGACAAGCGCAACGCGCTTTTCTCCCTCTTTGATTTCCCGTGGGACGACTACGCGCATACCCGAAATGTTAGTGCGTATAGCCCTTTAAGTCACCACGAACTAGGTGATACAGGATGGATTGAATCGTAGTTCTGCGGTGGAAAGCCTCGCGCCAAATGACCGAACGAGGTCCATCAATGACATTTGCTTCAACTTCTTCGCCTCGGTGAGCCGGTAAACAGTGCATGAATAGCGAATCCTTGCTCGCCATCTTCATCAGATGCTCAGTTACTGCAAATGGAGAGAGTGCCTGCACTTTTTCTTTGCGATCACTTTCTGAATCACCCATCGACATCCAGACATCTGTGTAAAGAACAGATGCATCTTTTGCCGCAGCTTCTGGATCATTTGTAACTTCAACTTTTCCACCACTGTTTGCTGCAATGTTTTTTGCTACTGCAACAACAACTGGATCTGGTGCCCACTTACCACTTGGAGTTGCTGCAACAACATGTGCTCCCATGATTGCGCCCATGATTAACCAAGCATGCGACATATTGTTTCCATCGCCTAAGTAAACAAATTTGCGTCCTGCAATGTCTGTGCCAAAGTTTTCGCGAATTGTTAACCAATCGGCTAGCAACTGAGTTGGATGATCTACATCAGTCAGTGCGTTAATAACTGGAATTGATGCAAATGCACCTAGTTGATCCACATCAGATTGCGCAAAGGTACGAATAATCAGCGCGCTGCAATATCCACTAATGATCTTTGCGGTGTCTTCGATAGTTTCGCCGCGACCTAATTGCAATTCATCGCCGCGAATAAATATTGGAGTTCCACCCAAATGGGCAACTGCTGTTTCAGCGGAAAGACGGGTACGGGTTGAAGGCTTAGTCATGTAGATAGCGACAGTCTTGTTAGCCAATGCAGTGTTTGAACGCAGTGGATTCTCAGCAAATTCAGCCGCAGTTGCTAGCAATAACTCGACATCAGCACGGCTCAAGTGCTCGGTTCGCAGTAAGTCCTTCATTTGTGAATTCTACCCGTAGTTTTGGGCTCCAGATAGGTATTCTTATCCACCTCATGGGCATCTTTCGAAAAATTGGAATTGGATCGGAGTCTGATACCGATCTTCTTACCCACCCATCCCTTGATGAAAATCTTCTAGAAGATGATGGCGGCCACGATCGTTTTGCTCACTATGTGAAAAAAGAGAAGATTGTTGAATCTGCAGTAACTGGAAAAGCAGTGAAAGCTCTTTGTGGAAAGAAGTGGACGCCTTCTCGCGATCCCGAGAAGTATCCAATCTGCCCAACCTGCAAAGAGATTCACGCTGGGTTGAAGCCAGATCCCGAAGACAAGTAAAGATGAAGCGCTTCACTGCCTTCGCACTTACATTAATTACAGTTGCAACACTCACAACTCATATCACCACAGCACAAACTGCATCTTCGGCCGATAAACCGCCGCGCAAAGTTGTAACAGGTTGGCTTCCATATTATTCAGTTCGAACAATTATGCCGCTGGTACGAAAGTTGCCAACGGCGCAACCAACAGTTGCTGGTAAGCCTGCTGTATGTGATGCCTCGCAATATGGACCGGCTGAAAATCAAGCAATTGAGTCATCGTATTTATTCACTAACAAAGATTTAATGAAAGAGGTAATGCCTTTCTGGTTTTCGATTAAATCTCCAACGGTAATTCGCAACGACTATGTGACTGGTAATCCTTCCTGGCCTATGGCAGATACCGTCTGCTTGATTCGCCGTGCGGGTTTGCAAGTAATTCCGACGATGACTGATGGAACTGGAAAACTAGAGCTTTCCAATTACTTAGCTAGCCCGGCGACTAGATCGACAATTGTCAAAACAATTGTGGACTTGGTGCTTACAAATAACTTTGATGGAATCGATCTAGATTACGAAGGTTTTGCTTTTGTCGATGGAAATACAACATGGACAAAAACTGCGCCCCGCTGGGTTGCTTTAGTTAAAGAATTAAGCGTTGCTTTAAGGTCCCACAACAAGTTGTTATCTATTTCGACACCATATGTGTATGACCCCAAGGAAAAACAAAAAGGCTACTTTGTGTATGCCTGGGCAGATGTTGCGAGCAGTATTGATCGTTTGCGAATCATGACGTATGACTATTCTGTTGCTAAACCAGGACCAATTGGTCCTATTTCATGGACCGAGAAAACTCTTAAATACGCGGTCAGCATTATGTCTCCATCAAAGGTCTACATCGGTTTTCCTGGGTATGGTCGAGATTGGATCACATCAGTTAATGGAAAGTGTCCAGTAAGTGCGCCACCCGGATTAAAAGGTGGAGCAAAAGCAGCAACCTTTAAAACTAGCTATGCCGAAACAAAAGCGGCTATAGATAAGGCAACGCCTGTCTTTGATGAGAAATTTAGTGAAGCAACGTATTCATATAGCCAAACATATAACGGGCTTTCATCAACGGGTGCATCAACAGAGTGCACAGTAAACCGAACTGTTTGGTATCAAAACGATAGAAGTTACGCCGAACGCATGGCACTTGTTGCTAAGTATCGTTTGGGAGGTGCGGCTTTGTGGACTCTTGCAATGGAATCTCCAGCTGCAACTGCAGAACTACGAAAGGCAGCACTTGCAATTGCTCCAGATCCTGTGGTCAATACTTTAAGTATTGAAGGAGCTCCACAAAACACAATTAATTACGCCGGGCTATTTACAGTTAAGGGCTTGCTAACACTTAAAGATAAAACACCGATTGCAGGTCTACCAGTTGCCTTAGAAATTAAACGACCTAACGAATCTGTGTGGAGCAAGGTCACAGAACTAGTAACAGCTGTAGATGGAACGATTTCGACACCAATGACGCTGGGCGGAAATGCCGCGCTGCGTCTGACAACTGTTGGAACGTGGGAACAAGCCGAATCAGTTTCTCAAGAAGCGGCAATGATCGTGAAGAGCAGTATTCAACTTGATCGGCCGGTATCTGTCGCAAAGGGTGCTCAGATAGTAATCAAGGCGCAGTTGCTGCCACGCTTGGTTGGAAAGTCTGCGCAATTGCAGAAAAACATTAATGGTAAGTGGCAAAATGTAGGTGCAGCAGTACTTTCTGATGCAAATGGGTTGTTTACCTTTACTACCGTTGAGCCAAAACGAGGAGTTATAACAATGCGAGTTCAGTTGATCGGCGATGTCGCTTCTGAGCAATTTGCAATTGTTATTCGTTAATCATGCCTAAAACAAAAAGTAAACCTGATATCCATGAAAAGTTGGATGAAGAGTTAAAGGCAATCTTTAGCGGTGATATTCCATGGGTAACAATTGTTTGGGACGATCCAGTTAACTTAATGACTTATGTGACTTACGTTTTGATGGAGCTATTTGGATTTAACAAAGAAAAAGCCCACGAACTGATGATGAAAGTTCATACAGAAGGTAAAGCCGTTGTTTCAACTGGAAGTCGTGAAGAAATGGAACATGATGTTGCCAGACTTCACGAGTACGGCTTGTGGGCAACTCTTCAACGTGGCGACCAAGCGCTATGAGCGAAATACAACATGGATTCTTTCGTCACGGTGATAACGCATACCTAGCTAATTTTACTGAGGCAGAACGCGAAGTTTTGGTAAATCTGACAGAGCAAATCATCGAACTGCTTGCAGAGCGCGTGGATCATCACAACGACGACCCACTTGCAGCGATGGTTGGTATCACAGCTCATGACACACCACCAGATGATGAAGTTTTATTGCGATTGCTTCCTAACGCGTACGCCGATCAAGTAGATGCATCTGAATTTCGTCGCTACACCGAATCAACATTGCGCCAGAAAAAACAAGCACATGCAATGGCGATGCGGATGCACCTTAAAGCTGCAGTAGATGGTGTAGTCGAGTTAGATCATGATTCGGCAAATGCTTGGTTAGGTGCCATGAATGATGTGCGACTTGCTTTAGGTGTTCGCTTAAAGGTTGAGGAAAATACACATCAAGAATTAGAACTGTTGGCACCAGATGACCCAATGCGTGGTGTTTATGCGGTTTATAGCTGGTTGGGGTGGCTGCAAGAGAGTTTGATTGATGCTCTTATGGATGAAAATCAATAGTTCACCAGCCAGTTAGACCATAAGTGCAAGGTAGGCTTGGCCTGTGAGTGATGCCCCAATTGGAATATTTGATTCAGGTGTAGGCGGTTTAACCGTTGCACGTGCAATTCTTGATCAACTTCCTAATGAGTCAACTCTTTATATAGGTGACACAGCTCGTGGGCCATACGGTCCACGTCCTCTTGCCGAAGTTCGCGAGTTTGCTCTAGAGACCATGGATTTCCTTGTATCACAAGGTGTTAAAGCAATCGTGATCGCATGTAACACCGCATCTGCGGCGATGCTTCGAGATGCACGTGAGCGGTATTCAATTCCTGTTATCGAAGTAATTCAGCCAGCAGTGCGCCGTGCAGTTGCAGCAACTCGATCCGGAAATGTTGGAGTAATCGGAACTCGAGCCACTATTGATTCAAAAGCATATGTAGATGCATTTGCTGCTGCGCCTCAGCTGAACATCACATCGATTGCGTGCCCGCTATTTGTGGAATTTGTTGAACGCGGAGAAACTTCTGGAACAGAGATTACAAAAGTTGCTCGAGAATACTTAGCGCCAGTGATGGATGCAAAAGTAGATACCTTGGTACTTGGTTGCACGCACTATCCACTACTAACTGGCGTTATTTCCTACGTTATGGGCGAAGGCGTCACATTGGTATCTAGCGCCGAAGAAACCGCAAAAGATTTATATCGAACCTTGGTTGAAAACGGATTGCTCCGCGCACAGTCAGCAACTCCAGCCACACACAAATTCTTAGCAACCGGTGATGCCAAGGCCTTTGAAACCTTGGCGCGACGTTTTCTAGGCCCAGAAGTAACTAAAGTCGAACACCAAGTTCTCTAGCTCGCCATTTCAATAACTGACTACATAGGAGTAAAAATGCCACGCAACGACGG
>Ga0082207_1000664_pt1 | contig 18804 bp, 16 predicted proteins | sample LakMenEpi10Aug09_FD_71540 | JGI IMG/M metagenome (GOLD analysis project Ga0082207, IMG submission 71540)
GGCCGAACCCCATGGTGCCGGGGCCGCCCGATGAGGGGTGCGAATTTGCCCGCTTGAAGCCGCCGTATCGCGCCACCCACATCTGGTTCTGGCCCACATCTGCGGTCAGGTTTGCGTCGTAGCCGGACCCTGCGGCGATACGCTCCACCACAAAGTCGGCGGAGGGAACGCCATCACGCCATCCACCAGAACCGTGCCAGGCGGAGCTCTCGCTCTCCTTGCGCCAGGCGGCGAGTTCCGCGAAATACGAGGCACGTGCGGAAGGATCAACCCGCTCCGTCATTGGGAGGAGCGCTTCGAGCACGCGCTTTGCGTCACCCACGATCGGAATATCCGCAACCACGTTCTTCCCAATCTCGGCGGGATCAATATCAACGTGCACGATCTTTGCGGAAGGGGCGAAGGTGCGTACATTGCCGGTGACGCGATCGTCGTAGCGCATGCCAATGCCAATGAGCAGGTCAGACGACTGGATGGCACGGTTCACATGCTTCCATCCGTGCATCCCCATGTATCCGTATGCGAGTGGATCGGTCTCATCCACCACGCCAATGCCAAGCAGCGTCCATGCGATCGGAATCTGTGCCTGGCGCGCAAGTTCGAGCAGTTCGCGCTCCCCCTGTGCAATGAGCACGCCGTGTCCGGCGAGGATGAGTGGTCGCTTCGCAGCAGCGATCGCGTCGGCGAGCAGTTTGATCTGCCGCGCATTTCCATCCATCTTCGGACGATATCCAGGGAGGCCAGCCTCCACCTCTTCTTGCGTTGGGTGCGGCGCACTCGTCTCGGCCATCAGCGCATCTTTCGTGATATCTACGTGCACGGGACCAGGTCGTCCACTGCGCGCAATATGGAAGGCCTCTGCAATGACGTGTGGGATCTCATCTGCGCTACGCACGAGATAGTTGTGCTTGGTCATTGGGAGCGTGATGCCCGTGATGTCAATCTCCTGGAAGGCGTCTTTCCCGAGCAGGACGCCTGGGACGTTACCGGTGATTGCAACCACGGGAACGGAGTCGAGCATGGAGGTGCCGATCCCCGTCACAAGATTTGTCGCACCAGGACCCGACGTTCCAAGACAGACGCCGACCTTCCCCGATGCGCGCGCGTATCCATCTGCGGCATGCGCCGCAGCCTGTTCGTGTCGGACGAGAATGTGACGCAGGCCAGGGTGGTCAACGAGCACGTCATAAAGGGGAAGAATCACGCCGCCCGGATAGCCCCAGATGGAAGTGCTCCCCTGAAGGAGGAGTGCCTCGCAGAGTGCATCGGCGCCGATGCGTGGGCGTGGCCCACCGCGACGCTCAATGCGCGCATCACGAAGCATCTCTTTGCGCGCGCGCTCAGAGGCGAGTGCCGCGCTTGATCCCGCGCCTGGCACGTGCTTCGCTTGCGTCATCTCAACTCCTCTCTGAACACGAAACCCCCGCCTCTCTGGCGGGGGTTCTGAGTTTCCTTCGGTGCGTTTTTCGCGCTACCCGTTGGTCTCCTCAGCCCCGCCTGGGCTGAATAAGGAGCTCGACGAGCGTAATCTCGCTGCCGAGCACCAGATCAAGGCGTACGAAACCGGCGCCTGCAGGTGTAACCGTGAGTGCGCGGTTCGTCTTCATTAGATGTGCAGCCTACCAGAGGGGTGTGCGGTGAGGCTAGTACGCGCCCCCGCCGGCTACAGAGAGGGCGGCGTGAAGACGCTCGCCGATCGCGCTGGCGCTGCGTGGGTCCGCCCCAGCGAGGAGCCGCTCCCCCACGCCGAACCCAGCGGCCCCCGCGGCCACGAGGGCGGGGATCTCATCGAGCGACACGTTGGTGGGGATGATCCGCGAGGAGGGCTTCGTCGCAAGGTGGGAGCGAAGGAAGGCAGGGGCGTTGATTGCCAGCGCGGGGAAGAGCTTCACCTGCGTCGCCCCCGAACGTTCTGCGAGTGCGATCTCCGTGGGGGTAAAGGCGCCGGGGAGCCAGTCGACGCCCGCCGCAGCGCACGTGCTTCCCGTGGCCGGATCTGTGATCGGCGAAACGACGATCCGGGCGCCCGCGTCGCAGGCTCGCTGAGCGGTCCTCGCGTCGAATACGGTCCCCACGCCAACAGCAAGCTGCGGATGTGAGCTGGCAAGCCGAGCGATTGCGTCGAATGCCGCTCGCTCCGATCCGTCCCCGCGGAGGAGCAGCTCGAGCGCTAGAACCCCATGTTCAATGCATGCGTCGGCCCACGCGTTGACCACAGCGCTCTCCAAGGGACTGATTGCTGGGAGTAGTCGGGTTTGCGCGAGGACGGCCAGCGGGTTAGGGGTGCGTGGTGCAGTAGTCATGGTGGGATTCTCGCACGCCCCTGCCTCACTGTGGCGCCGCGCCGCTCTGGTACGCTCGCCGCATGGCGAAGACAATCGTCCAGAAGATCTGGGATCAGCATGTGGTGAGCCAAGACGAGGGGGCGCCCGCCATCCTCGCGATCGACCTGCACCTGATCCACGAGGTGACCAGCCCGCAGGCGTTCACCGGACTCCGGACGCGCGGCCTGACGGTGCGTCGTCCAGATAAAACAGTCGCCACCGCCGACCACTCCATCCCGACCACACCACGCAACCTACCGATCGCCGACGAGATGGCTGCGGCACAGGTGAAGCAGCTTGAGACGAACTGCAACGAGTTCGGCATCCCGCTCCACGGCTGGGAGTCGCCCAACCAAGGGATCGTCCACGTCATTGGGCCAGAGCTCGGCCTTACCCAGCCTGGCGCAACGATCGTCTGCGGCGACTCGCACACCGCCACGCACGGTGCATTTGGTGCGCTTGCGTTTGGAATCGGCACGAGCGAAGTGGAGATGGTGCTCGCCACGCAGTGTCTGCTCCAGCGCACCCCGAAGACGTATCTCGTCCGCGTTGACGGGAAACTGCAGAAGGGCGTCTCCGCGAAGGACATCATCCTCGCGCTGATCGCGCGCATCGGCGTGGGCGGCGGCACCGGTCACGTCTTTGAATACGCCGGCGAGGCGATCCGCGCCCTCTCCATGGAGGAGCGCATGACGATCTGCAACATGAGCATCGAGGGTGGCGCCCGCGCCGGACTCGTGGCGCCAGATGAGACCACCTTCGCCTACCTGAAGGGCCGACCGCACGCGCCACAGGGTGCGGCGTGGGACGAAGCGGTGGCGCGCTGGAAGCAGCTGCCGAGCGACCCTGGCGCAACGTATGACAAAGAGATCGTCATTGATGCGAACACGCTTGAGCCGATGGTCACCTACGGAACGAATCCTGGCATGGGCCTGCCGATCAGCGGCAACGTCCCAGATCCATCCACGGAGAGCGATCCCGCGAGCGCACGCGCACTGACGCGCGCCCTTGAGTACATGGATCTCACCGCGGGGCAGAGCATCTTGAATCAGCCGGTTAACACCGTCTTTATTGGGAGCTGCACGAACGGCCGCATCAGCGACCTGCGCATCGCCGCGAACGTCTTCAAGGGGAAGCGCGTGGCGAGCGGCGTGCGCGTGATGGTGGTGCCTGGTTCCGCTGACGTGAAGCGCCAGGCCGAACGCGAAGGGCTCGACACGATCTTCCGCGATGCTGGCGCTGATTGGCGCGAAGCGGGCTGCTCCATGTGCATCGCCATGAACGGCGATCAACTCGCCCCCGGCGAATACGCAATCAGCACCTCCAATCGCAACTTCGAAGGTCGCCAAGGGAAGGGCGGCCGCACCTTCCTCGCCTCACCACTCACCGCCGCCGCAACGGCGCTGAACGGTCGCATCACCGACCCACGGACACTCGCCTGATGGCGGCGCCAAAGGTTGAGCGCTTCAGCAGCGCCCTCATCCCGCTCCCTGCGGAGAATGTGGACACGGATCAGATCGTCCCAGCGCGCTACCTGAAGGTGGTCGTGAAGCCCGGACTCGCCGATGCACTCTTCCACGACTGGCGCTTCAACGAAGACGGCAGCAAGAAGACGCCACCATTTGTCCTTGATGACCCACGCTTCGCGGGGCGCGGCATCCTTATTGCGGGCGACAACTTTGGCACCGGCTCAAGCCGCGAGCATGCGCCCTGGGCGCTCGATGCGTTTGGGATCAAGGCGATCATCTCCACGAGCTTCGCCGACATCTTCAAGAACAACGCCCTCAAGAACGGCATCTTGCCGATCGTTGTGGATGCGGCGCTGCATGCACAACTCATGGAAGCTGCGCGCAGCGGCGACGCGGCACAGGCGAGCGTTGATCTTGCGAGCGCAACGCTGACAACGCCGAGCGGCACGGCCGTGAAGTTCGCGATCGATCCGTTCGCTCAGAAGATGCTCCTCGCTGGGCTCGACGAACTTGACTTCGTCCGCTCCAAGTCAGCCGACATTGAGGCGCATGAGCGCGCGCACCCAGGCACCGTTAACACCAAGGCGCCGCAGGCGGCGAAGTGAGCGACGACCGCGCGAAGGGGAAGAACCCCTACGACCGACCGAGCGACCCGGCGAAGCGGCACTCCGCCGCCATGACCGACGGCCCAGATCGCGCGCCAGCGCGCGCGATGCTGAAGGCGATCGGCTTCACCGACGAAGACCTCGCCAAGCCGATCATCGGTGTTGCCACCACCTGGATCGAGACGATGCCGTGCAATTACAACCAGCGCGAACTCGCGGATGCGGTGAAGCGCGGCATTCGACGTGCAGGCGGCACGCCGATGGAGTTCGGCACCATCTCCGTCTCAGACGGCGTGGCCATGGGCACCGAAGGGATGAAGGCATCGCTGATCTCACGCGACCTCATCGCCGACTCTATTGAGCTCGTCGCCGCCGGACACAGCTTTGACGGCATCGTCTGCCTCACCGGTTGCGACAAGACGAGCCCTGGTGCCGCCATGGCGCTCGGACGCCTCAACATTCCAGGACTCATCCTCTATAACGGCACGATCCTGCCCGGCTCGTTCAACGGGAAGGACGTCACCGTGCAGAGCGTCTTTGAGGCGGTTGGCGCGTATCGCGCGGGGAAGATCAGCGCCGAAGAGCTCTGGGCGCTCGAGAACGCCGCCTGCCCAGGGCCTGGCGCGTGCGGCGGACAGTTCACCGCAAACACGATGAGCATGGCGATGGAGGTGCTCGGCCTCTCCCCCGCTGGCCTCAACGGCATCCCAGCGCCCGACCCAGATAAGATCGCCGCCGCCGAACGCTCTGGCGAGATCGCCGTGCAGTTGGTGCGCGACGATGTCCGACCGCGAACACTCGTCACCGAGCGCGCGCTAGAGAACGCGATTCGCGCGGTCGGTGCAACCGCAGGTTCAACGAACGCCGTGCTACACCTCCTCGCGATTGCGCGCGAGTTCGACCTACCGCTCGAGATTGAGGCCTTTGAGCGACTCGGAGAGTCAACGCCAGTCATTGGCAACCTCATCCCTGGCGGCAGCTATGCAGCACTCGACCTCTATAAGGCTGGCGGTATTGCCCTCGTCTTGCGCGAGCTCGTCTCGGCAAACCTGCTGCACGTCAACGAACGCACCGTTGATGGACGAACCATCGGCGAGATTGCTGGGAGTGCAGTGGAGACGCCCGGCCAGAAGGTGATCTTCCCAATCAGCGCACCGATGTCGCCAAACGGTGGACTCACCGTGCTGCGCGGCTCACTCGCACCAGAAGGGGCGATCGTCAAACTCGCTGGGCACTCACGCCGGCATCACAGCGGTCCCGCGCGCGTCTTCAATGGTGAAGAGGCCGCCTTCGCGGCGATTCGTGCGAACAGCGTCAAGGCGGGCGACGTGGTGGTGATTCGCTACGAAGGTCCCGTTGGCGGACCAGGGATGCGCGAGATGCTCGCCGTCACCGCCGCGCTCGTTGGCCAAGGGCTTGGCGATCAGGTCGCGCTCATCACCGACGGCCGCTTCTCTGGCGCAACCCACGGATTCATGGTCGCGCACATTGCACCAGAAGCGGCACTCGGCGGACCGATTGGCCTCATTGAGGAGAACGACACGATCACCATTGATGTTGCCGCACACGAACTGCGACTCGACGTTGACCCTGCAACGCTCGCAAAACGCCGCGCGGCGTGGCGAGCACCTGCGCCGAAGTACACGGGCGGCGTCTACGCCAAATACGCCGCACTGGTGAGCAGCGCCTCCGATGGCGCAATCACCACAGGGAAGCGACTGAAGCGCGCACTTGATACCGCAGCGGAGCAGTAGGAGGCGGCATGGCCCCAAAGAGGGAGGCTGATCCTCGCGACCCGCGACGCGGCCTCCGCGGTCTCGACTCGCCCGTCATCCCGGGGAGTGAACCACCGGATCCTGAGCGTGCGGCAGAGCAGGAGCGGCGCGGCCTCTTCGGCGTGAAACTCATCGTGGGCGGACTCGTGGGAACCGCCATCATCTTCACGATCCTCGACATCATCGCCCAGCGACTCGGGGCGTAACCGCAGAGCAGAGGGGTGGGCATGAGCAGTTCACAGTTCGCCGCAACCGCCGCCGAACGATTCCCGAAGGGTCTCCCCTCCGCCACCGTTGATGCCGCGCTGATGAAGAAGATTGGCGCAGAGGCTGCGGATGACCTGGTGCAGCTGATCCGCGCCGAGAGTGTGAATCCACCCGGAAACGAGACGCGCGCGGCGAAGGTGCTCATTGAGCTACTGAAGCGCGAAGGCCTGGAGCCGGAGTTCTACGAGCCACTCCCTGATCGCGGCAATGTCAGCGTTCGACTGCGAGGGAGCGCCTCTGCGGCGAACCCGAAACTTGATCCGCGTGACAAAGAGAACGGTGCCCTCCTCCTCTTTGCACACCTTGACGTTGTCCCCGCCAATCAAGACGGCTGGACGGTGAACCCGTTTGAAGGCGTCGTCAAGGACGGCTACGTCTGGGGGCGTGGTGCAGTTGATATGAAAGGTGCGCTCGCCGTCCAGGTCGGTGTGATTCGACTCCTCTGTGCGCGTGCACGGGCTGCAGGGTTGAACCCGGCGAAGGATCCGATCCCCGGACTCCGACGCGACATCATCCTCACCGCCACCGCAGACGAGGAGACTGGTGGCGAAGATGGGATCGCCCTTGTGCTGCGCGATCGAAAGCACTGGCTCGACGCTGCAGTTGGCCTCACTGAAGCGGGAGGCATGACGATCACCGCCGCGGGTCGCCGCATCTATCCGCTCCAGGTTGCCGAGAAGGGCTTCGCTCGATTCAACATCACCGTCAGCGGACGCTGGGGCCACGCCTCCATGCCAGACAGCGACAACGCCCTCTTGCGCGCCGCGCAGATCGTGGAGCGCGTCTCCGTCCCTGGTCCTGTGCAGTTCGTCAAAGAGAACGAAGCCCTTGTTGGCGCACTCCGCGCCGCACTCCCTGAAGCGGCCATTGCTCGGCTTGAGCGCCTCCTCGCGGAGAAGACCTTCAGCGACGCGGCGCCACTGAACAGCGAAGCGCCAACCGCCGGTTGCGCCCCTGAGCTCCTCCGTGCACTGCGCGCCGTCCTGCGCGATACCTTCGCCCCAACGATCATCGCCTCAGGGATTCGCTCCAACGTTCTCCCGGGCTCTGCAACGCTCACCGTAGATAGCCGCATTCTTCCAGGGACAACGCGCGAGCAGGCGCAGGCGAACATGCTGGAGCGCATCGGCCCCGACCTTGCGCCATTTGTTAAGGCAGACCTTACGGAGTTTGGTGCGGCGGTTAGCAATCCAATGGATCACGAGATTCTCGGCATCGCATCCGCCGCGATCCGCGCGCGCGACGCGGAGGCCATCCTGATGCCCGCGGTAGCACCGTACGCCACTGACGCAAAGATCACGGTGCCCGCAGGAATTCCAACCTACGGCTTCTCGCCCTACCTGCTCGATCCGAAGGAGCGATTCATGGAGCGCTTCCACGGCGTTGACGAACGCGTCTCACAGGAGGCGCTCGCCTGGGGCGTTGAGGTCCTCTACGACGTCACGATGGGGTACGCGGGGGAGTAACCGGCGCGCGCGTCGCAAGCGCGGCGACTGCTGCCGCAACAAGTCCGCGCTCTGCAGCGGGAAGTCTACGCACCACACCAACAAACTGCTCCGCGCGTCCGCGATCAATTGCCGTGAGCATCGCCTCACCCGCCGTGGCGAGTAGGTGCACGCGCCTGCGCTTGTCCTCAGCTGCGATCACGCGCAGCAACTTCCGCGTCACGAGTCCCGCAACGAGTCGACTCGTGGCCGAGTGTGATCGTCCGAGTTCGGCAGCGATCTCGGCGACGTTGCGCGCGCGGCCATCGGCGAGTAGATAGAGCGCCGCCACCTGAGCGAGGGACAGATCCGTCGGCGCCAACTGCTGCGCGGTGGAGAGGACGAGCTCACGCCAAAGCCTGCGAATCGAGACGATGCGACCGCCGATCTCGCCGAGACTCTGTCGACGCCTCGCCACCTCATCAATGCCGCTGCCGAGTGGTGCGCGCCCCGCCTCTGCAATGCGGTTACGAATCTGCTCCGCAGCACGAGAGAGGTCGGGTAAACGGCGTCGCTTATTTGTATGCATACACGCATATAATACACCGCTCCCCTGGGTGACCCCTCTACGATGCGCGCATGTCCCCAATCACCACGTGGATCTTCCCTGGGCAGGGATCGCAGGCGGTCGGCATGGGTAGCGAAGCCCTCGCCGCCTCCCCCGCCGCACGCGCCGTCTTGGCCGAAGCGGAGGCGGCGCTCGGCGAGAAGATCGGCGCACTCATTGCCAACGGACCAGCAGACGCGCTTGAGCGCACTGAGCAGGCGCAGCCAGCGATCTTGATCATCTCCATTGCACTCCTTGAGGCGGCGCGCGAGCGAGCCGCAGCGCGCGGTGAAACGCTCGAGGTACCGAACTTCGCCGCCGGACACTCCGCCGGCCAATACGCCGCCGCCGTTGCGGCGGGCGCGCTCAGCATTGGTGACGCAGTGAAGCTGGCACGCATTCGCGGCGATTTGATGCAGACCTCAGGTGGCGGTCGCCCTGGCGCAATGGCCGCAATCCTTGGGCTCCCTGAATCAGAAGAGTCACGCATCGTCGCCGAAGGGGCGGCGCGCGGCGTCCTCGTCCTTGCGAATCGCAACTCTCCAGGTCAGATCGTTCTCTCTGGCGAAGTTGCCGCCATTGAACACGCCGTTGCCGCCGCAGCCGCCGCTGGCGCAAAGCGCGCCGTTCGACTGCAAGTCAGCATCGCTAGCCACTCACCACTGATGGAAGAGGCGGCAGCAGGAATGCGCGCCGCACTCGAGTCCGTCACCGTCCACGACCCGAAGATCACGATGCTTGCCAATGCAAACGCAGCACCAATTCGCACCGCTGCAGAGCTTCGTCGCGAACTCTCTGATCACTTGACGACTGGTGTCGACTGGATCGCCGCAATCGGCGCTACCGCCGCCGCCGGGACGGAACGCTACGTAGAGATTGGCTACGGCCGCGTCCTCAGTGGGCTCGTCAAGCGCATCCCATCAGCAGCTGGCGCAGAAATCGTCTCTATTGATGATCTTCCGCTCACCGCAGCGGTCGTGTCGTAAGGAGGCGGAATGCGAGACGCAGATCACACCCGACGCGTCGTCATCACTGGACTCGGCATCCTTTCGCCAATCGGCAACGACCCAGCGAGCGTCTGGGCGTCGCTCACCGAGATGAAGAGCGGCCTTGGTCGCATCACGCACTGGGATCCAACGGCGTACTCGCCATATGTGGTCGCTGGTGAGATCCGAAACTTTGATCCGGCCGCTTGGCTTGACCCCAAGTCCATTCGCCGCACTGGACCTGAGATCCACTGGGGAGTGGCCGCCGCAAAGCAGGCGCTCAAGGACTCGGGGCTTGAGATTACCGATGCGAATCGCGAGGAGATCGGCGTAGTCTTCGGATCTGGCGCTGGTGGACAGGGACTCTTTATTGAGAACCAGATGGCCTGGAAGGAGAAGGGGCCGCGCAGTGTTGCGCCGACCTTTATTGCACACGGCTTGGTCGACAGCACCTCAGGGATGATCGCGATTGAGACGGGTGCCCTAGGCCACAACATGGCGGTGGTTTCCGCCTGTGCCACAGGGACGCACGCACTGGGCGAGGCGGCCGAAGCGATCAAGCGTGGTGACGTCACCGCCGTCATCTCGGGCTCCACGGAGAACCCACTCATTGAGGTGGCGCATATTGGCTTCATGAACATGCGCGGCCTCGGTGCACCACGCGACGGCGAAGGCCCCGCAAGTGCCTCGCGACCATTCGATGCAGACCGCGCCGGTTTCGTCTTGGGCGAAGGGGCGGGCGCCTTCATTGTGGAAGATCTTGAACATGCCAAAGCGCGCGGCGCAACGATCTATGCCGAAGTCGTTGGCTACGGATCATCAGCTGACGCACACGACATGATCCAGCCAGTCGAAGGCGGCGCGGGCGCCGCACGCTCCATTAAGTGGGCGCTACAGCGCGGCAAGATCGATCCGTCCGAGATCGACATGATCAACCCACACGGGACGAGCACGCCAGTGGGCGATGCGCGCGAAGCGCTCGCCTTCCACAGCGCGCTCGGGGCACGCGCGGCGCAGATCCCAATCTCCGCGACGAAGTCACTCACCGGACACCTGATGGGTGCGGCGGGCGCAGTTGAAGCGATCTTTACGGCCCTCTCCCTCCACCACCAGACGATCCCAGGGACGCTGAACACGCGAAACGTTGACCCTGAGTGCAATCTGACCGTGACCCTCGAAACGCGCCAGGCACCCCTACGCGCCGCCATCAGCAATAACATCGGGCTTGGCGGACACAATGGCGCCGTGGTGTTGCGACACTGGACTGGAAAGTAGGAGGCGAGATGGGAGAGCAGAGCGCACCACGAAGCGACGCCCAACGCGCCGTCATCACCGGCTACGGCGCGATCACGCCGATCGGCAACAGCGCCGCAAGCTACTGGTCGGCACTGATCGCTGGCACCTCTGGCGCTGGCCGCATCACGCACTTCGATCCATCCGCGAACGAAGTGAAAATCGCCGCCGAGGTGAAAGACTTCGATCCAACGAAGACGATGGAGATGAAGATGGCGCGCCGCATGAGCCGCTTCGTGCAGTTCGCAGTAGCCGCCGCAACGGAGGCGATGGAAGACGCGGGCCTCGCCAACATCCACGAGTGGGACGCCGAGCGACGCGATCGCGTCGCCACCGTCATCAATACGGGCGGCGGCGGCATTGAGCAGGTCACGATGGGCGCCGATGCCTTCCGCGAGAAGGGCGGCCGCTTCGTCAGCGCCTTCGCCATCCCCGCCCTCAGTCCAAGCATGGGCGCCTGCATGGTGAGCATGAAGTACGGCCTCACTGGTGCCGCAATCACTCAGGCCGCCGCCTGCGCCACGGGCGTCCTCGCCTTCCAAGATGCGCTCCGCCTCATCCGCAGCGGCGAGGCAGACATCGTGATTGCCGGTGGTGTTGAGGCGCCACTCCTCCCAATGGCCTTTGCAGCGCTCGGCAACATGGGGGCGCTCAGCAAGCGCAACGACGAGCCAACGCGCGCGAGCCGACCGTTCGACAAGAACCGCGACGGCTTCCTCTTCGGTGAAGGTGGCGCCGTCTTCGTCGTTGAGTCACTCGCACACGCCCACGCGCGCAACGCCACCATCCGCGCCGAACTCCTCGGCGCTGGTGCAACCGCCGACGCCTTCCACATCTCAGCACCTGAGCCAACGGGACGTGGCGCCGCAGCCTCCATGTCAAAGGCGATCAAAGACGGCGGTGCGCAGGTCACCGATATCAGCTACATCGTTGCGCACGGCACGAGCACGCCACTCAATGACCTCACGGAAACCAAGGCGATCAAGCGCGCACTCGGCGATCACGCCTACAAGATCCCGATCAGCTCACCAAAGAGTATGGTCGGCCACCTCCTCGGTGGCGCCGGCGCCGTTGCTGGCCTCGCCGCTATTAAAGCAATCGAAACCGGCACCATCCCACCCACGATCAACCTGGAGACGCCAGACCCCGACTGCGACCTGGACTACGTCCCAAACACCGCGCGCACAAACCAGCCAGTCGACCGCGTCCTCATCAATGGCTTCGGATTCGGCGGTCAGAACGCTTCTGCTCTATTCGGAAAGCTGCGCTAACGTCCTCAGAGCAATTCGGGGGGCAGCGCGTATATGTAATCGCTCACCAACCCGCGTCCATAGGCGTTTGACCAGCAATCGCTAACTCCAATACCCTCAATGTCATGACCAAGATGCAGCCAGTCGTCCTTCACCAAATCTCGAACCTCTCGTCGGGGCTCGGCAACTCCATCCTCGCAATCACGATCCCGTGGCTAATCCTTGAACGCACCGGGTCGCCAACGTTTGCTGGACTTGTTGCGGCGGTTTCTACACTCCCCGCCATTTTCGTGTCGCCGATTGGCGGATGGCTTGCGGACCACATCAGTCGACGGGTCGTCAGTATTGGTGCGGACCTTCTCTCGGCGCTCTCCGTGGCCGCCTTCCCACTCGCCGCGCTGACAGTCGGGCTTTCCGATTCACTCATTCTCGTGATCGCGATTGCTGGCGCAAGCTTCGACCCGGCTGGATACACGGCGAGGAAAACGATGCTCGCGGATGTCGCCAAGACATCCAAGGTCAAGCTTGATCGCCTCAACGGCATTCATGAAGGATTCATGGGGATCGCGTGGATCTTCGGTCCAGCGGCTGGTGCGATCTTGATCGCAGTTGTGGGCTCCATCAACTCCTTTTGGGTCTCCGCAGCGCTCTTTCTGGTTGCGGCAATCGCCATAGCGCTCCTCAGAATCGGAGACTCAGGGAAGGACGCTCGTCACCGTGCAGCAGCCTCTGGGAACAAGGAACCTACAAGCGTGCTCATCGGCCTCACGACGCTCTGGCGCGACAAGCTCCTTCGAACACTGAGCGTCGCCATCCTCGTTCTCGGTGGGGTCTACCTCCCCACAGAGGCGGTGGTTCTCCCTACGTATTTTGAGAGCAGCAACAGCCCTAGCGCGCTCGGTCTTGTCGTCTCCGCAATTGCGATGGGAGGGGCGATTGGGGCGTTTGGATACGGGTGGATTAGCGCACGTATGCAACGAAAGAGCATGGTTCGCATGATCCTGCTCGGAAGTGCAGCGAGCGTTCTTGCCATGGCGTTGCTCCCCCCACTGCCACTCCTCATGGCGGCAGGCTTCCTGCTCGGTCTCTCCTGGGGTCCGTTCAACCCGCTCATGAACAGTCTCGTGCAGGAGAGAGTTCCTGGGGCGCTGCACGGTCGAGTCTTTGGCGTTCAGGCGTCCGCCTTCTACGCAGCTCCGCCGCTCGGCATGGTGCTGACGGGCCTCTCTGTTGAGCGTCTTGGCATCAACTCAACGTACCTAATCCTCGGCGGAGTACTCGCGGTCACCGCCTGCGTCGCACTCCTCGCCAAACCGCTGCGCGCGAGGTTTTAGTCGGAAGCTCCGTCCAATTCCTTAGCGATGCAGGGTTCACCAGGGGACCACCTTGCGCTCCTCCCACAGCACTCCCGTTAGCTTCTCTTGATCGGAAGCGCCCTCAGCGTTGAACGACCGGGTCGCCAACCAGATCGCAGTATCGGCGCCCTCTTCGGCAGAGAGTGGTGCGTCTGGTCCCCCCATGTCGGTCCGGGAGTGATTGGGGCAGACAGCATCGATAAGCAAGCCACGTTTGCCATGCAACGTTTCGTGCGCAAGATTGCGCACTAGCGCGTTGACCCCCGCTTTGCTCACACGGTATGGAGCTAACCCCCCTGCGTTGCCCGGTCCGGACATGCGACCGAGACACGCCGAGAAGACAACCACCCGCCCATGGCGCGCCTCGGCCATTGGCTTCGCAATAATGTTCAACGCACAAAACACCGAATCTAGATTGATTGACAGCACCCGACGCCACTCGCTGATGTTGGTGGCGAAGGTTTTGGAGTATTTCTCACTCATGACTCCGTGCGCAAGAATAAGCACGTCGGGTGCGCCACGAGTAGATACGAGCGCCGAAAGCGCTCGCTGCGTAGCCTCAAGATCTTCAAAATCAACGGCCTGGTACTCACAGCCGAGACTCGCGGCAGCCTGCGCGAGACGCGTTTCGTCTTTTGCAATCAAGACCACCGTCTGACCAAGCGCACTCAGAGCCTTCGCGCACTCAAACCCTAGGCCTCGAGAGCCGCCCGTAATCAAGGTGTATCCCATGTCGATCAGCCTCCTGCTCCCCATTGTCCCCCAGACCGCATTTCCAATGCGGCGCGTTAGGAGGTGAGCTTCAGCCTCCGCAGGCGCAGGGAGTTGGCGACCACGCTGACGCTGGAGAGGCCCATTGCAGCGGCGGCGAGGGCGGGGTCAAGGCCAATGCCGAATGCTGGAAGGGCGAGGCCGGCGGCGAGTGGGACGAGGAGCAGGTTGTAGCCGAAGGCCCAGGCGAGGTTCTGGCGGATGGTCCGCGTGGTGGCGCGGGCGAGATCCACGAGTGCTGGCACGGCGCTCGGGCTACCGCTGGAAAGTGTTGCGGCGGCGGCTTCGCTCGCCACTTCGGTACCGCCACCCACCGCAATGCCTACGTCGGCGGCGGCGAGTGCGGGTGCGTCGTTGATGCCGTCGCCCACCATCCCCACGCTGCCGTGTGTTGCGCGGACTCTTTCTACGACGACTGCCTTGCCGCTCGGCAAGATGCCGCCGAGTGCTTGGTTCAGCGGGATGCCGACAGCGTTCGCGACGGCGTTCACCACCTCTTGGCGATCACCAGAGACGATCCATGAGCTGATGCCGCGATCGGCGAGTGCGCGAATGGCGGCGGCAGATTCGGGCCGCACCGAGTCGGCGAGGCTGATGATGCCGGCGGGTGCGCCGTCTGCGATCACGTAGAGCGGTGTTGCACCAGACTCGGCCGCCTCACTCGCCCACGCGTCAAGTGCTGCTGCTTCGCTGCTGCCGAACATGCCCTTGTTGCCGATCTCAAGGCGGCGGCCATCCACGGTTGCGCGAAGTCCGCGGCCAGGGACGAGTTCAACATCGGTTGCGGGTGGAAGCGCCACGTTGCGGGAAGCTGTGGCGGCAACCACGCCGCGCGCAAGGGGGTGTTCTGATCGCGCCTCTGCTGCGGCAACGGCGCGGAGGAGCGCGTCGGGATCGTTGGCGAAGGGGCCGTTTGGGTGCGGTCGAAGTGCGGCGAGTTGCAGTGATCCGGTGGTGAGGGTGCCCGTCTTATCCCAGAGGATCGCCTTCATCTTGCCGGCGCTTTCTAGCAGGGCCGCATCGCGGACCAGGATCCCCGCCTCCGCGCCGCGACCCATCCCTACGATCACGGCGGTCGGCGTGGCGAGGCCCATCGCGCACGGGCAGGCAACCACAAGGACGGCAATGGCCGTGGCGACGGCGCGGACGAGCTTCGGCTCCGCACCGAGAAGGTACCAACCAACGAAGGTGAGAATACTGATCAGGATGATCGTGGGGACGAAGATCTCCGAGATGCGATCGGCGAGCCGCGCAATGGCGGGCTTTGATGCCTGCGCCTTCTCTACGGCGGCGACGATCCGCGCGAGCGTTGTCCCCTCCCCAACGGCTGTGGCGCGCATCACGAGCGACGCATCAGTCAGAAGCGCACCAGCAACGACGCGGTCGCCTTCGCCGCGCTCCACTGGGGCCGACTCGCCGGTGAGGAGTGATTCGTCAATTGCGGCGCGACCGCTGATGATCACGCCGTCTACAGGGACACGGCCGCCCGGACGCACCAGAAGGAGATCGCCAGCAATGACGCTGGTGCGCGGCACGCTCTTGCCGGCCGGATCGCTTGCGCTTGTGAGCAGTTCTGCACTCTCTGGTCGCAGCGCAAGGAGGCTACGCACGGCACTAGTGGAAGCATCCTTTGCTTGCGCTTCAAGCCAGCGACCGAGCGCAACAAATCCAAGGATGAGTGCCGCGGCATCCCAGGTTGCATGCGCCGGTACACCAACGCGCATCAGTTGATCATGGAAGAGGGTGATCACAACAGACCATCCCCATGCAGATGTTGTGCCGAGACTGACGAGCGTCTCCATGGTGAGGCTGCCGTGTCTCAGCGCCCGCAGTGCGCGAGAGTGGAATCTCCAGCCCACGCCGAACTGCACGATCGTGGTTGGAACGATCAAGAACCAGTTGATGCGCTCCATGGAAATCAGGAACCAGGGCTGGAGCATGATCGCCATGGCAACGAGGCCAAAGACCGTCGCTCCAACCCCGTCGCGCAGCAGTGCGCGCTTCTCGCGCTCGCGTGCGGCAACGCGTGTCGCCTCCATCGCCTCGCGTGCCGCTTCGCGCTCCCCTTCGTTGTTTCGCCCCGCAAGGTCGAGCGCCGCGGCGGGCACTTCGTAGCCGGCGTTTGAGATGACGCGCGCAAGATCGGCCGCACCTGTCAGCTCAGGGAGATAGCGAATTGTTGCGCTCTCGGTGGCAAGGTTGACGCTGACCTCACTGACGCCGTCTGCTTTGCGCAGGAATCGATCAATACGATTTACGCATGAGGCGCAGGTCATCCCGACGATCGGGAGGGCGATCTCCGCCGTCTCGCTCGACGCCACGCTCGCTGGTGCGGTCCCTGTCTGCATACTCCTGGGGAGTATACAGGCTTACGGTCGTTTAGGCTTACCAAATGAGCCACACGCTGCTCAACGAACCCCGCACCCTCTCGTGGCGGAGCCCCTGGGGGGCCCTCCCGGTCCTCCTGTTCAACGGCCGGATCCGGGCGATTGGGCTCGATCCGCGGGCCGAGTTTGCGGAGGTCCAGGGGCCTCCTAGTAGACGCTCAGTCGGTCCGATTCGGACCACGTCTGACCTGTCACACCTGATGCGCCGAGTGCTCGCCGGTCAAGCCACTCCAAAAGAGATCCTCGCCGCCTCTGAACTCTCAGACTCCACGGAGTTCGAACGCAAAGTGCTCGTTGCACTCGCGAAGGTGCGCAGAGGAGAAGTGATCAGCTACGGCGAACTCGCCACGGCTGCTGGCTCCCCGCGCGCGGCGCGTGCTGTTGGTTCGGCACTCGGCAAAAATCCGATCCCAATCCTGCTCCCCTGCCATCGCGTTGTAGCGGCGAACGGAATTGGTGGATACGGCGGCGCAGCGGATCGAGGGTGGCGTCCGGGTGGGCGTGATCCGATCGCGTTTAAGCGCGCGCTTCTCGCGAGCGAAGGGGTACTGGTTCGCTGATCGCCTACGCGTGCAGCGTGGAGCCGTAGATACCGAGCACCACGCGTGCCCGTGGCATCTCATGAAAGATCAGGCCGATCTCACCCTGTTGCACGAGCTGCTCAATCAGCTTCGCTTCGCGCACTGGAAGGCCGACCCACGCATCACCGTCTGGCGTGGCGATCTTCACCGTCAAGTCTTCGTCGCCTGGAAGTCCGTATGTCCGGCGAATCTCATGGATCGGAACGTACGGCCGCGCCTTTGCAATTCGGCGCAACTGCGCAGCGGTCGCCTGCTTCTGCTGTTGCTGCGGCGGGTTTGAGACGGGGGCGTCGCTCACCCTGGAACCACATAGAGGTCACGACCCGTGTTGTTCAGTTGATCCACCGCAGAGTCACCACAGAGGACAATGTCTTCAATACGTGCGCCATTCAGCCCTTCAACGTAGATGCCAGGCTCAATGCTGAAGGCGTGACCCGGCACGAGCGCCGTGGCATTCCCCTTCACAATGTATGGATCCTCATGCTCCTCAAGGCCGATCCCGTGGCCAGTGCGATGGAAGAAGCGCTCGCCGAGACCTGCGCCATCAATCACCGCACGCGCCGCCGCGTCGACCGACTCGCAGCTCACGCCTGGCTTCACGTGATCGGTTGCCGCCTGATGGGCGCGCTTCAGGATTGCGTAACGGTGCAGGAAGTCGTCCGTGGGTGGAACGGCGCCGTTTGGCCCCGTCACCCAGATCGTGCGCGTGGTGTCTGAGCCGTAGCCGCCGAACTGGCCGCCAATATCTAGAACGATCGCGTCGCCCGCCTCAATCACCTTTGAAGACGCTTCGTGATGCGGTGAGGCGGAGTTCTTCCCAGAGCCGACGATCGCAAACGAGGCGACCTCATGGCCGGCACCCGCGAGTCGCTCGCGCACCTCGCGCGCCACGTCGTTCTCTGTCCTCCCCACGAGTTTGCCGCTGGTGATCGCCATCACCACGCTGTCAACGGCGCGACCAGCGGCACGTAAGAGTGATGACTCTTCCGCCGACTTTACGGTGCGCAGTCGACCAATCACTTCGGATGCGAGGCGAAGGGTTGGACGTGCGCTCCCGGTGGCGAGTGCGCTCTCAATACGGAGAACGAAGGTGGCCCAGAGCCGGTCGGAGAGCGCCACGCTGAGTGGCGCGCTCCCGCCGCGTGCCCCAGCGCGAACGGCGCGCGCAACAAGTGCGAACGGATCATCCGTCTCGCCGAACGGAACGGTGGCCACGGAGCCGCCGCGCATCGCTGGTGCATCACCCGCCATGCCAGCTTCGAGTCGCGGCACAATCAGCGTCGCCTCACCGCGCGCTGGCACGACGAGCATGGTGAGTCGTTCAAGAGCGGGGGCTGCGTAGCCGGTGAGGTAGCGCATGTCCGCGCCGAATCCAATGAGCGCGGCGTCCGCGCCGGCATCGTTGACCGCGTCGCGTGCGGCGACAAGGCGCGCAGCGTAGGCGGCAGGACCAATCAGACGCGCCTCAAGCGCATGCCCAGCGCCGAGCCCGGGGGTGGCGGCGGCGTAGGCCGCGCTGATCTCTGCGCTTCGATCACTCATGACGCAATGCCTCCACTTCCGCTCGGTGCCTCCAGGCTCCCCACAGCGGGGATCGGCAGGCCCAGTAACTCCGCGAGGATCGCATGTCCGCGCTCAAAGAGCGCACGGTACGGCATCACGCGCAGCGCTCCCGCCTCCAGGAGCGCGGCTCGAAGCGCAGGGTCATCG